>Ga0302243_1001093_pt1 | contig 20527 bp, 20 predicted proteins | sample AAG_UR_Met_MG_FD_193514 | JGI IMG/M metagenome (GOLD analysis project Ga0302243, IMG submission 193514) | Enriched activated sludge microbial communities from anaerobic digester in WTTP, New Holstein, Wisconsin, United States - AAG_UR_Met | ecosystem: Engineered > Bioreactor > Anaerobic >... | reverse complement strand
AGGCTGACGGCGGCGAAAGCCTCCTCCTTGCTCAACTTGACATTCTCATCCTTCGAGCCGAACTTGTCGAACAGTCCCATGTATATACCTCACATTTCCGGACCGGTGCCACGATTGGCCCGATCGCTTCCACGCCCGGATTTTTCGCCCTGGAATAAAGGTATCGCATCTACCACGCGGGATGGCCATGATCAGAATTATATGAGGTAATTGGGGCGGAAAAAGAAGATTAGGGAAACGGCCGGAAAAGCCGCCCCTAGAAAGCGTTTGGCTGCGGTCTCATCCTTTCCGGCGCAGGAATACCAATACCAGGGCCACGACGGCCACCACCAGGCCGACTATTCCCAGTATGCCCATGATCATGGCGGTAGAACCGACGCTAGCTATCTCCTCGTTCGCCGCATCCAGATCATCCTGGAGCTGGTCAAGCGCGCCCTGCTGATCATCGATGGTGTCCTTGAGCCCGGGCACCGGGTCGTTGTACGTGACGGTCAGGGACGCGTTGGCGCTATTTCCAGCCTCATCCCTTGCGGTCACCAGTAGCACGTTAGCCCCGTCGTCAAGTTCCACAAGCACCGAGAACTCCCCGGAGGTGGTCACCGCGGCCGATCTGCCGTTCACGTCCACCGTCGCTCCTGGTTCCGTCGTCCCGGTGATCTCGAACAGTGGCCGGTCCGTCGCGGTGGACGCCTGGTCCACCTGAAGGACGGGCGGCGCAGTGTCCGGGAACGAGAGCGTGCTGACCCATATGGTGTTCACTGAGTTGTACGCACAATAACCGACCAGCACGGATCCCGATTCCAGGCTGAGCGAACCGACCGAATAGGTTGAACCCACCGTATTACTTCCAACTGACACGACCTCAGACCACCCCGTCTCGGGCGTGTAGGTCGCGGCCAATCTCCCGCTTTCGATGGGAGACCAGGTCACCACCGCCCTTCCCAGCTCATCGATGGCCAGCTCTGGGTAGAACATCCCGGTGGTATTGTCTTCCAAAGTTATCATGGGGGTCCAGGTACCGTCGTCATACATGGTGGCATTGACCAGCCATATCGGTCCGACCTGATCCGTGGTAACCACCATCGCCTTCCCTTCACTGTTCATCACCATTTTGGATTCCCAGGCGTAGGTATTATTGATCCCTGCCACTGGCTGCGGGGTCGACCAAACTCCCCCCACGGTCACGCTGTAATAGGTGGACGTGTACGGCGAGATGTACTTCAACCAAGTGGCCATGAACTCGCCGGTGGAGTCGTCCACTCCCACCCAGATCGAAAATGTGAACGCCACTTCATCTATCTCCGTGGGCGCTGCCCACACCCCCGCCATCGTCCTGGTCGAGACCATCACGTGACTGGTAGAATTCGTGTACAGCCAGCTCGCCGCCGCCCGGCCCGACTCGCTAAGCGTGAGATGAGTGGCGAAGAAGCTCTCATTTTTGGGAACTGACTGCAGGACCTCCGCTTCCCATCCGATTCCCGTCGAGCAGGTCCAGATCTCTATTCCGTTTGCGGTGCTGTTGGACGATTGGTGAGCTAAAAGGGCCTCACCGTTCCCGTTCACCGCCAACCGGTAAGCCCTCCATCCATAGGAACTGGTTATTCCATGATCAAAGATGTCGCTCCAGCCGATTCCAGGAGTAAATGTTCGCGATAACAGGTGTTGCTCCGTGGTGGACTTCAACCAGCTGACCACGGCGCTGCCATTATCGCTCATTCCCACCTGGGCGGCGGCAACATAATCCCCCCAAATGGCGCTGTCCAGGACCTCAGGCCAGCTCCAACCCGTTTCCGGAGTGAACATCGAATAGCAGATCAACGAATCGTAAGTCTCATTGGTCTCCGTCCACACCGCCATCTTGTTCCCGTTAGCGGATTGGGCGACGTGCGGGTCGCCACCGTTCCTCAGGCTCCTCTGGATAGCCGCTCCGCCATCCCATGTTCCTTCCGCCGGCGCGGCCGAGGCTGTCGACGGAAGCGTCCCCATCAACATCAACATGGCCAATGCCAAGACGATGATTATTTTGACATCAAATTTCATTAGGGCACCTCCTAAAGTAACCCCTCTGAATCATTGATTAGTTGAATATAGAATGTTTCTATTTTATTAGAACGGAGAGAACGCTAGCTGAGGGCAGACGGGTCCTTTCGCCAAAATCTTCATTTCTTCTCATCCAGGCTCTTCAGTGCCGGACAGGCTTCCCCTTCGATCTCCTTTACGACCGGGCACGCCTTGTTCTGGTGCGTCCTGATCCAGGAGGCGCCCATGGCCACGGCGAGTATGGCTACGATTATAAGCAACGAGGTCAGCACCGGCACGTGATAGTCGAATATGCCAGCCAGCATCTTCACGCCCACGAATCCCAGTATTCCGGCCAGACCATACTTAAGGTAGCAGAACAGGGTCATGATGTGCGACAGCGCAAAATACATGGAACGCAGGCCGAGAACGGCGAAGGCGTTGGAGCTGAATACGATGAACGATGAGGTGGTGATGCCGAGTATCGCCGGTATGGAGTCCACAGCGAACACGATGTCCGTGCTCTCGATGACCAGCAGCGCGATGAACATCGGCGTGGCGAACATGACCATCTTCCCGGACGCGTTCGGCATCTTCACGAAGAACTTGTCCTTGTGGTAGTCCTTGGTGACGTTCAGGAACCTGCGGAAGAAGCGGACCAATATGTTGTGTTCCGGATCGACGTTCTCCTTCTCCTTTCCAACCACCATCTTGATGGCCGTGAACAGCAGGAACGCCCCGAATATGTAGAGGACCCATTCGAACCTCTCTACCAACGTGACACCGACCATTATGAAGGCCAGTCGGAAGAACAGGGCTCCGATTATCCCGTAGAACAGCACCTTGTGCTGGTATAGGCGGGGAATGCAGAACGAGGTGAAGATGAGAATGATGACGAACAGGTTGTCCACGCTGAGCATGAGCTCCATCACATAGCCAGTGGTGAACTGCAGCCCGGCTTCCGAGCCCATGTAATAGTATATCCCGGCGTTGAAGGCGATGGCCGCGCTTATGAAGAAGGCCATCTGCAGCAGCGCCTCCCTTGGTCTGATGACGTGAGCTTTTCGATTGAACACGCCAAGGTCCAAGACCAGCAATGCAGCGAAACTTACGATGAAGATTATCCAGGCCAACTCGGTTACAACGTCCAAAGTCATCCACTATCCTTGGCGGAGTGTCGTTCCATACCACGCTCACGCCGATAACTTGCTTCGGCAACTCTATCAGAAATCAATATTTAGGTTATTCGAGGGAACGGCTCTTTGATAGAAAATGCTCCCAGCCTCCGCAGGCCGGGCCGTTCCAGTTCGCCTCTCGATATGGATCATCACCCCACATCATGGTCACCTGCGAAGGGGGTCATCATCCAGATGAACGCCGGGGAGTAGGAATTTCGGCCTCTAGGGCCCTGGGCATATTTCACAACCTTTAAAGGCGGCCTACCTTTCCAGGACCTGAACCAAATGAAGGGAATGGAAGGGCGACCGGGCCGCTACGTGGCCCTGGTCATCGTGATGCTGGGGGTGTTCATGTCCGTGCTGGACGCGGTGGCGTTGAACATAGCCCTGCCGGCCATAACCACCTATTTCGAGGTGGCCGTCGCCGACACCCAATGGGTGGTCACCGGCTACCTTCTGGTCCAGACATGTTTTCTCATCATCTGCGGCAAGATCGCCGAACGGGTCGGTCAAGCCAAGCTGTTCACCATCGGTCTGGTGGTATTCTCCCTCGCCTCGCTGCTGTGCGCGCTATCGGCCGACCTGACCCAGTTGATCGCCTTCCGGGTGGTGCAAGGACTTGGCGCATCGATGATGTTCAGCGTCTCCACGGCCATCGTCTTCCGTCTGTTCACCATTAAGGACCGCGGCAAGGCCCTGGGCTTCCTCGGTTCCACGGTCGCGGTGGGCGGAATGCTCGGTCCGGTGATCGGCGGCGTCCTCGTGGGCACCTTCGGCTGGCAGTCGATATTCCTGGTCAACGTTCCGATAGGCCTCTTCGCCGCGGCGGCGGCCTTCAAGTTCCTCCATCTGGACGAGGTGCTGTCGTCTAAGTTCAAGCCGGACCTGATCGGCGCCCTGCTTTGGATAGTGATGATGTCCGCGCTCGTTCTGGCGTTGGGCGAGATCGGGAACACCGGTAAGGTCGGAGCGATCACCGCAGGGCTGCTGGTCGTTCTCATAGCCATGCTCATCCTGTTCATAAGGAGGGAGAGCCGCATAGACGAACCGTTGCTGGACCTCACGATCTTCAAGGTCAGGAGATTCTCCCTGCTCGTACTGAGCATGGTGGCCTTCTTCATCTCCATGAACATGGTGACCATCCTGGGCCCGTTCTACTTCGAAGGGGTGATGGTCTACGACCCGGTCATGGTCGGCCTCATCTTCATGATACTTCCCGCGATCACCATGTTCGGCTCTCCCCTGGTAGGCAGATTGTACGATCGCAAGCGGATGTTCCCGTACACCACATTGGCGCATCTGATCCGGGCCGCCGCCTTCTTCACGATGGCCTACGGGTTCATGGGCGCCAACATCCCGCTGGTGCTCGTCGCCTTCGTTCTGATGGGGATCGGCACCTGTCTGTTCCAGACGCCGAACAACGCCGAGATGATGATGGCCTTGCCCATCAAGAAGAGCGGGCAGGCCTCAAGCATCCAGGCCACGACCAGGAATCTATCTCTGGCGGTAGGCGTTTCGCTGGCGACGATACTCATGACCCTCATGATGGGGTCCATGGACTACGGGGCGATAGCCGGCGGACCTCTGGCCGGTGAGCTTTCCGATTCGGTGGCCATCGCCGTGGCATTCGGAGGGGCGCTTTCCCTGGTGGGGGCGATCATCTCGCGATTCAGCGAGAAGGGGCCGATCCCTTCCAGAAACGAGTAGAGGGGCATCCTTTTCACCCACGAACCAATCAACTTTAAAATCCTGAAACATAATGCGATGCTGGGGGAATCTTACTGAACCGTGTTGTGGAGAGCGCCATACTCTTCGTGGCCATATTCCTGATGCTGCTGGGAGTTATCTTCATCATAGCCGCCGGAACGCAGAACCTTATCACCGGCGCAGTGCTCACGACACTGTCCGCGGTCCTCATGCTGTTCATCTACCGCAGCAGGAAGATCGAGGCCTCCAAACCGACCCTGGTCACCCAGAACTTCAATGTGACCATGTCCGGCTCCGGACAGATGGAGAAGAAGGAGCTGAACTGCAGGTCCTGCGGGGCGCCTCTCAGTGATGAAAACCTCAAGGTCGTTCAGGGCGGCGTGATCATGACCTGCCCCTATTGCGGCACCATATCCTCATTGGAGGAATCGCCTAAATGGTGAACCAGATGGAACGCCCTTCTCGTTCTCTCACGGTGAACATCGTCCTTTTACTGTTGATATCATCTCTGGCATTGGGCGGGCTTGGCGCGTTAGAACGGTCTCCCGTAGGCGAGGCGAGGGCGGCCGATTACGAGTTCTCCGTGGCTAAGGAAGAAGTGAACGTCACGGTGCTGAGGGACGGCAGCGTGGACATCGATTACTACTTCTTGTTCACCGGGGTCGGTTTCCTGGACGGGGTGGACATCGGACTGCCGAACTATCATTACGATCCAAGCACCGCTACGGCGAAGATAGTCGTCAACAACGTGGAATACGCGCCGTCGCAGGTCCGGGAGTCCCCATACATCGACCTGGGAATGGCGGTGGAGTTCAGCAGCTCTCTGCAGAACATGATCCAGAACGCCCATGGTTTCCAACTCTACTTCCACATAAACAACCCGCACATGGTATACGAGAACGCGTTGGTCAATGACACCGTGGGCGTAAGCTTCCGTCCAACCTGGTTCGACCCGGATTTCCAGATAGGTTCCACCGGGGCGCTGGTCCAGAGGCTCATCTTCCCGCAGGGTTTCTTCAACGATTCTCTAGCGCTTTGGTATGAAGACAACCCCTGGGACCAGATATACTGGGATAATACCACAGAGAGGCACGTGGCGATGTGGGTCGATTCCAACGTGGACCCGGATGACGTTGCGGCCGGGAACTACGACGTCGGTATCGGTTTCCCGAAGGAATACGTGGAGCAGTACTTCCTGCCCGAACCGAAGACGAACATCTTCGGGGACATCTGGGCTTTGGTCTCATTGCTCTTTCCGTTGATATTCGTGGCCTTCTTCATGGCCTTGGTCATTGCCATCAACGTATCGGTGGCCAGGAAGCGCCGCGGCGATTACTACGAGCCGGAGATGAACGTGGTGGGCGCCGGTCCCCGCCGCGACCTCACCGTGGTGGAGGCGGCGGTCGTTCTGGAACGGCCGTTGGAGATGGTCTCCACCATGATCCTATTCGGACTGATCAAGAAGAACAAGGTACAGGTGCTCTCGCCGGAGGCGCCCATGCGCCTGCGTAAGCTGGCCGAGGTCGGGGATCACCCTTATGAGAACGATTATCTCAACGCCATCAACCAGGACGGCACCGTCAACCGAGCCCAGCTCAAGAAGTCCCTGGTGAACCTGATAAACGCCACTCTGGAGAAGATGAAGGGATTCGAGCAGTTGGCCACCCAGAGGTATTACGAATCCATATGTGACAAGGCTTGGGGGCAGGTCAAGGCCGCCGGAACGCCGGACGATGCGGCTTTCCAATTGGAGAAGAACAATGACTGGATGATGTTGGACCGCGACTATCCCGGGCGGATGCAGAGGGACATACTCGTGCTTCCGTTGTTCGTTCACCGGCCTATCCCCGGCGGAGCCGGGCCGTCCCTACCCAACGTGGACGTGGGCAAGATGGCCAATGATTATGTGAGCAACGTTCGGAACGCCGCGAACAATCTGGTCAACGACATGCGCGGTATCTCCAACGACGTGGTCAAGGTGACCAACCCGGTTCCGGTGTCCAGTTCCGGACGAGTGTCGAGCGGGTCGCACTGCGCCTGCGCGTGCGCTTGCGCCTGTGCCTGTGCCGGAGGTGGACGATGACGCTGAGGAACTGGTGGCGCGAGCTGAACGGAAAAGGCCTTCGTCAGGGCGTGTACAAGTATGATGGTCCAGGAGATCTGAAGGGCCACCGTTTCCACCTCCGGATAGATTCGGAGAGCAAGGGCGCGCTGCTTGTCGACGCCTCAAGCATAATCTTCCTGAACGGAACGGCTCTGGACTACGCGCGCTGCGTTCTCGAGGACCGCAACGAAAAGAGCGTGGCCAAGTACATGCGCCGCCGCTACAAAAATCTGGACAGGAACAAGGCGCAGGAGCATCTCGGCCTGGTCAGATCGCAGTTGAACGATTTCTTGAAAGGGGACAATGAGGTCCTGGGCATGATCGGTCCAGACAAACCGTCCATCGGAAAGGACGATTTCCCGGCCCCGTACCGCATGGACCTGGCGTTGACATATCGTTGCCAGAACCATTGCGGTCATTGCTACAACGAACCGCGCGAGCTCCAGGAGCTGACGGCGGAGCAATGGAAACGGGTGATCACGAAAACCTGGGAGTTGGGAATTCCGCACGTCATCTTCACCGGCGGCGAGCCGACGGAATGTGAAGCCTTGCCGGAACTGGTGTCCTGGTCCGAAAAATACGGTCAGGTGACCGGGCTGGTGAGCAACGGCCGCAACTTAGCGAAGGCGGGTTACCTGCATGACCTGGTGGTCAGAGGTCTGGACCACGTGCAGATAACCGTTCTATCGTCCAACGAAGAGGTCCATGACCGTTTGGCCGGTGGCGCGGGAGCCTGGAAGGAGACCATCGAAGGTCTCAAGGCGGCCTTGGGCGAGGACCTTTACGTGAGCACCAACACCACCATCATGCGCTCCAATCTGGATAGCGTCGAGGAGACCATGCGCTTCCTCATTTCGCTAGGCGTAAGGAACATCGCCTTCAACGGTCTCATACGTTCCGGAAAGGGAGTGAACGCGGAAGGCATCAGCTACCAGGAGCTCGAAGTGGCCTTGGGTTCGCTCAAGCGCCTAGCGTCCGAGAGCAACGTAAGGTTGATCTGGTACACTCCGACGCCGTATCACGAGTTCAATCCTATCAATCACGGGCTGGGCATCAAGCAGTGCACCGCCTGCGCGCTTAACATGGCCGTGGAGCCTGACGGGACCGTCCTTCCATGTCAGAGCTATTACGAACCGCTAGGGAACATCCTCACCGACGATTGGGATAGGATATGGAACCATGACCTGTGCAAGCGCATCCGGAACCGGGATTACCTGGACGGGGACTGCGTCGAGTGCGGGATGAACGAGGTCTGCGGAGGCGGTTGCCCATTGTCGAGGGAGCACGGCGATTACATCTGCCTAGACAGGCACTCGCACATGTGATCACCGCTTCCAGCCGATGGCGTGGTAGACGGGATTGATCAGCAACAGGGTACCATTGGCCAAGGCCGCGTCCCAGGCCTTCTTCGTTCTGGCCAACCTCTCATCGTCCACGAATCCCTTGACGGCCCGAGATAGCGCTTCCCATTCCGCCTCCGCCTCTTCCTTGAGCCGCGGGCCGGTCCAATTTCCCTCGTACACCCCGTGATCGACCTGCAAGCCGGCCTTTTGCATCAAGCGGTCAAGGTCCCTTCCTGTGAACGGGTCGGCGCCCTCGGACCGCAGCGATTTAACCAACGCCTCGTCCAGCTGGGACACTTCCGGAGGCCAGCACGAGCGCCTGCCGTAGTCCGGCTCGGCCAGGCAGACCACGCATTGGCGGGCCACTCTGGCCATCTCCTTCATGGCCCTCTGCCTATCAGGCAACCAGAGCATGGTGAAGGCACAGTAGACGATATCGAAGCTGTCATCTTCAAAGGGCAGGTCCTGCGCATCTCCCAGCACCGCCTCCATTCCCTTCTCCCGGACCTGCCGGACCATCTCCGGGTCGATGTCCATGCCCGTCACCTTAAGGAAGGCGGAGAACCGCTCCATGACCAGGCCGGGACCGCAGCCCACGTCCAGGGCGGTCATGCCGTGACGTTCCTTGACCAGGGTGCGCATGGTCCATTCCCAGTGCTCCCCGAGCCAGGACAGCTGGCGTTTCAATTGCGCTTCGGACGTGGCCGGAGGCTTAGGCACGCGACCCAATAACGCCTGCCGTCGGATAATGGTGTCGAAACATCACGTCTCATTCCAGCCGGACCAGCTTCCTCCATCCCATGATCAGGAACAAGGTTCCCAGCACCGCGCTCGCCATGAGCAAGGCGTACAGTCCTCCCTCCTCCCCGAAGAAGGCGAAGCTGAAGATGAACAGCAGGAACGATATGGCCATCATGAGCACCGCGTTCCCCAGAACCTCCATCGGCTTCTCGCTGAAGGCCGGGAACAGCAGGAACAGTCCGGTGGACATGACCACGTAGAACGAGGAGACGGCGACCATCCAGCCGGTCAGCAGCGCGATCTCCATCAAGTCCATTCCCGCTGGTATCAATACCACCAACGCCGACACCGCCGCCACCGGCTGGACCACCAGCAACCCCTGCATGACCCGGGCCAGCACCAATCGCGTCTCCCCCCGCGGCGCCTTGCGGTATATGAACAGGTTGTCCTTGCCGCGGGCGGTGACCTCTCCCACGACGAAGACGCACAGGAAGGCCATCAGCCAGGAGGCGGTCAGCAAGGCCAAGGTCACGTAATTTCCCGGGGGAAGGGAACCGAGCATGAAGACCTCCATCATGACCACCAGTCCCAGGATGTAGATGATGCGCGAAAGGTTCTCCAGCCTTCGACCGTAATCCTTCATCACCGTCACCAGCACCGTGCCCAGGTGCTTGTTCCCCGCCAGGGCGCGAGCGTAGGCGTACAGGTGCCCTTCCGGCGCCGCCCTGGGCGTGGCGAAGGACACCGGCTCCAGGTCGTAGGCCCTTCCGGACAGCCGAACTCCGGCGATCAAGGAGAGCATAAGGGTACCGGCCAGCCCCAGCAGTCCCAGGGCGGTGCTTCCGGCCTCGAAGCCCAGGTCGCCCGGGTGCTGGAGGAAGCGCAGCACCAGGTCCGCCCCCCAGGAGCTGGGGAGCAGCCAGAAGGCGTCAGAGAGCGAAGCGCCCTTGCCCTGCAGGGCGCCCATCATCTCCCCGTTCATGGAGAGGTACATCAGACCCACCAGGGGCAGAGCGATGATCAGGGCCAGCGCCTGCCCGGCCTCCCTTCCCTTCTGGCTCCGGTTCAGGCGGGCCTTCAACATAGCCGCGGTCAGAAGGCCGAGCCAAAGCGAGATGAGGACGACCAGGACGAAGGCCAGGATCGACAACAGCACCTGGTCCAGGGTGATCCCGAAGGGAATGAACAGGGCCAGGAACGTCCCGGCCAGCACGGTTATCAGAATGGAATAGGTGGGCAGCATCCCCAGGAACTTGCCCAGCAGCACGTCCGCCGGTCGCACTGGCGCCGAGAGAAGTGTCTCCAGCGGCGCCAGGTTGGTATCCTGCAGGGTCTGGATTATCGGCACGGTGAACACGCTGATGAAGATCACGAACAGCATCACCTGCATGAAGGACAGCGCCGCCTCCGAGAGCAGCAGGTCCTTGGTGAGGTCCGAGGCCAGGGAGAACACCGCCGGCGCGGCGAACACCACGTACCAGGCCAGCAAGGCCACGGTCGCCAAAGGGAACAGCCTGCGCCATCTCCTTATCCCGCTGGTCTTCAGGAGGTACTCGTTCCGGGCTATCAGCCACCACTTAGGCTTTGGCAACCGCTCTCCTCCAGGACAGGGCGTCCGGGCGTCCGGCTCCGCCAGTCAATCTGATGAAGGCGTCCTCCAGGGTGGACGTTCCAGACAGCTCGACTATCTCGTTGACGGTTCCCACGGCCGCCACCTTTCCGTGATCGATTATGGCGATGCGGTCGCAGACCTCCTCCATCAACGGCAGGATGTGGCTGCTCACGAACACGGTCTTGCCGGCCTTCTCCGCCAGGTCCTTTATGAGATCTCGAACCACCAGCGAGGCCAGAGGGTCCAACGCTGAGGTCGGCTCGTCCAGGAACACGATCGGCGGGTCGTGTATCAGCGCCGCGGCGATGAGCACCTTCTGTTTCATGCCCCGGCTGAACCCTTCCATAAGATCATCGCCGCGCCGTTGGAGGTCGAAGAGCTCCAGCAAGCGTTCCGCTCGGTCCTTCAGCAAGGACCTTTCAACGTCATATAGCGAACCGACGAACTCCAGATATTCCCTGGGGCTCAGTTTCTCGTAGAGGCCGGGCGATTCCGCCAGAAGTCCGGTGGAACGTTTCACGTCATCGATCTGCGTGGAGATGTCGTAACCGTTCACCACCGCCTTCCCGGAGCTTGGCCTGATTATGCCGTTCAGCATGCGGATGGTGGTGGTCTTGCCGGAACCGTTCGGTCCCAGCAGTCCGAACGTCTCCCCTGGATAAACGGTCAAGGACAGGCCATCCACCGCCCGGACCTCCCCCCGGCGTCCATACCTTTTGCTGAGGGATGTGACATCAATGATCGGAACCCGGTTAACCGTGTCGCTCACAGGGCGTCCTTGCAGCCTCAGGTATTAGAACTTCACCTGCCGGGAAGACGGACGAGGTTCAGATTACCTCGAGGATACCTGTTTATACGGAATCGTTTCTCCCCGACCACATGATCTCCCTGGCCTGGGTCTTCCTGGTGATAGCTGGTTTCATGGAGCCCTGCTGGGTGATCGGGCTCAAGAAGTCCGAAGGGTTCAAGCGCCTCGGATGGAGCGCCTTCACCGTGGTCTTCATATTCGCCAGCATGTACTTTTTAGCCCTAGCGATAGACATGGACCTGCCCATGGGAACGGCGTACGCGGTATGGACCGGCATCGGCGCGGTCGGCGCCCTGATAGCCGGCATAATGCTCTTCAAGGAGAAGGCTGAACTTCTCCGAATGTTCTTCATCCTGCTCATCGTCATCGGGATCGCCGGCGTGCAGATGACGGCGGGGGTGTGAGATGCCCGAGGACGTTCCGGTCGCGGCAAAGTCCAAGGACCCGGCCTGGGCCATGCTGATCATAGCCGGTCTGCTGGAACCGGTCTGGGTCACCGCCATGAAGCTCTCCGAAGGCTTCACCGTCATACCCTGGGCGGCGGCCACCTTCGTCGTTCTGTTCTTCAGCATGTACCTTCTCGGCAGATCGCTGAAGATGAACATTCCGATGGGTACGGCTTACGCGGTCTGGGTCGGCATCGGGGCGATAGGGGCGCTCATAGCCGGAATATTGCTCTTCAACGAACCGTCGGACCTGCTGCGCCTGTTCTTCGTCCTGCTCATCGTGGTTGGTATAGTGGGAGTGCAGGTCACCAGCAAGTGATCATCGTTCGGCGCGCTCGAAGAACGGACGCGCGTCCTTCACCTTCCACCAGGAGTGCACGAAGAGCGCCCATCCCATCAGGCTCAGGACGATGCCGAGAAGCCACACCCACGGTCCGTCCATCATGGGCACCTTGCCGTTGCCGGTTACCGCCACGGACAGGAACAGGGGGACGAGCATCGCGGTGAGCTTGAGCACGACCTTGCGGTCATCCACTCCCCACATCAGCAAAAGCACGCCGGGCATCATGAAGTACACCAGGAGGATCTTCGGATAGGTCAGGAAGAACACCATGGTGACCAGGGTCGCTCCCTGCCACAGGGACAACTTCTTCCAGTGGGCGTACAGCGAGGCGGCGGCGAGTCCCACGAGCGTGAGAGCGACCCCGGCCCAGCCCGGAAGGCCGAGGCCCAGCTCGCCCAGGTAATGCCAGGGGCTGATGGACGAACCGCCCGTGGGGGAGTCCGGATCGCCCAGGAAGTAATAGGAGAACGACGGGAGCTCCCCGGGAAAGAGGAGCATGAACGGAACGATCGCCAGCAAGGCCAGGAGAACGAACGCCGCCACCATCCTCGCTCGGCCCCGGTTGTCGCAATGGAGGAACGTCCAGGGCAGCACGATCACGTTGAACATCTTCGTCAGCACACCAATCAGCGAGGCCGCTCCCGATGCTGCCGCCCTCTTCTCCAGCAAGAGCAGCAAGGGCAGCACGAACAGGAATATCGTTATGGCCTCGTCCTGCACCCCGAACCCGAACTCCATCAATCCCAATGGGTACGCCAGGTACAGCAGCCCGACGGACATGGCCTTGCGCTCATCATGCCCCCTCAGGACCAGGAAGAACGCCATCGAGGTCAATATGGCGAAGGCCGCGAAGAACAGCTGATACACCTGCACCGAGCCGCCGGCCAGCTGCGGTATCAGGAACAGGTACATGATCAGCGGCGGCGATTCCGAATAGAAGTCCACGTAGGGAACCTCCCCGCCCAGGATCCTTTCCGCCCTCTCCCGGTAGAAGTCAAGGTCGCTGGGATCGCTGAGCACGTCGCCGAACAGAGGTCGCAGCAGCAATCCGTCGAGAGCGATGACCGACCCGTACAGCAAAAGGCCGAAGATGACAATGGTCAGGAGCTTGCGCTTCGTATCGCCCTCCAACGCCCGGTCCAAGAGCCGGTCCCATGGACCGGACTTGTCCCATTGACCTTCCTTCGTTCGCAACCTACGCTCACCCTCCCCGGGACGGACGCCCTGGTGTGATGTCGACCCCATGCCGTTCGTACATATTAGAACCAGCGTTCCTTTCGCTGACCACTTTCAATCATCTCGGTGAATGGGGTATATACCCTTGGTCGGTTGGGAGGGTCATGAACGCGCAAGAGGTATTCTCATCATCCCCGTCGTCCTGTGCCGCCACATCACGCTCCATCGCTCCTTACCTCGGTAGCGATAGGATGACGGACGGTCCCATGCACCGCCGCCGAAGGCCGATGAGGCGCCTCGACGGTCAGGCTTATCAGACGAAACGCCAATAGGCGTTCATGCCGAAGTTCTGGTCGGACCGCCCCCCGCTCTACGTGCATCGTCTAGGGCGGAGCAGTGAATTCCGAGGGGAGCGCTTCGCCACCGTGGACGAGGGGGACGAGATGACGATCATCTCCCCGGACCCTGGACCGGAGGCCAACGGTCCATATGCGTGCTTTACGATGGGTCCTTTCGACCTTTCGTTGGTGGGCATACTGGCCCGAGCCTCGGTGGCGCTCGCCAGGGCCAAAATACCGATATTCGTCATCTCCACCTACCGCTACGACCACCTGCTCGTGCCATTGGACCGTCAGGACGAGGCGGTTCAGGCGCTGATCGAGGAAGGTTTCGAGCGGGAGGACTGAGGAGATGGGTTTTTACCCCTTCCCACCAATTGCCGAAGGTCATGTTCTTGAAGAGGGTGAGGTCGGAGGGTCTGGCGCACATCTCCTATTTCCTGGAGTCTAGCGGAGAGGCGGCGGTCATCGACCCCCGTCGGGACGTTGATGAGTATCTTTCGTTGGCGAAGGAAAGGGGTGCCCGGGTGGTCCTAATCCTGGAGACGCACCGCAACGAGGACTATGTTTCCGGGGCGCTAGAACTGGCCAACGCCACCGGCGCGGCGATCTACCACGGCGACCAATTGGAGTTCGGTTACGGCAATCCGCTGGAGGACGGGCAGGAGTTCCGGCTGGGCGATCTCATCATAAGGGCGATGCACACCCCCGGGCACACTTACGAAAGTCATTGCTATCTGGTCTCTGACGACCGCGGGCCGTTCCTGCTCTTCTCCGGGGACACGCTGTTCTCCGGCGACGTCGGGCGGACGGACCTCACCGGTCCGGAGAGCACCCGGGACCTTTCGGAGAAGCTGTACGGCTCTTTGCATGAACGCATCGTTCCGCTCGGCCCGGAGATCATGGTGCTCCCGGCCCACGGCGCCGGTTCGGCCTGCGGTCATGACATCTCGGAAAGGGAGATGACCACCATAGGGCTGGAGGTCCGGGACAATCAAGCGCTATCGATGAACAAACTGGAATTCATGATGGCCAAGATGGGCGAGGGCATGGAGAAACCTCCCTATTTCACCAGGATGGAAGCCCTGAACCTCAACGGCCCGATTATCTTCGGCACGCTGCCGCAGCCTCCGCCCCTTCTCCCGAAGAGGGTGATGGAGGCCCAGGAGGACGGGGCATTGGTCCTTGACGTCCGGGAGCCGCACAACTTCGCCGCGGCGCACGTGCCGGGATCGCTTAACGTCTGGCTGAACGGTCTGCCAATTTACGGCGGATACGCCATCCCCTACGGACGGCCGCTGATCCTCGTGGCGGAGAGGCAGCAAGAGGTGGACCTAGCCGTTCGATATCTCATTCGTATCGGGTATGAGGACATCGTCGGGCATCTCGGCCACGGCATGGAATCATGGATCAAGGGCGGGAACGCCACGTCAACCATCCAGGCGTCCACGGTGCACGAGATACGCAGAAGGCAGCTGGCCGGGGAAGAGATGTTGTTGGTCGATCTGCGGGACCGCCGGGAGCTCGATTCCGGAGCGATCCCGGGGGCGATGATGCTGCACCTCGGAAAATTGATGGAGAGGTCCTCCGAGCTTCCTATGGACAAGGAGATGGTTCTCTTCTGCGGCTCCGGATACCGTGGCGGGATCGCCGCGAGCATGCTTCGCAACAGCGGCATCAAGAACGTCAGGATAATGCTTGGCGGTTTCGGTTCGTGGAGAGCGAACGGTTACCCGGTGGAAAAGTTCAGGAGCGTATGAACTTCAGATAGGCGATCCCTTCCAGACGATACATCTGGTCCAGGAGGTGGTTTATCTCCGTCGCTTCCCCGCTCAGCACCATCATGTTCATGCACTTGTGGTTGCCCAGATGGTTGTGAACATGGGTCTTGATCAGCGGATGGTTGTCGTGATAGATGTCGTGTATCGACACCGACGCGCAGGCGTCGTTGACCATGATGAGAACGCCGTCCACCTGCCCGACCATCGAACGGCGTTCGCTGGTCTCCGCCAGGAGCGTCCTCATCGCCGCCCGTATCGCTTCCGAGCGTCCGCCGAAGCCCAGGTCCTTCTGCAGCGACTCCAGGTCCTCTACGTTCTTCTCGGTCAGGGAGACGCTGATTATTGGCATGTTCAGGTCAATGTTATTAACTAATATTTATACTTCTATATTTTCATTAATAATATTATGTTCTTACTAAGCGCGTTCTATTCTTATCCAGACGTGCATCGGAATGTCATTATTATCTCTCGAAGGTCGGTCGGTCGTTCAAGGGCTATTTATTAAGCATTTGAGAAAATGTTATTAATAAGCTTGTCATAGGTGAAAACGGGACATATGAATCGTAAGCAGCTCATATTGGTCATAGGCTCGTTCACAGCCGTTTTCATTCTCATATTCGCTTCATCCTTCTTCCAGGGCCAGGAGGATGACGATCGGACCAAGGTGGTGGCCACGTTCTATCCCCTGGCCTACATGGCGCAGAGCATCGGCGGGGATCGGGTGAGCGTCTCGTCGATGGTTCCGTACAACTCAGAGCTTCACTCCTGGCAACCTGCCCCTCAGGACATAATCAGGGCGGATAAGGCCGATGTGATTCTGTATAACGGAGGTCCTGCCGATGGTTGGCTGGTGGATGACGTTCTTCCTGCGGTCAACGATGCGGGAAAGGTCATCGTCAATACGACCACGGGCGTGGATTACATCTCCGGCGGCGACGAAGGCGAGGGCGGGACCGACCCTCACACCTGGCTGAGCCCGAAGAGGGCCATGGTCCAGGCCAGGAACGTTTATGAGGCCCTATGTGAGGCGGACCCCGAGGGCGCGAGCTACTTCACCGCGAGGTTCAACGCTCTCAACGGCACCTTGGCGGCCCTTGACCTGCAGTACCGGTCCCTGGACAACTCCACGGTGTCCGGGGTCATCATATCCCATTCCGCTCTGGGATACGTCGCCCACGATTACAACTTCACCCAATACGGCGTCATCGGCCTCAGCGCCGACGAGGAACCCTCCGCCGCGGCCATCGTCAATCTCGCCCAGATCATGGAAGACGAAAGCATCTACACGGTCTTTGTTGACCCGGTGTACAAGCGCGACTACGCCCAGATCCTCAAACAGAGGCTGGAATCCAAGACCGGTCAGAACGTGGCTATACTGGACATCTTCCTGACCCTCGGTCCCTACGGAGAATTGGACTACTTGGAGCAGCTCTCTCAGAACCTGGTGAACCTGAGGACGGGATTGGGCGTGGCCCAGTGATCGATATGGAACCGATGATCGAGGTGAAAGGATTGACGGTGAGGCGCGGCAACGCCGATGCCATATCCAACTCGACCTTCTCCATAGAGAAGGGCGATTACGTCGGCATAGTAGGCCCCAACGGCGGCGGCAAGACCACTCTGGTCCTGGCTATGCTTGGGCTGCTGCCAAAGGCCGAAGGCAGCATCAAGATCATGGGGCAGGAGATCGAGTCCTTCGACCAGTGGGAAAAGGTCGGGTACGTATCGCAGTTCGCCATCAACTTCGATTCTCAATTTCCTTTGACGGTGAGGGAGCTGGTCGGATTAGGCCGGGTGAACCGGCGCAACATGGGCCGCTTCCGTAACAAGGATGATTGGACGGCGGTGGACGAGGCGATACATCTCATGGGCATCTCCGACCTGGCGAACAAGCGCATCGGTATGTTGTCCGGCGGGCAGAGGCAGCGGGCCTTCGTGGCCAAGTCCTTGGTGAGCCAACCGGAGCTGCTGGTGCTCGATGAGCCGGTGACCGGGTTCGATCCCGTGACGCAGGAGAAGTTCTTCATGCAGCTGGCCAATCTCAATCAGAAGAAAGGCATCACCATCCTCATCGTCTCTCATGATCTGGCAGCTGTGTTCTGCCGCATGTCTCGCGTTCTCTGCGTTAACCGAGAGGTGCACAGCAGCGCCATCACCGAAGGCACCGTCCCCGATGAGGTGTTGAAGCGGGGATACGGGGAGCACTTCCACTTCGCCTTCCACCAGCACCAGTGCCAGGGGGTGTTCATCGATGAGCAGTTTTGACGTGCTTGACCTGCCATCGCTGTTCCAGTACCAGTTCCTGCAGATGGCATTGGTCGGCGGTATACTCGCCGCGGTCGTCTCCGCCTGGATAGGGCTGTTCCTCATTCTCCGCAAAGAATCAATGCTGGTGGACGGGGTGGCGCACACCGCGTTCGGGGGCGTGGCCGTAGGATTGTTGATCGGAATCGATCCGATGCTGGGGGCCATGGCCGTATCGGCCGCGGCCGTGCTCGGCATCACTTACATGAGGAGGAAAGGATTGGCCCAATCGGACGCCGCCGTGGCCGTCATGATGGCCATGGGATTCTCCCTCGGGATGATCGTCATCTCCATGGCCAACGGCTTCAACGTGGAACTTTTCAGCTACCTGTTCGGTTCCATACTGACCATCGACAACACCGATCTTACGGTGCTGATCGCTCTGGCGGTGGTCATAATCGGTTTCATGGTCTTCTTCTACAAGGAGATGCTGGCCATAACTTTCGACGAGGACGGCGCGCGGCTGCAGGGCATACCGGTGCAGGCCATGACCATGGCCTTCAACCTTCTGGTGGCGGTGACGATAGCCTTATCGATCAAGGTCATCGGCATAATCCTGGTGGTCGCTCTCATGGTGCTGCCCGGGCTCACCGCCCTGCAGCTGAAGAGGTCATTCAAGACCACGCTGATAGCGTCCACCGTCTTCGGGGTGGCGGCCGCATTGCTGGGGATAGTTCTCTCAGTGCTGTTCAGCGTTTCGACCAGCGGAGTGATCGTATTCAGCGCTGCCGGGATATTCCTGTTCATGGCGGCCTACGAACGACTGGCCTGAGACAGGCGCTCTGCGGGTGTTTCATTCCTTAGTAATAAAATGATAAAAAAATGCACAATATTTGTAATTATTTTTAATTATTTACAATATTTTGAAATTAATTTCTATTTAGCACTAAAATATAGGATGTTAATGAAACATTTTTTCACAGGCCATCAACAACCATTATATAGGGTCCATGAGGTTAGTGGCTCGGGGATTTCAATGGGCTACGAAGAAATGTTTCCAGCCATGGATAGCAGGTGGCACGGTAATGCCGCCAAGCGCTTTGCGAGCCCCTTTGTAGACAACCCACACGACCGCATAGACGTGGACCCGATCATCTTGTCCAACGCCGCTGTGGCCTGCGGGTATACTATAAGGGACTTCTATGAAAAACCGGAGTTGGGTATCCACTGCGTCGGCTACATATCCCATCTCTTTGACCTACTACCAGTTACACACTGGTTCTTCTCATTGCCGTGGGTCACTGAGCTTGGACTGAAGCTGCACTACAAGGAGACCCTGCCGCCGATCTCTACCGGTCCGATATACTCGGAACCCGAAGATGTCGACAAGATGAGGGTAATCCCGAAGGAGGAGCTGGTAAAGGCTACCGGCGAATTCGCTACCGTACCCAAGTTCTTCAGGATCTACGACTATGTCGCCAAGAACCTGCCTATGACCTTGGTTCCGATCTCCTATGGTTTCGACCTGGTCGGAGCCGCGGCTGAGATGGTCGGTGTCGAGAACTTCATCATGTGGACCTTCACCGAGGCCGACCAGGCTGAAAAGCTGGTGCAGATCTACACTGACACCGCCATCAACGGCGCTGAGGCAATGGCCGACAAATACGGAATGGCGATGCTTATCGTCGGGTCCGTTCTGGCCAACAACGATATCTTCAGCGACGAGGGTGTCGAGAGGTACTCCGTGAAGAACATGTACAGGTACGTGGACGGCTGCTTCAAGCATGGAGCTGGTCCGCAGATATTCTATCACCTCTGCGGTAACCACCAGACCGACTACAAGCTGTTCAAGGACGGCTTGATGTGGTCCCCGTTCACTGTGATCCACGCTGGTTACCAGGGAAGGAACGCTTTCCCGTCCGCCCTGCTGAAGGAGACCTTCCAGGACAAGGCGACCTGCATGGGTTCCGTCGACACCAAGTTGATGATCGACAACAACCCGAACAAGGTGTACAACGCAGCGAAGGAGCAGCTGCTCCAGGGACGCGACTCCAAGAAGGGTTACATCCTGGGTACTGCTTGTGAGACTCCTCCGTACACCATACCCGGTCAGATGTTGGCCTTGGTCAAGGCGGCTAGGGACTTCGGTACCTATGGGACGTGGTGATTCAAATGGTAACTGTAACTATACCAGCCGGAGTTAAGGAGCTCATCGCGAAGAGGGGCCTGAAGGAATCCGACGTCGTGGATGTCGTGAACACCGCTGCCCAGACTGGCAAGTACATCAAGAAGGGAAACGATGGACTGGCCAAGAAGGTCATCGGCGGGGTAACCGTCTACGTAGTCAGCGACCTATCCGGTCACGGCACCGCCGTTGTCAAGACCGCCTACGCGCACAAGATGGCGCTGGGCAAGATCGTCAACGTCATGTCCGAGACCGAGTGGAAGACCCACGATGGCAAGGCCATCGCTCAGGGCCACGTCGAGATGGAGTACATGACCGTCAAGAGGACTGGTCCGGCTCTGGTCGACCCTGCAACCGGGGACGCCTGGGTCGAAGAGTACTTGGCCATCAAGACCTTGGCCGCAGCCGAGGGTCTCTTCGAGAAGAAGCGCGCTTAAAACAACTTCAGGCCGCTAAACGCGGCCTTTCCTTTTTACTTTTTTTATTCTCAAGCGGAAGCGCC
>Ga0302243_1001085_pt1 | contig 20626 bp, 16 predicted proteins | sample AAG_UR_Met_MG_FD_193514 | JGI IMG/M metagenome (GOLD analysis project Ga0302243, IMG submission 193514) | Enriched activated sludge microbial communities from anaerobic digester in WTTP, New Holstein, Wisconsin, United States - AAG_UR_Met | ecosystem: Engineered > Bioreactor > Anaerobic >... | reverse complement strand
CCCGGGGACGCCCTGGAATATTCCGCCTCGGCCGGAGGGGCGGCGTTCCTCATCGGTTCGGAGAAGATCATCGCCAAGCTCAATCTTACCTACTCGTACACCACCGACACCCCGGACTTCTGGCGCCGGGAAGGTCAACCGTACCCTTCGCACGGCGGGCGTTTCACCGGCGAACCAGCATACTTCAAGCATATGACCGCCTGTGCTTTAGGGACCTTGAAGAAGGCCGGAACGAAACCGACCGATTACGCATACGCCGTATTCCACCAGCCCAACGGGAAGTTCCCCTCCCGTGTGGCGAAGCAGCTGGGCTTCACCGACGAGCAGATCAAGACCGGGCTGCTGACGCCGTACATAGGCAACACTTACTCAGGCGCAGTTCCACTAGGTTTATCGGCCGTTCTGGACGAGGCGAAGCCGGGCGACCGCATCTTCGCCGTCGCATACGGCTCCGGCGCGGGCTGTGACGGCTTCGACATAACCGTCACCAATGAGATAACGAACTACAAGCGCGAGAACGCTCCAAGTGTGAAGATGATGATAGAGAACAACAGGTTCATTGATTACGCCACGTACGCCAAGTACCGCGGCAAGATAAGGATGAAGGAGGGAGGCGAATGAGGGAGGTAGCGATCATCGGCATCGGACAGACGAAGTTCGGTGAGCTATGGGACCTCTCCTTCCGCGAGATAGGCATCCAGGCCGGTCTCGCCGCAGTATACGATGCCAACGTGGCGTCCGAGGACATCGAGGCGTTATACGTAGGCAATATGTCCGCCGGACGCTTCATCGATCAGGAGCACGTCGCCGCGCTCATAGCCGATTATTCCGGACTTGCCAGGGACCACATACCGGCATCACGGGTGGAGGCGGCCGGAGCGTCTGGAGCAATGGCCGTCCGCCAGGGTTACTTCGATGTCGCTTCCGGCCTACACGACATAGTCGTGGTCGGGGGCGCGGAGAAGATGACCGACATTCCCGACGCTGCCGGTGCGGCCATTCAGGATTCCGCGGCCGATCAGCAGTGGGAGTGCGTCTTCGGGGCCACGTTCCCGGCGCTGCACGCCATGATCGCCAGGAGGCACATGTTGGATTATGGGACGACAAGGGAGCAGATCGCGTCCGTTGCGGTGAAAAATCACAAGCATGGCGCTCTTAACCCAAAGGCCCAGTTCCAGAAGGAGATCAAGCTTGAAACGGTTCTTAACTCGGCCAAGGTGGCCGAACCGTTAACGATGTTCGACTGTGCGCCGCTTTCTGACGGTGGAGCGGCGGTCGTCATGTGCGCTATGGAGAAGGCGCGCAAATACACCGATTCCCCGGTGAAGATCCTGGCATCATCGCAATCCTCCGATACTCTTGCGTTGCATCACCGCAAAACAATAACCTCGTTCGAGGCGACGCGACAAGCAATGAGGAAGCTCACCAAGCGCAGCGGCGTGGAGGTCTCGCAAATAGATCTTGCTGAGGTGCACGACGACTTCACCATCTCTGAAATTCTGGCGCTAGAGGACATCGGGTTCTTTAAGCCCGGTGAAGCTGGAAAAGCTACCGTCGACGGGCAGACCCTGATCGGCGGCCTCGTGGCCGTCAACACATCCGGCGGTCTCAAGGCCCGGGGCGATCCCATCGGCGCTACCGGTGTGGCTCAGATCGTGGAGCTCGTGACGCAGCTGCGCGGCGAAGCTGGTAAACGTCAGGTGTCCAACGCCAAGTACGGCCTGGCGCAGAGCGTCGGCGGCACCGGTTCCACGGTCGTAATGCACCTGCTGGGGGTGGCCTGATGACCGTCGCCAGGTTCTGGAGGGAGAACTCCCCCCGCTACAATCTTAAAGCGGCAAAGTGCGGCAACTGCGGGAAGATCTCCTTCCCCCCTCGTACGGTATGCCCGGAATGCCACCGCAAATCGATAGGCAAGATGCAGGAGTTCCAGCTCTCCGGAAAGGGAGAGGTCTACTCCTACAGCATCGTTCACGACGCCCCGCCGCAGTTCCAGATGCAGAAGCCCTACATCGTGGCGATGATAAAGCTGGACGAGGGCATCATGGTCACCGGACAGGTCATCGACTGCGAGCTCGATAAGGTCGAGATCGGCATGCGCGTCTGGGCCTCCTTCCGCAAGCTTGGAGAAGAGGGACCTGGTGGTGTAATCCACTACGGCTACAAGTTCCATCCGGAGCTCTAAGTTCAAAGGGTAAAGCGGTAGTTAGGTCTTACGCGTCGAAGACCACGGGCGCCATTGCATCAGAGATAGCCATATCTGATGCCGTCCCTCCTTTTTGAAAACGTCAGCGATGGCCAAGTCATTACTCCATTTCAGAAGCCATGCGACGGTGATGTATGTCAATGACGAGAAAGCCAAGTGATTCTGGATATTAGCCATCCAGGTGTTTATGAATTTTGATACAATCAGGGTAGTTCAGGTAGTAGTAATGTTTATTATCCACAACCACGAATCAGACCAATGGGAATGGAAATGACCAGCAATTATGATTTCTTCATGAACACGGACGTAAGTCCCTATGCTGGGCAATGGGTGGCTATCTGTAATGAGGAGATAGTGGCACATTCAATTTCATTCAAGGACGCGTACGCCAAGGCCAAGGAAAGGTGCGGGAAATCGAAACCTTTCATTGCTATGGTGCCTCCAGCTGACACGATGATCCTGTGATTAGATGGTATTGAATTTCTAGTACAAAGAGATCGCCAACCCCGAAGGCGTTAAGAAAAAACGACCCATGGTTCCCATAACCCTTTCCAACGGCGATGTCTCGTTCGAGATACTTGCACTGTTGGATTCGGGGGCTGACTCTACTGCCATACCTCAGGAGATGGCCGAGGTCCTGGGATTGGACCTCAGTGGAAAGAAGGATAAATCTCATGGGATCGGTGGAACAGTGGATTCCATCAACTCTCGTGTCAATGTTGCTGTCCAAAAAGGACATGAACACTATTCAATGACGATCGATGTCAAGGTGCTACTGAAAAACGGTCTGCAGTTACCTCCTCTTCTAGGTCGGGCTGGATTTTTTGATGAGTTCGAGATAACCTTCAACGAGCATAAGAAAAAGATCACTCTGAAAAAATTGGATGTGGTCAATAGAAGGTTCCAAAAGGATGACTGACTCATTGGCCAGTCGATCGAACCTCACTTCACGTCCAGGTCGAACTTGCTGTCGTACAGCACGTCCTCGTCCGTCAGCAGGGGCTTGCATTTCACGGATATCCCCAACGAGATGATACCGACGCGGTTCGGGATGACGGTGATGCGGCCCTTCACTTCCTGGCCGGGCTTCAGGACCTCCGCCTCGACCATCCCCTTCACCTCCGCATCGCCGAAGATGAAGGCCCTGACGTTCTTGGCCTCGTGCGCCGCCTCGTTCTTCAGGTGCACCACGACGTCCATCGGACACCCTTCCTTGGCCTCCCCGACAAGCTCCAGCTCGGCGGAGATGTCCGGATAGGTCGAACGAACCTCCTTGCGGGACATCTCGATGGCCTTGCGCAGAAGCTCCAGCGGGTTCTTGCCGTCCTTCTGCGCCTGCAGCGCGTCCGCGAACGCCTTCTGCGTTCCCGGCAGCTCGATGCGCTGCTGGTTCGCCCTCTCCAGCGTCTCCGAGAGCTGCCTGGACAGCTGCTCCGGCGTCTCCCCTGCTTTTCGTCCGAGGGCGTTGATCGCCGTCTCCAGGGAATTGAACGCCTCCCACAGGTCCCCCTTCTTCGCCTGCGTCTCCGCGTCCGCCCAAACCTCCCACGAGCGCCCCGCCTCCTTTCCTGAACGGGAAGCCTTCTCCACGGTCCGGCGCACCTTCTCCCTCTGCTCCTGGAATATGTCCTTCATTCCCGCCTTCACGAGGTCCACGTTCCTCGCCAGGCGGTTCAGGTCGCGCGGGGTGATGCTGTCCACCACGGCCCTCTCTATCTCCGATATCTCGGCGGAGAAGCGCTTCTGGATCTTCAGGCGCTTTATGAGGTCGTGCAACGGATTGAACTCCCAGAGCAGTTCGTTCGTGCGTACCGTCAAGAACTCGTTGAGGCCGTTCCTGGCCCTTCTCAGGTACAGCGACGCCGATTCGAAGCGCATCTCCTTCAGCGAGGACCAGGACTGGTCGAGCAGTTCCTCGACATGGTCCTTGCGCGGGTCCAGGACCTCCAGCGAGTTCAGCGCCTCCCGCATGTCGTTGTAGTCCGCAAGCCGCGATTCGTACATCTCCGAGACGGCGCGCAGCTCGTCCCTGGCCGCACCGACGGTGCTGAGCGCCTGAACGAAGCGCCCCTGGGCCAGGAGCGCCTTCGCTCTCTCCAGGGCCTTCTGCGAGGCCGGCGGGCTCAGACCTGCCTTGGCCTCTTCCCTCAGGCGGCTCTCGAACTTGCGCAGTTCCTCGTCCGCCTGGGTCTTGTCCTGCAGCACCCGTTCCAGCTCCTCGCGGAAGGAACGGGCCAACAGGTGAGCGTGGCGGTAGCGGTAGTTCTTCAGCGCCTCCTCGATGTCATCGGCCAGCTTCCTTGCCGTTCGCAGGTCCTCCCAGGCGGAACGTTCGGTGGTCAGTCCGCCGGCGAAGGACATCAGCGCCTTCACCCGTTCCCGAGCGATGTTCTGCGAGCGGTCCAACGCCCGCTGTGCGGCGTCGGCCGCTGCCATCACGTCACCGGTGCGGCGTAACGCTCTCGCCTGCTCCAGCAGCACCGTGACGTCCCTGACCTCGGCCTTCATCTCCTTGAGCTGGTCCAGGGACTCCTCCAGTTGCGCCAGGAGGTCGGTCAGGCGCCGATCGTTGTGAATGGTCTGGTCCAGTTCGCTCTTGATCAGTTCCACGGCGCGCATGGCATCGGCCATCTTGCGCTCCTCCAGAGCCGAACGTCCGCGGGTCAGTATCTGCTGGACGGGGCCGACGCTCAATCCGGAGGCGACCGCCTTCTCGAGGTCCCTCTGGCACCTGTCCAGTTCCGAATGCAGGGAGTTGGCGATATCCCCCTCCCATTCCTGCCTGAGCTGACCTAGGGAGGACAATGACGCTTCCAGGTGCGAGGGGTCCAGCGAACCGAGCTTCTTCAGCCGCTCCTCGCTATCCCCGTACCCCAGCTTGCCGCGGAGCTTGCCCATGTCGGCCATGCGCTTCAGCGAATAGCTCAGCAGGAACTCCGGGGCGTGGTGCTTCAGATAGCCCTCCGCCCGGTCCAGGGCGTCCTGCGCGTCCTTGTACCTTCCGGAACGCAACAGCATGCCGCTGTGCACCAGCGCCTCCGAGGCATCCGACACGTTGGCATTGCTCCGGCGGGCCTCGGCCATCATGACCTCGCCCTCCTCCAACCGCTCCTTCAGCGACTGGTAGGTCATGACGACATCGTTCAAAGAGTCCCTGGCCTTCAAGGTAAGCTCGAACGCCTGGCCCAGTTCTCCGTGATGCAGGGCGTTGGAGGCCTGCTCGCTCATGTGTTCGGCGGCGCCGACCTCCACGCCCTCCCTGCGGGCGTTCGCCGCGCCCTGCATGATGTCGGTGAGCTGCTGGTCTATCTCGGATGAAACGATGCTCCTCCCGTAGGAGATGACCTCGTCGACCAGCATCGTCGCCTCGTCCATACGTCCCGAGGAGCGCAGCTCCTCGGCGCGCTGCATCCTGTCCCGAAGCGTAACGCTCTCCGCCCCCAGCTTCCTGGCCATGTCCAACATCGCCCGTCCCTCGCCCAGGGAGCGGTCCAGGCTCTCCCGCCGCTTGGCCATCAGCTCGCCGAGCGTTGCCGAGGCGATATCGTGCGCGGCCTGGAACTCCTTCCGTTCGAACCTGTTCCGGGCCTCGGCCAAGGACGCTCTCGCTCTGTCCACCTCCGGGCCGTTGGAGTAGCGGGAGAGAATGATCTCGGCCTTGCCAAGCTCCTCGGAGATGGCGCTGCTCGTCCGTTCCTCTACGGCCTCCCCGATGGTGATCAGCGAGCCGTGCACCAGCTCGAAGTCCCCCTTCCTGACCTTGGCGGTCAGGTTCTCCAGGGCAGTGGATTCCTCCGTTACGTCCGCACCGAGGCGCATGGCCGAGGCCAGCCTCATCTCCAGGCGCATGATGCCGGTCGCGAAGTAGTTCTCCAGAGACAGCCGGTACGAGCGCTGAGAGGAGCGCAGCGTCTCCACCGCGTTGGAATAATCGCCCATCATGGCCTGCCGCTTGGCCGCGGCCATGAGCTTGCTTCCTTCCGAGCAGTTGAGACCCAGGTCGGAACATCTTGAGCGCAGCGACTGAGTTGTCTGCAGCTCTGTTTCGACCTGGTCGTATCCCTGCAGCCGTTCCTCGACGATCGCCCTCGCTTCCTCGGCAAATTTGAAAGCGGTGTTCAGGTCGTCGCCCTGCAATGCCTTGCGAGCCTCATCCATCTTCTGGAGGGCCGGGGTCACATCCTTCCTGGTCAGGTGCGCCAATTTCAAGCGTGGCTGCAGGGCGGCCATGTACCGCAGAAGAACCTCCTTCTCGGCCTCGCGCACCTTGTGCCTGGCGGAATCCAGAAGGGCCACCGCTTCCTGGAACCTCTCGTCCAGCTCCAGGCGTCTGGCGTCCCCCTCCAGGTCGCCCAGGTCCACCTTCTTCCACCGGGAGACGTTGTCCGCCCTCATCTTCAGCTCGGAGATGCGCTGTCCGGCGACCATCCCGAAGGCGCGGGAGAACAGGTCCTCCGCGTCGTCCAGGGCCCCGAAGGCCTCCTCCACCTTTCCGTGGGATATCAGATCGCGGCCCTTGGCCATTTTGGCGTGAGCGTCCTGCAGCTCCAGAGGGAACTCCTTTCCCAGGGAAAGCAGGGTCTCCATCTTCGCCGCGCGCTGCACGAAGCGGTCGAGGGTCATCTGGCGCAGGGCGTTGGACAATGAATGGATCAGCTCCACGCTCTTTCCCACGTCGCCGGACTCCAGCGCTTCACGGCAGTTGCGCAGCATCGTCTTCTGCTTATCGACCTTAAGCTCCAATCTCTCAACGAACAAAAGCGAGGACTGCGCCTGCCCGAAAGCCTCCGAGAGGACACGATTGGCATTGCGCTCGGAAACGTCCCAGGCGTCCTTGCACAATCCGTACGCCTCATCGATGTCGCCCGAGTCGATGGAGTCCGACGCCTTCTTCAGCGCCCTCTCCGTCTCCGGCTCGGCCTGGCCGAGGTCCGCGACCCTCTCCAGGATAAGACGCGCTTCGCGCAGCATGTCCAGAAGGCGTTCCTTTCTGGCTCGCGACGAGGCCTCCGCGCTCTTCACCGCGTACGAAAGCGCTTCCTTGTAATCCTTGTCCGAATAGCTCTGGTGGGCGAGCGTCAAAAGCTTCTCCGTCTCCGCGGAGGAGCCGTTCATCTCCTTGACCTTCAGCAGCAGGGCTGAAGCATCCTCTATCTTGCGTTCCGCCGTCTCGCGGCCCCGGGCCGCCTCCCTGGCCTTCTGCTCCAGTTGCTTGGCCAGTTGAAGCTGCTTTACGTAATCTCCCGGCAACTCCTTGTCCACCTGTGAATTCTGGCTTGAATATATGGCTAGCTGACAATTAAATGGTTTGTATGATTATCACCGTTTGAGGACCTCCACGAAGGCCACCTTTTCCAGGACGAGGTCGACCAGCATCCCCTCGCCGACGGTGTCGAGCTCCGTCCTGTCGATCCCGAAGGCCGTTCCTTTTTCGAGGGAGCATTCCAACACGGAATCGTCCCTCCTCAGGTCCAGGTCACCGAGGACCTGGTCCACGTCCTCCGGTCCCAGGACCACCAGGGCCACCTTTTCGGTGTCCTGGTGCAGCCCCATCTTCTTCTTGGCCTTGGATATCTGTCGCTCCCCGGAGGCGTAGAGGATGACCTCCATGCCCAGGGTGTTGGAGGCGTTCGTGCCGCGTTCGAACGCCCTTCTGGCGTGGAACACCGCCGAATCCAGGTGATCGATACCGCAGACCTTGTCGGCATCCATGAGAACTATCTCCGCATCCAGCTCCGAGGCTCTCCTCAGCAGGGCGTTGCTCTCCCCTCTCCGGACCCGGGCCCCGGCGCAGCGGACGGTCATGCCCCCTTCAACGGGGAAGGGTGGAATAAACGTTAGCATGCGTGACGACCTATGTTGGCCGAGCGTGGAGGTTCATCGAGCCGAAGCGGCGTGGCTCTGAAAACATTTAAACGAGTTCAGGGTATGAAGGTGATGACCAGTCATATCACGGAGATCACATCATGTCCTTAGACCGCGCCATAGTCAGAGCGCCCTCCACCATAGCCAACGTCGGCCCCGGCTTCGATGTGTTCGGCATAGCACTCGCCGAACCGAGCGACCTGATCGAGGTCAGGAAGACCAGCGAGCCTGGCGTTCACGTCGAGTCCATCGTCGGCACCGGCGCCTACGCCGTCACCATCGACAACACCAGGAACACCGCGGCCGTGGCGGCCCAGAAGGTCATCAACGTGGCCGGGGCCGATTTCGGAATCGCCATGAAGATCAACAAAGGCATCCGTCCCGCGTCGGGCATGGGATCTTCCGGCGCCTCCGCGGCCGGAGGAGCGTACGCCGCCAACCTGCTTCTGGACAAGCCGCTCAACATGAACAGGCTCATCTGCTGCGCCTCCTACGGCGAGGAGGCGTCTTCGGGAAGCCGCCACGCCGACAACGCCGCCCCGGCCCTGATGGGCGGTTTCACCATAATCCGCTCCTACGAACCGATGGACGTGGTCCGCCTCGAGCCGCCCAAGGACCTGGGGATCGTGGCCTGTCTGCCGGAGTTCGCCGTTCCGACGCGCGAAGCGCGCAAGAAGGTGCCTAAAACCGTTCCGATGCACGACGTGGTACACCAGGTCGGCCATGCCTCGGCATTGGTCGCCGGAATGGCCTCGGGCGACCTGGACCTGATCGGGCGCTCCATCCACGACATCATCGTGGAACCGGCCCGGGCCCCGCTCGTGCCGTTCCTGAAGGACGCCGAGAAGGCCGCCATAGGGGCTGGGGCGTTCGCCTCGTTCCTGGGCGGTTCAGGGCCGTGCATCGCGGCCTTCTTCGACCGCAGCAAGGTCGATGGCCTCTGCATCGCCCGAGCAGTTCAGAAGTTCTACGAAGGCCACGGCGTGGAATGCTTCTGCTGGAACACGACCTGGGGCGCCGGGTGCGAAAGGGTGGAACAATGAGATACGCCGTCAAGTGCTGGGAGTGCGGGAAGGAGATCGAGGACCCGTTCCTGGACGAGTGCCCCAGCTGCCACGGGAATCTGACCGTGGAGATGGACCTGGCGCACCTGGAGGGTACCTCACCGGAAGACCTTCGCTCACGTCCGCTGGGCGTCTGGAGGTACGAGCACTTCCTTCCTATCCGCTCCGATCCGGTCACCTTGCAGGAGGGCGGAACGCCGCTGTACGACTGCAGGAAGCTGGCCGAAGAGTATGGGGTGCGCGAGCTTCACGTCAAGTTCGAGGGCGCGAACCCGACCGGCTCGTTCAAGGACCGCGGTATGACCGTCGGCGTCTCGCGAGCGGTGGAACTGGGCTGCAAGGTGGTCGGCTGCGCCTCCACCGGCAACACCTCCGCTTCCCTCGCCGCTTACGCCGCCAAGGCCGGGCTGAAGTGCGTCGTCCTCCTTCCGTCAGGAAAGGTCGCCCTGGGGAAATTGGCCCAGGCCATGTTCTTCGGCGCCAAGGTCGTCACCATCGAGGGCAACTTCGACGACGCCCTGCGGGTCGTGAAGGAGCTGGCTCACGCCGGCGACCTCTACATGCTCAACTCGGTCAATCCATTCAGACCGGAGGGGCAGAAGACCTTGTGCTTCGAGATAATCGACCAGCTGAGGTTCGAAGTGCCGGACCGGATCATTTATCCGGTCGGAAACGCGGCCAACATCTGGGCCGGTTACAAGGCGCTCCGGGAATGGCATGAGCTAGGCTGGATCGACCGCATGCCGATGTTCACCGGCGTGCAGGCGGGCGGAAGCGCTCCGCTGGTCAGCTCCTTCGCTCACGGTCAGGAGGATTTCAGACCGGTCAAGGACCCGGAGACGGTCGCCACGGCGATACGCATAGGCAACCCCGCCTCCGGAAAGAAGGCCCTGAAGGCGGTTTACGACACGGGCGGCCTCATGACCGCCGTGTCCGACCGTGAGATAATCGAGGCGCAGTTCCTATTCGGCCGTAAGGAGGGCGTAGGCGTGGAGCCGGCCTCGGCCGCTTCCCTTGCCGGCCTAAAGAGATTACTGGACGAGGGGAAGGTCTCCCGCCGCGAGAAGGTGGTCTGCGTGTGCACCGGTCACGTGCTGAAGGACCCCGATACAGTCATGGCCAACTGCGGAAAGCTGCTGAAGACCGAGGCCACGGCGGAAGCGGTCAGGAAGGTCATCGGGGCCTAGGCCGCACGCGTTCCGTAGTGTGGCATCCGATGGTGCCATAATGCCGACCATCCGTCGTTCTTTTCATCCCTGTCCGCGACCAAGGCTGTCCTCACGGAGCGAAAAGAACATTCGTTGTCGCTATATCGGTCCTTCCCGCGCCTGACCGGCCGAACCCCGTCCCGAGCAGGGAGGATGCATACGCCAGATGGTCCATTATTCGCTGAACGGGCGTCAATATATATTCAGGATTGACCATATGGTCAAAAGGGAGATAATGGAGAGGGCGAGGATCAGAACGTTCGTCAACGGTCTGGACGAGAACCTGTCCGGCGGCATACCGAAGGGTAACATCATACTGGTCTCCGGGGCCGCGGGAACGATGAAGTCTTCCTTGGCATACTACGTCCTCCATCAGAACGCGGTGAAGGAGGGCATAAGGGCCCTGTACATATCCCTGGAGCAGAACAAGCCGTCGCTCATGCGTCAGATGGAATACCTGCGCATGCCCGGCAATCACGACGGTCTCGTGGAGGTACTGGACCTGGGCGAGATACGCCTGCAGGCGCAGTCCGGCGGGTGGTTCGATACCTTCCGCTTCGCCGTGGAAGAAAGCAAGAAGCGAATGAACTACGACATCCTGGTGATAGATTCCCTGGGCGCCCTGGAGCTCATTGCGAAGTTCGAGCAGCCGCGAGAGGAGATATTCCGGCTGTTCGAGTGGCTGCGTTCCACGGAGGTCACCACCTTCATGATCGCCGAGATGCCCGTCGGACAGTACCAGTACTACGGTTCCGGCGATACCGATTTCCTGGCGGACGGCATTATCCACCTGAAGATGGTGGAGGTCGGGGAGATCGAGGTGCAGAGACGTCTGCGGGTGGTCAAGATGCGTGAGACGGACCACAGTTCCAGCTACTTCTCCTTCTACTTCAAGGAAGGCACGTTCTACGTCACCAGGGCCATAACCGACTTCTAGCCCGGTCGATATTGTCTTGTCCTCTAGACTGGAAAGACCTTGTGATGCGTTGGCAGCGATCCAATGGATCCAAGGACGGATAGAAGGGATTTCAATGGTTTTCTCATCCCCCGAACTCCCTTCCTAGACATCGAGCATCAAAGGTCACGTTCATCGATCGCGAGGACCTGGCTTGGCCGCCCTCTATCCCATGGTTCCCAAAGATGCTGGAACATCTGCGTGTTAAAATTGAAAAGAAAGTAACACTAAAATATCTCATCTGCATACTGTAAATCATCAGCATCCCTGAACAAGGGATGGTAGGGGGATTCACATTGGAAAAGAAAATGATGATCAGCGTAGCCGCTGTCGCGGTCGTGATATTGGTGGTGCTAAGTTCCATCATCATCCTTAACAACACCAACGCAGCCAGCGTACCAGGTCAGCCTACCAATCTTGAGGCGACCAGGGGGGATGGGCAGGTCACACTGACCTGGACCGCTCCAGAGGACGAGGGGAGCGATGACATCTCCGGTTACATGGTATATCGAGGCCAGATCGGACGAAATGACATATTCATCAACGTCGATGATGTGACCAGTCTGATAGACGATGATGTCACCAACGGCGTCTGGTACTTTTACAGGGTCGCCGCGGTCAACTCCGCCGGGGCTGGAGAGAAGAGCGAGCTCGTGCAGGTGATGCCGTCGGCCGATCCGTCGAACGTGCCCACCGCCCCGCGCGACCTCGCTGCCTCGGTCGGACAGGCCACTATCGGTTTGACATGGAGCGCACCCGCCGACAATGGCGGGTCCGCGGTCCAATACTACGAGGTCGCTTACCGGGAGGTCGGCGAGCTCTCCTGGACCATCATCAACGCTGGGCTGGTGTTCGAGCATGAACTTGAGGATCTGGACCCCGTGGAGCACGATGTCCGGGTCGTGGCGGTCAATTCGGTCGGCGCCTCGCCTGCCGCGGAGACCACCGCCACGCCCATGGCCAAGGCCGTGGATATGCTCACCATCGGGACCACGGTGCCCATCACCAACATTAACATGGCCAACGGGCGGTACTCAGAGTTCAAGATGCTGCTGTCCCAGCAGCCCCTGGTCACAGTGGACACGAACGGGGATTACATGGGCCTCCTGGCCACCAGCTGGGAGTGCAACAGCAACTTCACGGAATGGACCATGCATCTGCGGGAGAACGTGACCTTCTCGGACGGAGTGGCGTTCGACGCGGACAATGTGGTCTTCTGCTACCGCATGAACTCGGCCAGGGGAGACACCAGCTATGCTGGCGTTCGGAACGTCGTGAAGATCGACGAAATGACCGTCAAGGTCATTCTCACCGAGGCCAACGCCAACTTCCTCTTCGTGGCCATGAACATGGTGCAGAGCCCTGCCCACATTTACGCGGCGCAGGTCGGGCCCGTGGAGAGCACCAACCCGGTGAACTACACCAACTACGCCGGTCTGGACGCGTCTATAGGCACCGGTCCTTACATGCTCACTGGATGGAACAGCCTGGCCGGGACCCTGACCTGGACGGTCAACGAGGACTACTGGGGAGGGCTTCCCACCCTGAAGAACGTGACCGTCAGGCTGTACTCGACCACCAACGCCATGATGATGGCCCTGCTGAGCGGGGAGATAGACACCATATACAACTATGTCTCCCAGGGCATGGACGACAGCTATCTGGGCAAGGTGCTACAGAGCGGGAACATCGATGTCATGACCGTCAACTACACCGGTCTGCCCACCACGCTCTTCTTCAACTATGATTCCGAACTGGGTTCGAACAAGACCATCAGGCAGGCGGTCAGGTATGCCATTGATTACGCCGAGGTGATCGAGCTAATCGCACTTGTCTCAGGATCGATGGCCAACACCGGCGTCATCTCCCCGGGGAACACGTACTTCACCGATACCCCGGTCCTGGAGTTCGACGCCTCCGAGGCTGAAGCCCTGCTAGATGCGGCCGGGATAACGGACTCGAACTCAGATGGAACGCGCGAGTTCGGCGGGGAGGAGATCGTGCTGAAGGTCATTATCCGTTCGGAGCAGGAGGATTCCATAAGGGCCTGGGAGCTGGTCGAGGAATACCTGGAGGACGTCGGCATCGGCGTCGATGTCCATGTGTTGATTTCCGCGGACTTCACCGCCGCTTTCAGGACCACCCGGGACTTCGACATCCTGACGTTCATCATGACCCCGGCCGGTCTGGGCATGTATGCCGGTTACGGGACCACCTACACGCAGAGGAACAAGTTCTGCAACATAACGGACCCCGTCTACCTTGGACTGGTGAACGACCTGCTGTCGACCAGCGACCCCGATGAGCGCAGGGCACTGGCGGAGGAAATCCAGGAATACTACGCCGAGGAGGCCTCGATGATACCCCTCTACTGGTCATACTATCTGCAGCCCTACAACAACCGGCTGACCGGGTTCGTGACCAACCCGTTCTGGGGCATCCTGTGCCTGGACACATATTTCAGCCTGGCCTACGCCTAAACACCAAGGGGCGAAAGCCCCATCAATTCCCTTCTATCGACGGTGGTCCACATGAACGAGGTGGTGGAGGAGATCGAAAGGCAGTGGGCGGAAGCGTTGTCCAACACACCGCTACGTAGGTATTCGGTACCCGAGGAGAGGCAGCGAGAGTACTGGAACAAGGCATCGTCCCGTTACGACAATGACGCCTCGGACGTCGGCGCAGCATATTCGAACCTCCTCAACTCTCTCATCGAAAGAGGTGTGGTCCGTCCAGAGGACCGAGCATTGGACGTCGGATGCGGAACAGGCCTGTTCAGCATTCCCCTGGCCAAAGCCGTATCGTCACTCACCGCCCTGGACCGCTCCCCGGCCATGCTCAAGGCGCTCGCCGCCAAGACCGGGGGCGCCATGAACCTCAGAACGATCAGCGGTGATTGGGAACTGTTCCGTCCCGACCGGAAGTTCGAGCTGGTCTTCTCCTCCTTCTGTCCAGCCGTATACAGCCTGAGGTCCATGCTCCGAATGGAGGAATGCTCCTCCCGTCACTGCTGCATCGTGGCCCTGAAGGACGGCTCCGAGCCCTATTTTTTGCACATGGCCATCAACCGGGTGACCGGAGATGTGTTCGAAACGACCGGTCTCTCTCTGACGTACGCGAAGGACATGCTCACCGCCCTGGGCAGGGAATGGGGGATGGAGACGGCGAGCATGCGATCCTCCTTGGTGGGACCCGCCGACGATATCTATAATAAATTCCTGGACGTCCTTTCCATGATGCTGCCCATGGACCAGGAGAAAAAGAACGCGCTCAGGGGGATGATCGATGAGCACACATCGGAAGGCATCTTCAGGTTCACAGTGGCCAAGCAGGTCGCCGCCCTGCATTGGCGGACACCGCATCTAGACGGGGAAAGGGCGGATGGATAGGCGTTACCTGCTGATGAAGCTGCTTCGTTACAGCCTCATCACGCTGCTGATACTGACCATCAACTTCGCCATCCCCCGCATGATGCCCGGAGACCCGATAAGCAACATCCTGGGGGACGACGTCGCATGGGTCGATCAGGGAGTGGTCGACATGCTGACCGAACAGTACGGACTGGACAGGAGCATCCAGGAGCAATACCTGATCTATCTTTCGTCGATTTTCACCTTCGACCTGGGGTACTCGATAAGCATGGGCACTCCCGTCGGCGAGCTCATATACCAGAGGGCCTGGGTATCCGCCTGCCTCATGCTGCCGGCCATAGTGATAGGTTCCACGGCCGCCCTGCGCCTGGCCACCTTCATGGGCATGAGGAAGGGGGGAATGGCGGACCGGATGACGACCGCCCTGATGGTGTTCTTCCATTCCATGCCCGCCTTCCTGTCCTCCATGCTCATGCTGACCGTCTTCAGCTATCATCTGGACATCTTCCCGCTCGGCCACTTCTACTCTGGTCATGGACCTCTGGTATGGGACGTCCTTTACCACCTGTCCCTTCCCATATTGGTCCTCTCGCTCCTGGTGGCATCCTCGCATTACCTGGTCCTGCGCAAGTCCGTCCTCCAGATCAAGGATGAATATTTCATTGTCACCAGGCGCGCCCACGGCATTCCTCCGAAAATCATCAGGTCCAAGCACATCACCAGGAACGTGCTCGACCAGTGGGTGAGCATGCTGGCCTTGAGCCTTGGCGGTATCATATCCGGTTCCCTCATCCTGGAGATAGTCTTCTCCATCGAGGGAATGGGCACCCTTCTGTACGCTGCCATCATGGCCAACGACTACCCGCTCATGCAGGGCTGTTTCATCGTCATCTGCGGAGTTGTCCTGCTGGCCAATCTGGCCGCAGAACTGCTCTACGGGCTCCTGGACCCCCGCATCGCCGATGGAGGTGCCGTATGAGGCCCTGGAAGGAGATGTTGTCGATGGTCCTGTCCAGGGCGCGCGACAATCCTGTTCGCTACGCAGGAGTGCTGGTCCTTTCCATCTTCATCATCGCGGCGATCATGGCTCCCTTGCTGGCCCCGTACGATCCCGATGATCGCATGGGTCCCTTCCGCTCGCCTTCCTGGGAGCATCCATTGGGGACCAACGACCTTGGCAATGACATCCTTTCCGAGGTCCTCTACGCCTCGCGCATCTCCCTGGGGGTTGGCCTGATGTCCGCGGTGATCGCCCTCTCCTTCGGGGTGGGGGTGGGGGTATTGGCAGGATATTACCGCGGCTGGCTAGAACAGCTTCTCCTGGGGCTGACGGACACCGCCCTCCTGGTGCCGGCGTTGCCGTTCACCATAGTGCTGGTCGCCTACACCGAACCGAACATCTGGATCATTTCCGCGGCCATCGCCTCCCTTGGCTGGTGCTCGACCGCCCGCGTGCTCCACCCCCGGGTCATGGAGCTGAAGGATTCCAATTTCGTCATGTATGCCCGCTCCCTTGGGAAGGGAGACCTCTACATAATCTTCAAGCACGTGCTTCCCAACGCCTGGGAGGTGATATCCGTGAAGTTCGCCCTGGCCGTGGGCACCGGCATGCTGGCCGAGTCCTCGCTTAGCTTCCTCGGCCTGAGCGATCCGACAAATCAGAGCCTGGGGGGTATCATTAACAAGGCCTTCACCAGGGGAGGCCTGGCCATGGACCTGTGGTGGTGGTACCTCGTTCCTGGCCTGCTCATCGGACTCATGATACTGGCCTTCATGATGGCGGCCAACGTCGAGAGGGACAAGGGGGTGCTGCTGGATTGAGCCTACTCAGCATCAAAGGGCTTAGCGTCTCCTTCGCATCCGGCGAAAGCACCATTCATGCGGTGAATTCCTTGGACCTTGACCTCGACAGCGGCAGGTCGCTCGCCATCATAGGGGAGTCGGGGTCCGGAAAGTCGGTCCTGGCCTCCGCCATCCTGGGCACCCTGGAGGAGAACGGAACGGCCAGCGGGCAGGTGCTATTCGACGGTCGCAACATACTGGGATCGGACGAGGCCGTGCTCATGGCCCTCCGCGGCCGGCAGATATGCCTCATCCCTCAGAACGCCTGGTCCGCCTGGGACCCCGTCATCAGGATAGGGGACCAGATGACGGAGTTCATGCGTTGCTGCGGAGTGCCCAGGTCCGAGGCTCCCAATCTTGCACTGGAATATCTGAAGAAGTGCGGCCTGGCGCCGGAGGTCCTGCGCTCCTATTCCCACCGTCTGTCCGGCGGGATGTCCCAAAGGGCCATGGTGGCCATGTGCGCCTCCGTGCGTCCTCGGTTGCTGATCGCGGACGAACCGACCAAGGGCTTGGACGGTCGCTCCCGAACGCTGGTCCTCGACCTCTTCGAGAAGGTCATCGGGGATGCGGCCCTGCTCATGATCACCCATGACCTACGGGCTGCGCGTTCATGCGACGAGGTGTCGGTACTCTACGGAGGTCGGATCGTAGAATCGGGACCGGCGAACGAAGTGCTAGACCGTCCGCTCCACCCATACACCGCGGGACTGTGCGCTGCGCACCCCCGTCGGGGCATGGTCCCCATTCCCGGTGGGATAGGTCGCCGCACTGAAATCGTCGGTTGTGTCTTTCGCGACAGATGCGTGCTCGCTGATCATGAATGCCAAGGAGACGTGCCCATGTTCGGGGAGACCAGGAGGGTGAGGTGTTTCCATGCTGACCGTTGAGGATGTGAGCAAGACCTTCCGCAGTGGCCCCCTCTCCAAAGGCCATAAGGTGCTGGGTTCGGTGAACCTCCGGCTCGAAAAGGGCGAGGTCGTTGGCCTCCTGGGAGAATCTGGGTGTGGAAAGACCACTCTGGCCAGGGTCATGATGAAGCTGATTTGCCCAGACCACGGCCGGGTGCTGATGGACGGAATGGACATAACAGCAATGCAGGAGAGGCGCTTCCGGGAGCATAGGCATCGCATGCAGATGATATTCCAGGACCCAACATCCTCCATGAATCCAGCTCACAGCGTGAGATGGTCGTTAGACGAGGCGTACGATCATTACAACAGGCAGGGGGAGTATGTGGAATTGATGCGGAACTTCGGTCTGCCCATGGACATACTGCAACGCCGTCCGGCCATGGTGAGCGGAGGGGAGCTGCAGAGGGTGTCCATCCTCCGCTGTCTGGCCAGTGAACCCGATTACCTCATCCTGGACGAACCGACGTCCATGCTGGACATGTCAGTGCAGGCCAGCATAATGAGGATGTTACTGTCCATAGGCGAGGGAAGGGGGATGATGCTCATCACCCACGATATTGACCTGGTGGAGAGGGTTTGTGACAGAGTGTACATAATGCATCAGGGCAACATAGTCGAGGAAGGGAGGACATCAGAGGTTCTCAGCGAACCACGGACCGAGGGAACGAAGGCATTACTGGAATACTTCCATTGATCGCTCAAAAATCGAACAGCCTGGTCTGCCCGTCCTTCTGCCTCTGCTTCTCCCTCGTATCTTCGACATCGCCCCTCTCCTCCTTAGGCGCCCTGGGTCTGGCCTTCGCAACGGCAACGAATCCCGGGTCCACCTGGCGTTTTATGCGCTCGGCCATGGTGTCGCCAATACCGGTGACGGCTGAGATGCTGGCCACATCAGCCTCCCTGATCATTTCCCAGGAGACAAAGCCCTTCTTGTGCAGGGAACGCGCGCGAACCCTTCCCACGCCCTTCAGCTCGACCAGCTCCAGGATGTCCTCTCGGACGCCGTAGCGCATCCGGGTCATGAGCTTCGTCAGTATCGGGTAACAGTCCTTGTTGAAGATGTTGGCCATCTCCCGCATCGAGTAGAGCAGCCATTCCCCGATCTCCACCTTGTTGTGTATGTCGCCGGGGCCGGTGCCGTAGGAGCGGTGCATCTCCTCCTCGTCCTTCTCGGCTATCCATGAGTCAAGGACCAGCGCCGTCTTCACCTCGGCCAGGAAGTACTCGTAATCGGGCGTCTCCATGTCCGGCACCATGAAGAGCATTTCGTCCTTGCGTTCCAGGACGACCTCCGTGAGCTGATCGAAATCGTCCCGCTTCAGGTACAGGTTGAGCATGTCCGGGGTCGAGCACACGGCGTGCAGGAACCCGAGCGTCTTTTCGCCAGGTACGTAGGCCAGCAGCCCATCCCGCAGCTTCACCGCGGACATGGGGTCGATGTAGAGGTCGGAAACGCGGCGACCGAAGAAAGTGGCCTTGAGATCGGCTTGCGGTTCCAGCGCCAGCATCTCCGTGCCGGGGCAGCGGACCATCCCCTCCTCCCAGAGGAAGCGCACGATGTTGTCCACCGCCTCCTCCATGCCTTCCTCCCCCTTCTGATGCGCGTAGAACGTTCTGCGAAGAAAGTCCATTATGGCCGCCCTGGTGTTCGCCGTATCAGTGGCGATCAGCGCCAGGACGTGAGCCCTCAGTACGCGTTCGTTCCCGACCTTGGACACCACGTCCTCCGGTTCGCCCAGGAGGTAGTTCTCGAACAGCATGTGGCTCTGATCGGCCGTTTTCGCGATCAGGACGGCCTCGCCGTACGGATCGTAGCGGGGACGTCCGGCCCGGCCACACATCTGCTTCACCTCCATGACCGGGAGCGGAACGTAACCGCCGTCGTCAAAGCGGTTGACGTCCCGGACGATGACGCGCCTGGCAGGCAGATTGATCCCCGCCGCCAAGGTGGGGGTGGCGATGATGCACTTGATCTTCCCGGCCTTGAACATCTTTTCCACGAGCGAACGGTGCTCGCTGCTCAGGGCGGCGTTATGAAAGGCCATGCCGTGTCGCATGCAGTCCTTCAACGAAAGCCCGATCGAGGTGTGCTCGTCCTGGAAGTTATCGTTGAGCTGCCTGACCATATCCTCATCAGGCTTCTCCTTGACCAGATGGGCGAACTTGACGGCTAGCGTCTCCGTCGAACGTCTGGTGTTGACGAACACCAGCGCCTGACCGCCCTCGTCGATGGTGTCCTTGACCAGGGACCACACCTGGTCGTCCAAGCGTTTCACCTTTCGCCGTGTGTTGTCCGTGAAGTTGATGGTGTCCTCGAGCAGGACGCCCTCCTTGAGCTTTACCGGCCGCCAGTCCATTGCTACGTGTTCGGCGTCCAACCACTCGGCCATCTCCTTGCTGTTGCCGACGGTTGCCGATAGCGCAATGACCTGCACCTTGGGGTTCAGCATCCTGAACTTGGCCAACGTTATCTCCAGCGTCGGACCCCGCCCGGGGTCGTTCATCAGATGCACCTCGTCCGCGATCACCAGTGACATCGAACGAACCCATTCCGAGCGGTGGCGCATGATGGCGTCCGCCTTTTCGGACGTCGCTACAAGGATGTCCAAGCGGTCCAGGTCTCTGTCGCCGTCGTCGTAGTCGCCTATGGACATTCCGACCCGGATGCCAAGCCGCTCGAAACGCCGAAGCTCCTCCAGCTTCTCCGCCGCAAGCGCCTTCAGGGGAACGATGTACAGGACCTTCCCGTGGTCCTCCAGGACCCTTTTGACCGCGGCCAGGTAGGCCACTAGCGATTTGCCGGAAGCAGTAGGTACCGCCAGTACCAGGTTCTTGCCCTTCAGGACCAAAGGCACCGCCTTCTCCTGCGGCGGGTACAGCGACGTGATGCCGTCCTCCGCCAGGATCTCCAGGACCTTCGGCGGCAGCAAGCTCTTCCAGTCTGACATGGGCGTTAGGGGATGCCCCGAGGGGTTATTACAATTATCATTGGCCCGCCCAATACCTCTCGTTCCGTCCGAGGGGGACCTGGGAGCGAAGTATTAAGATTCGGCTCCCCACTAGATGAATTGGATAAACGTAGCTGGCCTAACATGTATTCCGCTCATTGCGAGGAATTTGTTTATATAGCAGCGCTTGCATGGGATGGTTTTGAGACAAGGTGAAGCATGGAAGAGGATGTTAAAGAGAAGGCGGTGAACA
>Ga0302243_1001070_pt1 | contig 20851 bp, 16 predicted proteins | sample AAG_UR_Met_MG_FD_193514 | JGI IMG/M metagenome (GOLD analysis project Ga0302243, IMG submission 193514) | Enriched activated sludge microbial communities from anaerobic digester in WTTP, New Holstein, Wisconsin, United States - AAG_UR_Met | ecosystem: Engineered > Bioreactor > Anaerobic >... | reverse complement strand
CGGCGATGCCGTCAAAACAGATGCGAGGGGAGGGATTCGAACCCGCGAACTCCTTCGAGAGTCGATCTTGAGTCGACACTTACACATGGCGCAAGACACCTTCAAAAGCAAGACGCCTGAAGTCTATAAACGAATGGCCCAGGACCCGTATGAAAACAACAACCTCAAGGAACTCGATCAGCTGAACGACCTTGATCCGATAAATCACAGACATCTCAAAGGGTACATCCACGACCTGGAACTCAAGCAGCTGAAAGACACAACAGTCCGGCACAAGCTCTGGGGGATATACCCCCTGCTTAAGGCCACTGCTTTCAAAGATGCCGTGACTATCACAAGGATGGACCTCGAAGACTTTGTCATCAGGAGGCGAAGGACGTGCAGTCCCTTCACCCTATACGGCGAGATCCTTGAGACCAGGTTGTTTTTCCGCTGGCTCGTGCCGGAGAGAGAGAAGGAGTTGTTTAAGAACATCAAGAATGTACGCCCACGCAAGAAGCTGCCGGTCGAGCAACTCATTGTTCGCGACGACATCAAAACCCTTGTAGGTGCCTGCGACAACCAGCGGGATCGGGCACTCATTATGCTCCTGTGGGACTCCGGGTGCAGGATCAGCGAAATACTCTCCCTCAATGTGGGCCGCGTGCAGTTCGACCGATACGGCGCTGTGGTAATCGTCGATGGGAAGACCGGCCGCCGCCGCCTGCGCCTCATTGACAGCGTTCCTGATCTTCAGCTCTGGTTGAACATGCACCCGCTCCGAACGGACCCGGCAGCCCCTCTCTTCCTGACCAACACCCGGTTCGGTGTCGGTCGCAAGAGGTTGAACTCACGCACCGTCCAGAATCACCTCAAGTATCTCCAGAAGACATTGAATCTGGGGAAACCCACCAATCCACACGCCATCCGACACGGCAGGCTAACCGACCTCGCAAAGAAGGGATTCTCCGAGATGGAACTTCGTCTGATTGCCGGGTGGGAGAAGAGCAGTAACATGCCTGAAGTGTATGTACACCTCAGCGGTGGAGACATTGAAAGGAAGATGCTCGAAAAAGCCGGGTTTGTGGAGGCCACGGTGAATAAAGAACCCAGCCTTCAGCCGCGAGAGTGCCCCCGGTGCAAGGCCCTGAACACCTATGATGCACTGTTCTGCGCGAAGTGCTCTATGATACTCGTCGAAGAAGTGGCGAGGATGGTGGAGAGCAAGACGGAGAAGGCACAGCAGAGCTTTGATTACGACGCGGCGATTCAGAAGATGAGAGCAGACCTGGGCCTCCCGGCTCAATAAGACTCCACTCCTTTTTTTAGTAAAACTCCCTGGGGCTGAATCGCGATGCTGCTTTCTATCGCGCTTGCTCCGTCGTCGTAGCAACTCTGCCGGTCTCCTGTGCAGTTGGCCCATGCACATACACCGAGCGCGGTTCTCGCTTAAATCGCCCCTCGCCCACCTATTCTGTGTGTGCGAGAGGCCGACGGCCTAACGCCGATCCCATGGCATCTTCGCACAGGAGAACCGCATGGAAGAGATCACCCAGGAAGTACTCGATCACATCCCGGACCCCATTGCAAAACTCGTCTGGGAGAAGTGGATCGCCGACGGTAAAGCCAGATTGATAACGCCACACAACGAGGGAACGAAATGCAACGCACAGACAGGATAGACGGCAGCCCACGGGATGAAGCGTGCACCAACATCGATTCACACGGGACTGCCAACAACTCTTCTCCGTCCGGAGTTATAAGTCCAACTCCCGAGAAGCGAATGGCAGGTGTCGTCCCGCTCTACCTGGTCCAGCAGGTCGTGGCCGCCGAGATCGGCCGATACGGCCGGGCGGTGCGGGAGATCCACATCGTCCGGACCGGCTGCCACTACTACACCGTCACAACCCTGACGGGACAGGAGGTAGCCGGCCATGACTGAACCCGGGACCCTCTCCCACGGCACCGGCGGAGCGCTCCACATCGCCGTCGACGCCGAACACTACCGGATCGAGGCTGAAGACCTCAAGAGCCTGCTCTTCTATGGCCGGGTAATTCCGATCACCGAGGACCGTTCACGGACGACCCCCGGCGGGATCCTGGTCAGCGAGACCGCCATCGAGGGGCACGCGGCGATGAACGCTTCGGGCAAGGCAGTGATGCTCCATACCCGTGTCGGGTCCTACATCGTCCCGCTCGTCAGTTTCCAGCGGGTCGCCCGCGGGGAGGCCATCTCCGCCCCGCTCTTCCCCCTCATCCCGGGGGTGACGGGATGAAAGACGATCTCTGGAGTGTGGTCAACGTGCTCGCCCCCGACGGTGGCGTGGTCGAGGTCCGGGCGCTCGCCGACGGCGTAACCCACTCCGGCTACTTCGACGACTACGAGGCCCTTGCCCGGGCCGTCGAGGCCCTCGACGCCGACCCCTCGGTCGCCGGGATCTACGTCACCCTCAACAGCGTGAACCCGGCGCTCCTCGCCCGCCGGGCGAACCGGATCAAGCTGCGCCTCTCCCGGAAGGACGCCACGACCGCCGATGCCGACATCATTCGCCGGCGCTGGTTCCCGGTCGACATCGACCCGGTCCGGCCGAGCGGGGTCTCGTCGACCGACGCCGAGCACGACGCGGCGCTGGCCGCGGCGGAGCGGATCGCGGCCTACCTCGCGGAACAGGGGTTCGGGGCGCCCGTCCGGGCCGACTCGGGCAACGGCGCCCACCTCCTCTACCGGATCGACCTCCCAAATGATGAGCCCTCGACCGCGCTTGTGAAGGGCTGCCTCACCACCCTCGACGCCCTCTTCTCGAACGAGGCCGTGACCGTCGATACCGCGAACCACAACGCCGCCCGGATCTGGAAGCTCTACGGCACCTGCTCCCGGAAGGGTGACAATACTCCGGAGCGGCCCCACCGGCGGGCGAGGCTGCTCGCGGTTCCACCGGAGATAAGTGTGATTCCCCTGGAACTGTTGCAACATCTCGCGGGGCTCCTCCCCCGGGAAGAGCCTCCGCGGCAAAAGAAGGCAGGCGGCCCCGGCCCCGGGATCGACCTCGCCGCCTGGCTCCTCGACCACGGCATCGGCGTCCGGTCGACGCGGCCCTACCAGGGCGGCACGCTCTACACCCTCGAGGACTGCCCGTTCTCGTCGGCCCACAAGGACGGGGCCTTCGCGATCCAGTTTGCAAACGGCGCCGTCTTCGCCGGCTGCCACCACGCAAGTTGCGGTGGAGGGGCGCAGCGCTGGCCGGAACTCCGGGGGATATACGAGCCGAAGAAACAGAGGGCAGAGAAGAAACGGGAGGAGGCACCCGCCCCTCCCCCGGCCCCGGTAGAGGACGAGCACCGGGAGCGTGCTCTTGAAATCCTCCGGGACGGCGACCCGCTTGCCTTCCTTCTCGACACCTTCCACAAGAGCCACGTCGGCGACCGGACCGTCGCGGAGTGCCTGGCGATGTCCATCGCTTCGCAGTCGGTGGCGAACACGAAGGGGCTGCACGTCGCCATCTCCGGCAACTCCGGGAAGGGGAAGAGCCACGCCTGCGTAACGATGCTCAACCTCATCCCGGCGGACTACAAACTCACCGGCACGGTGAGCAACAAGGCGCTCTACTACGCCGACGACCTCCGGCCGGGGACGGTGATCCTCTTTGACGACACGGCGCTCTCAGACGACCTGCAGGAGGTTCTGAAGTCGGCCACCTCGTCCTTCCACGAACCCATCGAGCACCGGACCGTCACGGCCGACCGGCAGCTCCGGGTCTGTGCGATCCCTGAGCGGTGCGTCTGGTGGCTCGCGAAGGTCGAGAACCCCGGCGACGACCAGGTGATGAACCGGATGCTGACGGTCTGGATCGATGACTCGGCCGAGCAGGACCGGGCGGTGCTCGAGCACCTCAAGGAGACGGAGGCAGGCGCCTACCGGAGAGGGGACGACCCGGACGTCCTCACCGCCCGGGCGCTCTGGTCGATCGTGAAGCAGCAGCGGATCTTCGTCCACATCCCCTTCGCCCGGCGGATAGGGTTCTCGAACGTCGCGAACCGCAGGAACCCCGCAATGCTCTTTGACCTGATCAAGTGCCACGCGGCCCTGCGGTTCCTGCAGCGGGAGGGGAAGGAGATCGATGGGGAGGTCCGGATCGCGGCGACCCGGCAGGACTTCGATGCAGCCGTCCGCCTCTACGCTGCGATCAACCAGGAGGGCGGCGGGCAGGACTCAAAGATGACCCGGAACGAGGCCGCGGCGCTCGCCACCATCGCCCGGATGGGCTGGGAGTCGTTCACGGTCCGGATGCTGCAGGAGGCGACGGGGCTCTCCTACCACCAGGTCCGGCGGATCCTGCAGGGCTACACCGCGAGGGGCATGACCTATTGCGGCCTCCTCGAGAAGTGTCCTGCCATCAGTGTGGTGGACGCGACGGTCATCGACGAGAGCACCGGGACGACCGTACGCCGGCACGAGTCCCACTTCCAGTTCGACGCCGGGCGCTACCGGGAATGGGTGGCAGAGCTCGCGGTCTGGCTGGAGGATGAGGGCGAGGGGGAGGATGACTCCCCACCGCCTTCTGGTGATGGTTTGCAACATCTCCAACCCTGTTGCAAAGGGGGGTGCAAACATGAGTGCAAAGAGGTCGAGGGTGATGATGGCGGGCGGAACGGGGGTGATTTTGCGATCGGGAGTGAATCGGCAGAGATGGATCGGGACGGTGAAGGGTCGTTTGCAACAAATTCCAGATCACACAGTTCACCCGATCCTGCTCCACTGGAAGAGCACCGTGACCTTGTGCACGACCGGGGTGTGCCGTGTGTTTCTGGACTTGTTGCAAACGAAACGATCGAAAATGGCGGTTTGACGATGAATCAAGGAAAATCCAGCGCAGCGAGGAGTTCGAGCGTGAAAAGTGTTTGCACTCCTATTTGCACACCCCTTTGCAACACGGGTGCAACTGTTGCAAACGGTGTCCGGCCGCTCTCCGGGGTGCTTGACCCGGGGACGTTTGCCCGGGTGAGGGTCGACCTCGGCCGGTGCGAGATCTGCGATACGGGAAAAGCGGTCTACCGTTCACGCGAGGCACAGACGCATATCTGTGAGGGGTGTTACGCACGGCTGGTGCGGGAGGGGAACGCGAGGGAGGGGGTGCGGTGATCCCCGTCGATCCCCTGCAGGGGCCGGCCGTGGGATTCATTAATTGATAGTATTTGAGTAACCGGCACTGCACGGTGCAAAATATTAACACGGATGCAGTTCGAATTGAATTTAAACTTTAGTTGCGGCAAAAATAACGAGATCCACATGGTCTAAGGTCACATGCTCCTTTACTCAAAGAGCATGCATAGAAGGTAACCAGAGACAGATGGAAAGAAGACGTGGCAATCAAAGTTCACATTATGCGGAGTCTGCGCCCACGAATAAAGCAGGGCATGATGCAGCAGACCTTCACCTGATGCGTCTGTCTGCCTGCTGTATTGGATAAGAACGAACAATGAGTACCGAACGTAACCCCGCAGATATTGGCATCACAGCTCAAGACTTTGCTGACTGTGGCTGGAAAGAGGTATTGAGCAACACGGAGCGAGACGGCTATGTTTCCATGTGGCTGGCCTTTTGTACCGCTGCAAGGCAAGCGGCAGAAGATGGACAACAGCCCCATGCGAAGGTGCTCTGGCTACTGGGCGACGCATGCTCAATGATGCTCTCGCCTAAAAGCACCAACGAACCGTTCAAGCCCGCAAAGAATGGACTGAGAGGAAAGCGGTCGGCAATTCCCGAGGACCTGTCTGATATCGAGATAACATTTCTTTCCGAGATCGTTGGTGGCATTAGTGATCCATGGTTGAAAGCGCGTGTGGCAGACCTTGTTTGGATCAGAAAACGACCACGTGATGTCAGTTTCGCTTTGATGGCAATCGATAGTTACCGGTCAATACCAATAGATCCTGATACGTGGGTGTTCGATGGCCAAGAGTGCTGGGAGCGCGCCATACGTTTGGCTCTTATGCTCAACGCAGGTTCCGGAAACCGCTTGAAGGAGATAGAAGACACTGTTATCGGGGCATTTGACTCGGCCACGTGTCAGGATGGTTTCCTCGCCCTCTGGCTGGCAGGCTTGCTCTTCGATAATGGACTCGGTCGGGACAAACATCTGATCATCGCGCAGAAACTTGAGTCTCTGGGACGTGAGTTCGACAATGAGAGTGATCTCCACCGTACCCGCGAATTCTTTGGGGCCTCAGCAAAATGGTTCAGGGCAGCCGCCGATAACGCAAAGTTCGCTGAAATGGCGGTCGCCGTCGCGGAAAGTTTTGTCAAGGAGGCGGGGGCAAGAATTGCATCCGATAAACCAAGTCATATGGCCGCGGCGGGTTTCTATGAGGACGCTATCCAGACCTACCGCACAATCCCCCGTTCTGAACGACCTGTTCATCGGGTAGATGAGCGGCTCAAAGAACTTCAATTACGTCTCAACGAATCGGGAGAGAGGGCGCTGGACGAGATGGGTGTCATCAGCATCCCTGGCGTGGATCTCAATCAGGTTATCGAGGATGCTGGGAATGCAGTGCATGGTAAGAGCATTATTGAAGCCCTGAAAGCGTTCGCCGATTTACAACCATATTCAAAAGTCAAAGAACTTCGCCAGCAAGTAGTCGAGAAACTTCGGAAATATCCAATTCAGGCTATCATCCCGGGGGTTGTGATGGGTCGCGATGGTCGCGTCATAGCCAAGCGACCCGGCATGAGCCTGAGCGATACACCTTCCGAGGACGACGAGATCGGTATCCGTGCCGAGATGATCCATGATCACGGTATCCTGGTCGGAATGGTTGTTCAGGGCCGCATCTTGCCTGCACTTGAAGTTCTACAATTAGAACACCGCTTACGCGAATCAGATTTCGTTTATCTCGCCAGCCGGTCACCGATTGTGCCCATTGGCCGCGAGCGTCTCTTTGGAATGGCTCTGTTTGCCGGTTACGACTATGACTTCGTGACGGCACTCCACCTCCTGATACCACAGATCGAGCATATGGTCAGGTTCCACTTGAAATCCGCCGGCGTCAAGACCACGACCCTGGATAGCAAAGGCATTGAGACAGAGAACGGCCTGAGCACACTGATGGACCTGCCGGAGTGTAAAACGATATTCGGTGAGGATCTGACTTTCGAGATACAAGCGCTGTTTTGTGACGCTTTCGGGCCGAACCTGCGTAATGAGCTTGCACACGGCCTTCTCGACGACAAAGCCTGTCAAACCGCTTATGCGGTATATGCCTGGTGGCTTGGTCTCAAACTTGTGTTCAATACATTCTGGAATGCCGCACGTAAGATCGATGGAAGTGACGAGGAGACAGCAGCATGACCCCCGTCCGAATCTTCATCAGCAGCGTGCAGAAGGAGTTCGCCGACGAGCGGCGGGTGCTATTCGATTACATCAGGAGCGACCCTCTGCTGCGTCGTTTTTACAATGTATTCCTCTTCGAAGACCTGCCGGCTTCCGGGCGCCGGCCGGATGAGACCTATCTGGCAGAGGTGGACCGGTGTGGCGTCTACCTTTGCCTGCTTGGTAACGAGTACGGCCGTGCGGATACCGACGGTCGCTCGCCCACCGAACGGGAGTTTGATCGTGCCGCTGCCGGAGGTAAGGAGCGCCTGGTCTTCGTCAAAGGCAATGACGACTCAGTGCGTGATCCGAGGGTGCTTGCTCTTCTCCGCAACGTTGACAGTCAGCTCATCCGCCGCCGTTTCGGCAGCGTCCCGGAGTTGACTGCGGTGGTTTATGCCAGCCTTGTCGAACACCTGGACCGCACCGGCGCACTGCGAACCCGCCCATTTGATGCCTCCGCATGTGCCGATGCTACGTTCGATGATATCTCGCAGGAGAAGGTCGGGGAGTTTCTTTCCCGTGCTCAGCAAAGTCGAGGGTATGCCCTCAGCCCCAATACCCCGGTGCGCAAAGCGCTGGCGCACCTGAACCTGCTTGATGGGAGTCTCCCCAACAACGCGGCTGTGCTCCTGTTCGGTAAACAGCCTCAGCGTTTCCTTGCCAGCTCCGAGGTCAAGTGCCTTCACTTCCACGGAACCGTTGTGGGTAAACCCATTCCCTCCTACCAGATTTACAAGGGCACTGTCTTTGAACTGGTCGATCAGTCGCTTGACTTCGTGCTCTCCAAGATTGCCCGTTCTATCGGCACCCGAGCCGAGGGGCCTACGGCCCCGGCGACATACGAGGTCCCCCCGGAGGCTGTGGGGGAGGCTATCGTCAACGCCATTGCGCACCGCGACTATGCTTCAAATGCCTCGGTTCAGGTCATGCTCTTTTCCGACCGATTGGAGGTGTGGAATCCCGGTCAGCTGCCGCCGTCCCTTTCGCCCGAGGCGCTCCGTGTCCCGCATCCCTCTATCCCGCGCAACCCTCTCATTGCAGAGCCGCTCTTCCTGACTCGCTATATTGAGAAAGCCGGCACCGGAACCCTTGATATGATCGAGCAGTGTACCCGGGCCGGCCTGCCGCCGCCGGAGTTCCGGCAGAACGGCCAGCAGTTCGTCCAGGTTCTATGGCGCCCCGGGCGAGACCGGATAGTAAGCGCTAAAACAGGGGACCTGGTGGGGACCAAGCTGGGACTAAGTGGGGACCAAGTTGAAGTGCTGCGCACCTGTGTGACGGAGACATCCATCTCCGAACTTATGGATATTGCAGGGAGAACGAATCGCACCAAATTCAGGAACTCCGTACTGAAGCCACTGATGCAGGCGGGGTTGATCGAGATGACCATCCCGGACAGGCCCCGGAGCGGCAACCAGAAGTATCGGGTCACTGAGAGGGGGCGTGCCCTGCTTGCCGGGAGGGATACGCCGTGACCACCCGCGAGGCCGGCCCGCAGGCCCCGGTGCGCTACGAGCTCCCCAAAGAGGTGGTGGCAGAGGCGATCGTCAATGCGGTCGCCCACCGTGACTACACGAGCAACGGCAGCGTCCAGGTGATGCTCTTTGCGGACCGCCTGGAGATCTGGAACCCGGGCACGCTCCCGCCGTCCCTGACGCTCGAAAAACTCCGGCAGGCCCACGGGTCGGTGCCGGGCAACCCGCTCCTCGCAGAGCCGATGTATCTCACCGGCTACATCGAGCGGATGGGCACGGGGACGCGGGACATGATCCGGCGCTGCACCGAGGCCGGGCTGCCGGAGCCGGAGTTTGCCGTCAGTGATGGGTTCCAGACCATCATCCGCCGGACTCTGGCCCCCAGTCTGGCTCCGCAGCCAGAGTCACAGCCAGAGTCGCTGGAGACGAGAGTCCTCCGGCTTCTCGAGGACGAGCCGAAGTCCAAAGCGGAACTCTCGCGGGGGCTCGGACAGAGAGAGATCTCAGGTCAGCTCAACAAGGTCGTCCGCAAACTCCTGGCAGATCGGATGATCGAGTACACCATCCCTGAAAAACCGCAAAGCCGGCACCAGAAGTACCGCCTCACCGGGCAAGGCCGGGCTGCGCTCGCGAAAGGCCCCAGAGGAGATGCGTTATGAGCACCTTCGGCGAGCGTGGGATTTTCACGCAGATGCTGGTCGTCACCTCCTTTTAGGGGATGCGTTAACCACGGCAGGCTGAAAGAGGTGACGAAAGAGCACCCGCACGACATCACCGTGGCTTTTGGCGGCCCGATCGAGAAAGGGCTTCTGATGAGTAAGGGGCCGGGAAGGAGCACGTTCTCCTACCGTCCCGGCCGCCGCCCGATGGAGGGTAAATGTTCGGAGCTCTTGGGATCTGTTCGAGGTCGAGCTCCGAACATTTGCCGGGGGAGCTTCGAACATTTGATCGCAAGCTCCGAACATTTGGATACATTGCGCGAGATTGCAAGGCTGGTCGGATCTGTGCGGAAAGCGCCGAAGAAGGCGGTCTACCGTTCGCGGGAGGCACAGACGCATATCTGTGAGGGGTGTTATTCCCGGCTCGTGCGGGAGGGGAACGCGAGGGTGGGGGTGCGGTGATCTCGTGGCGTTTCAATCCTCCACGAAATAGAGAATCCCCGAGCGTCAGATATCGGACACCTGCCAAACAAAAGATGTCCGATATGTCTGATAAATGTCCGATAAATGTCCGTTATCTTACAGGGTATACTCTCGATACATCAGGCTTTCCCGGCGTGTGACCGAGTTAAAACATAGGTTCCAGGCGATCATCCGTCGGGGCCAGCGTGAGGGAGAACCTTCGGGAAAACTGGCGCACTGGACGATAACCCTGGAGCGGGAGGGAGCCGTGATCGTCGTCCGGGGCGAGGGCGCTCTTCAACCTCGCTCCGCCGGGTGGATAGGGTAGAAGAGGTTCTGAAAGAAGATCGCGCTGTCGACGAACTGCACATCCCCCTTCGGGCCGACGATCTCGGACGCCGTTCAGGCCTCCTCCCCGGCCCGCTTGAGGATGAACTGATAGTCCTCCTCCGGGATCTCCCGCATGGCTATGCGGAGGTGGCCGCTCCACATCGTTTTATTCGTGATGAATGTGAGATCCGGGATCAGCGGCTTGAACTCAAGGGGTTCGGTGAAGACTGCCACCGGCCGGACCTTCATGCGGAAAGGGAAGACCTCGTCGCCCATCTGCGGCGGGGTGATGAAGAGGCGGGAGTGGTCTTCGTAGGGCTCTGAGATGACTTCATATGCTCCGGTTACTGCTGAGGGGAGGATCGTGTCGCCCTCTTTCTCCTGCCGGACGTACACGAGTATTGTATCGCCGGGCTTCACCCGCTGCATGAGGCTTTTGTTCCGCTTGGGTACTCCCCAGATGTGCTTCTTTTCGAGGATCTTCCAGTTGTCCCGGTTGGAGGAGGCGATCCAGTGGGTCATACGTCACCATTCATCTGCCGATTTTAAAATCCTTGGGATCTTGAGGACGCTTGCACGAAAACGGAATATTATCCAACTCCCGCTACGACTTGCATGTAGATGCGATTGAACATGTAATCCTTGAAGAGTTTAGCGAAGGTCTCATCGTCATTGATCTTTTTGAAGATCTCCCTGTTCGTGGAGAGCATCTCGATAAGCGTATCCTCAAAAAAGTTGTTGAAAGCGATACGGACGTTATCTCTTGAGTTAATCTCCGGGTTGAACGTCTGCCGCAACGTGGTGTTATCTATCAGCCTTTTCTCCATGTCGTCGGCGAAGTAGGCGATTTTGTCCTCGTTGGTGAAGTCAGTGCCGAAGTTCTCGTTGATGTACTGGATGATCTCCGAGAGAGGGACTTTTTCTTCCGGCAGGAGCTGCAGGGGCCTTTCATCGGGCTGTATCAGCGTTCCGTCCGCATTGATCATGACCCTTCCGCTGCTGGTCTCCTGAATCCGATATGAATCCATATCGATGTTCTCGATCACATCGACCGGGAGGCGTTCATTCTCCTTCGGAAGGGCCTTCAGGAGGTAGCGGGCGAACTGATAGTACTTTTCGAGCGCTACGTCCTGGAAGGTGATGATCTGCGAGAGGAAGGCGTAGAGGTTGACGAACTGCCGCAGTGTCTTTTTGAACGTCTCGCGGTCTTCCTTCTCGAGGTGCGTGTAGTTCTCCGCAACCGGCCGGATGATGGTGTGAAGCATCTCCTGCCTGCCCTTCTCCGCGAAGTATTCGTTGCCGAACGCCTCTACGTCGTCTGCGGTGTATATGGCGGCCTGGTCGAGTTGATACTGGAGATCGTAGAGCCGGTTCGGGTCGGTCGGCTCATTTAAGAGGGTCTTTTCGTAGTAGGGTGCAAAGGATTTCTCGATTTCCTGGGCGTCGTTTGCGAAGTCGAGCACCATCGTGTCGCTCTTCTGCGGGTGGATGCGGTTTAACCGGGAGAGCGTCTGGACGGCGGCGACGCCGGAGAGTTTCTTATCCACGTACATCGTGTGGAGCAGCGGCTGGTTAAAACCAGTCTGGTACTTGTTTGCAACGACGAGAAGCCGGTTTTCCGGTCTCTTGAACTCATCCGCCGTCTGCCGGTCGGGGAACCCGTTCATGCCGCCTTCAGTGAACTTCTCCTGGAGGTCGGGGTCCAGCACCTCGCCGGAGAATGCGACAAGGGCCTTGAACGGGAGGTGGTTCTCGCGGATGAGCCGGTCGATGGTCCGCTTGTAGCGGACGGCGTGGAGCCGGGAGCGGGTGACGATCATGGCTTTGGCCTGCCCGCCTACCCGGTGCATCACCTCGTTTGAGAAGTGGTCGAGGACGATCTCGCACTTTTTGTTGATCGCGTGTTCGTGGAGGTCCACGTAGGACCGGAGGAGGGCGGTCGCCTTCCTCCTGGGATACATGGGGTCGCCCTCGATCTTCTTGAGCAGGTTGAAGTAGACCTTGAAGGTGGTGTAGTTTGCGAGGACGTCGAGGATGAAGTTCTCAGCGATCGCCTGGTGCATGGAGTAGAGGTGGAAGGCTTCAAACTCGCCCATGCGGTTCCTGCGCCCAAAGAGTTCGAGCGTCTTCTGTTTAGGGGTGGCGGTGAAGGCGAAGAAGGAGACGTTCTTCGGGCGCTGGGTGGTTTTGAGATACTGTTCGATCTGGGTGTTCACCAGGTCTTCGTCGTCGATATCGGGTTCTTCGTGGTACTCGGCCTCCTCGAGGGTTCTCGGGGAGAGGACCTCGCGGACGCTGCGTGCGCTCGCGCCGCTCTGGGACGAGTGGGCTTCGTCGATGATGACGGCGAACCGGTCTCCGGGGCGTTTTGCGATCTCGTGTATCGCGTGCGGGAAGGTCTGGACGGTGACGACGATGATGTCTTTGTTCTCGCTGAGGGCTTCGGAGAGCCCTTTTGCTTTTCTGCCGGAGATGGTGGAGACGACGCCTTTGACCTGCTCGAACTGGCGGATGGTCTCCTGGAGCTGCTGGTCGAGGACCCTCCTGTCGGTGATGACGATGATCGAGTCGAAGAGCCGCCGGTCCTCGTCGCCGTAGAGGGTGGCCAGGTAGTAGGCGAGCCACCCGATGGTGTTGCTCTTGCCGCTCCCGGCGCTGTGCTGGACGAGGTAACTCTCTCCTGTGGGGCGGGACCGGGCGTGGAGGACGAGGCGGCGGACGGCGTCGAGCTGGTGGTAGCGGGGGAAGAGGAGTTTTTTTCCGGTCTTTCTGCCGTTTTCGTCCCGCTCCTCCACCTCGCGGATGAAGTGCTCAAGGATGTCGAGGACGCTCTCGGTGTTCCAGACCTCCTCCCAGAGGTAGGCGGTGTCGTAGCCGTTGTGGTTGTTCGGGTTCTTCTCCGGGTGTTCGGGGTCGCTCGAATCGCCGCGGTTGAACGGGAGGAAGGCGGTCTTTTCGCCCGCGAGATGGGTGGTCATGCAGGCGAGGTAGGGGTCGACGGCGAAGTGGGCGAGGCACCGCCTGTGTGCAAAGAGCGGCTCCCTGGGGTCGCGGTCTTTCCGGTACTGCCGGATTGCGTGCTCCACGGTCTGCCCCATGAGCGGGTCTTTGAGTTCGGCGGTGAAGATTGGGATGCCGTTGACGAATATGGTGAGGTCGAGGGACTGCTCCGTCCGGGCGGAGAAGTGGAGCTGGCGGACGACCGAGAAGGCGTTCTGCCGGTAGAGGTTCCGGTGCGTCTCGTTGAGGCCGGAGTTGGGCTTGAAGTAGGCGAGGTGGAAGATGCAGCCGAGGTCGTGGACACCTTTTTTGAGGACGTCGATGGTGCCCCGCTTCTCGATCTCGGACTTAACGCGGCCGAGGAACTCCCGGCGGGTCTCGGCCCCCCGCTGCTGCTTGAGTTTCTCCCACTCGGCGGCCTGGGTGGCGTAGATGAAGCCGCAGAGGTCGGTGGGGATGAGGCAGAGGTCGCGGTCGTAGTCGGCGCTGGTGCGGAGGCGGTAGTGGAAGCCGGGGTCGACGAAGGGGTTCTCCTCGTCGAGGGTCGGCGGGAGCTCGCCGGTGAGGGTCTTTACGATTGTCTCTTCAAAGTCCGCTTCGGATACTGTCGTGACCATGACGGCCTCCTCCCCGGCATCCCGGGGGCTCGGGAGCCGGTTTTGTGGCTTATTATGGGAAATGGGTCCTGATGTGACATCAAGGTATTGATTGGGCCTTTTGCCGGGGCTGAACAATAGAACAGGATCGATACTGTTGAATACGGCGGGATGGATTTACTGGTATGCCTCTCACCACCGATGATTTCCGGAGAGAACTTCGGGAGTGTCTCTCCCAGGTGGAAGCGTCAGGCATGACCGAGATCACGCTCCGGGCCGGTGATCTCCACAAGACTCTGGGTGGTTATTCCGGATCAAACCACCGGATGTCGGCCTGCTGTTCGGCAATGTACCAGGCGATGGAGATCGGGGACGAGATCGTCAAGGCGCCACCAAAGGGGAAGGGTGCAAACCTGTATATCTGCTATCACCTTCCCCGCCCCTGAGTGGTCGAGGTGCAGGAGAACCTTCGGCTGGTACTCCCCCGGAGCCGCAGGTCTTTGCAGATCCCGAGTATCTGATGCTCCGTCATCCTGAGTATGCGGCGCTTGACCAAATCAGTGATCTGGTCAGAGCCACGCCTGCAACGGTGGTCAGCATCTGTCGCACGATCACCGAACATATCACAAGGAATGTCTGCACCCGGCAGGAAATTCAGGCCAAGAAGATGAGCCTTGATGAGATGTGCGGGATAGTGAAGGCTTACGAACTTCTCGATCCCCGTGCCCTTGCCTACCTTAATACACTCCGTATCATGGGAAACAAGGCGGTTCACGCTGACGCGGAGTTCCTGGAGCAGGACCGGATTATCATCTGTTCAATTCTCCACGAGTACCTGCTTGCTGTGCTAGAGGCGGAGCTGATCTGAAGATTGCCCGCGAAGAACAATATTTTGGATGGCAAATCTGGTGGTAATGTTGAACTTACACGATCATCTGACACAACTGAAGTTCAATCATCTTCACGAGAATCGCCTTGATGACATCAAACGGAGCGCTTTTCACCTGTTCACCGATTATACCCATCGCTTTCTGCCACAGCCCCTCATCACGACTGGCATCGAGGAAGTCATGACCTGCCCAAGTCATGCGGAAGATGGCGTAATCATCTGGTTTTACCGAGTCCACACCGTAAAAGATTTTTGCCTTGATTAACCCGGCATCGTTAAGAAGATAAACGTGATATGCGATCTCTTCAGGTGAGCAGTCTTCTACCTGTATATTAGCAATATCATCACCTGTTGAAGATTCTATCTGGAATAAGATTTGCCGCACCAGTTCCATGTCACGCTTCATGCTGCCTCCCCTTCGTCCCGGACGTCGATCTTTCCGGTGACAGCGGCGGAGATGAGGGCGGTGCGATATTCCTTAAACAGGGCAATTTGCCTGTTTGCACGCTCAAGGATTTTATCAGGCATGGCACATTTTTTGTCGATGAGAGCCAGAATCTGCCGTTGCTCAGAGACCGGTGGACACAGAATTTTAAGCTGTGGAAGTTTACTGGCCTTAATTCCGAGAACTGTTGACCCAGTGCTCTGACAGAGCATCTGATTCTGAAAATATGGGGATAATACTGAATAAAGCACAAAGCGCGGCTCGAAAAGGGAAGGGTCCATCCGGAAACGAATTACACGCTGTGCAAGAGCAATATCCTCTCTATCAACAAGTGCCGCATATCCAAGCGGGGCCTCGGTAGTCAGTAGTAGGTCGCCAAGCTGGGGAAGCCCTCGCCGCATGATGGTGAGGTAGTCTATCTCTGAAACAAACTCTCTTGAGGCTTCATAGTCAATCCAGCCCTTGCGGATATTCTTTGCTGTCACCAAGAAAATTCCGCTTTCAGTCTTTGTTGGCGTCGCGCCTCGATAGTCTGCTTGCTCAATGGCACAGCGTGTAAACGCCCGAACCTCCCAATGAGTCGGCACCTCCCCGATCCACTCCACCCCGGAATCCTTCATCTCCACGTCCGGGTCGAGCCCCTTCGTCACGGCGTGGGTGATCAGCGCCTGTCGCTTCTCCTCGAGGAGTTCGATGAAGCGGTGCTTTTTCTCGATAAGGGCGTCGATTCGGGCGGTCTCGCGGTCGAGGAAGGCGACGATGGTGTGTTGTTCGGGGAGGGGGGGGAGTAGCCACGTAGCGTTAGCATACTTTTCCCCGTTAACGTTTTCAATCGTTGACGAGATTGCCGTTACTTGGAGAAAGTCTGCGAAAGCTTGAGTCTTGGTGAAAAGGAATACGAATTTCGGCAAAACATTCTCAGATGGAACGAAACGCACAAGGTACCCGGCATAGGCGCAAGGTCCGTGCTCCCCAGAGTCATAGAGAAAGGCACGACCAACAGTTCCGCTACGTGAGATGAGCACGTCCCCACCTTTAAGTAAGTAGTCTTTTACTAACTCCTCTGGGACGAAGACACCTGTTTCCTTGAGATGCCCATCCTCAGTTATATCGGTGGTACGAATGAAGCGAACCCCTGTTGTTGTATAGGCAGTTGCAGCCACGTTTGCGCCGTAAAGTGCTGATCGTAAGCACAATGTCTTTAGCCGCCGCACCTCCCAATGCTCCGGCACCTCCCCAAGCCACTCCACCCCGGAGTCTTTATACGCCGGATACCGCTTCCACGCCCGCACCACCGTCGGGTCGATCGCGAACCCCTCGACGTCTCCCGCGCTCATGCCGCCACCCCCGCGCCGCAGACCGCAGGCCCGGCGGCCGGCCGGGTCCGATCGTTGTGCGACATGAAACCCCACTTTGTGTCGCACAAATATTGTTGTGGGTCATCAGTGTCCCACAACCGCCCCCGGGATCTGGTTTGTGTATACTCTGGTATACACAACGAACTTTGTGTATATCGGATCGGGGTTTTGATATACACAAAACCGTTTGCAGATATCAGGGTATTCACAACCGGTCCCCCTCGGTGATGGCGAGCAGGCGCGGGAAGGCATACATGCTCGCTCTTCGGCCCGCTCCTCGCTGCAATACCTGGACGAGCTCGTTCTCCTCCAGGTCCTTGAGGATCTTTGCCCCGCTTACCTTCGGGATCGCTGCCTGCTCGTAAAACTCGGCCGAACTGAAGACCGGCGCTTTAAAGAGCGCATCGATCGCGGCGATCGCATACTGCGACCGGGTCACCTCCGGCACCGTCCGTTTCATCTCGTTGTAGAGATCGAGGATCGCCGTTGCTTTCCGGCCGTTCGCCCCCGCCTGCTCCTCGATAGCGTGGAGGAAGAACGCGATCCAGCCGTTCCAGTCCCCGTCCCGGGAGACCGCGAGCAGCCGCTCGTAGTAGACCGGCCGGTTCCGCTCAAGGTAGGCGCTGATGTAGAACATCGGGCTCCCGATCAGCCCTTTCTCGTAAAGGATGAGGGGGACGAGCATCCGCCCGATACGCCCGTTGCCGTCGCAGAACGGGTGGATGAGTTCGAACTGAGCCTTTAAGACGGAGAGCTGGACGAGGACGTCCTTCTCCTCCCGCTGCAGGTAGGCCTCCCAGTCCGCGAGCGCCCCGGTGATATCCCCTGGTGCTGGCGGGACATAGATCGCGTGCTCGATGTGAGCGTCCCGCCCGATGAAGTTCTGGATCGTGCGGATGCACCCCGGCTCCCGGTCCATGCCCCGGCTGCCGGCGAGCAGGATCCGGTGCAGGTCGCAGACGAGGGCTAAATCCAGCCGCCGGGTTTTGAGGGCTTCCACCGCAGTGTTCAGCGCTTCCCGGTAGTTGATGATCTCCTGGATATCGGCAAGGGCCGCATCGCCGATCGGCTCCTTCGGGTTCGCCTCGAACCGCAGGACGTCCTCAAGCGACGCCTGCGTCCCCTCGATCCTCGACGAGAGCACCGCCTCCTGTGTCAGGAGCGGAGAGAGCAGGAGCCGTGGGTTCGGGATCGCCTGGAGGATGCCGTCGTACCGGGCGAGGGCACGGTTTGCCGACGCTATCTGCGGGATATGGGTCTCCCAGTCGATGCCGGCCGGGGGCAGCGGCTCCGGGGCGTAGGGTTGGACGGTCATGCCGTCTCTGCCTCCTCGCGGATAGCCGGCTTGCCCATCGCCGCCTCGATCCGATCGAGGATCTCCTCGTATCGCCGGTCGTAGAACGCCCAGAAGTCGTCGTTCCGAAGCGCCGTCGGGGCGATGACATGCGATTGCAGGATCTGATCCAGACGCTCCGCCGGAATCCCCTCGTTCTTCTCGATCCGTTGCAGGTATGCGCTCGGTGCGCTCCCGCCGATCATCCGGTTGGTGCGGGCCGAGAGAGGCGCTTTGTTGATGATACAGTCCATCTCCGCCCCGTGCTTGGCGATATTTTGCTCATCGGCATGATCCTCGCACCATTTCCGGGGGAAGATATGGTGGATATCGACGTTCTCGTCGTAGTAACTGGTAATATCGATCGGCTGGCCGGAGCGGAAGTCCTCGCACCCGTCCCGCATCATCAGCGCGAAGATGCCCTTGTATGCCGCACTCCGGCGGCTTGTCAGTTCTTCGAGACGGGCTCCGGAGAACGTTGCCTCCTTCACCGCTGTAGGTTCGTCGCCGCCCCGGACCCACGCGATCAACTCGGGGAGATCCTTGGCAAACCGGCTCTCGATCGTGCTCCCGTACAGTTCGCCGAAGACCCCGCACCAGTACCACCGTGAGAGGAGTTTTCTCACCGTATCGTTATCCGCCTCATCGCCGAGCACCGCGAGAGTGGCGGCCAGCGGAACGATCTGCGTCCGGTACGGCAGGTCGCGGCCGGTAAAGATCTTCTGCATCCGCAGGAACTTGGCCGCCTTCAGGAACCCTTCGACTACCGTATCCCGGTGCTCGAGATAATCCTCGAGTTTGAGTTTGAGAATGTCTTTGCGCTTGCAACTGATCGCCGGGGCACGGCCGTCCGCATCTATTCCGTCGACGTGCTCCCGGTACCGCTTCATCGTCGCAAGCAAGGTGACCGCCTGGAGGAAGTCGTCGCTCGGGATCTTCCTCAGAACCTCCTCCTTGGTGAATCGATTCGAGATATCTCGCCAGTCGTCACGAAGCAAGAAATTATCGGCTGCAAACGTGGCAGTCAGAAGCTCGAAGACCGTCAGCGATACCCCGCCGGTGTTCACCTTCTCAAAGACGAGACAGACCGCTTCTTTTGGCGTCTCCCTTCCCATCTCGATGACCGGGAGTTGGTACTGCTCGAACCGCTGGATGACCTCCTTGTAAAACTGATTGAAGGTTCTCGCTTTGGATCTGTCATAATCCCAGTACTCATCGTACCCCTCTCTCCAGGAGAAGCTGTCATAGAGCTGTTTCACTGGAAAGAGGCCTGCAGCATACTCTTTATCTGGGGTAGAGTAGTCCTCATCGACACCCCCCCGGAAGTTCCTGACGCACTTATCCTCAGGGATGCTCCGAATACACTCTTCACGATCCTCATCGGGATTAAGGCATTTTTCGATGTCAAAGTAATAGTGCCGGTAGATCGTCTTCTTCTTGATATCCTCGGTGACGACCGCTCCCGGCTTAATCAAAGCCTGGAAAAGGGCAGTTAGCCGTTGTTGCCCATCGAGGATTAGCTTATCCGGTTCGACGGCTGGTTCAGTGGGTAACCCCTCTATCGGCCGCGGTTTGAAGCGGCACTCGCTATTGCCAGTCTCGAGCACCATTACCGCTCCGATCGGGAACGAGAGGGAGACGCTTGAAAGCAGGCCCTTGATGCGGTTGTCGTCCCACACCCATCCCCGCTGAAAATCAGGAAGCTGAATTTTGCACTTATCAATATCCTGGAGGATATCCTTCAGGAAGACCTTGTTGCTCTGGAAACTTGTAATCCCGGTCGTCATTCTTCACCCTCCGCAAGGTCGATGAGGTCGTAATTCGTCCGCACCACCCCGATATCGTGCTCGATGAGCAGACTCACCATCTGCTTGCCATTCATCAGGGCAATCGGCGTCTTGTCCGGCTGCTCCGCATCCTGCCGGGCACCCGCGGAGAAGTCACTCGTGGTGATGATCAGCCCCTGCTCGTGCGCCCCAAGCGATCCCCTGACCTGCTGGACGACCGGCGCCTGGACGTTGCTCTTCCAGCGCTTCACCTGGACAGCCATCTTCGTCTGGATGACGTCGCCGGCAACGAGCGTACCCCGCACGTCGATCCCGCCGTCATTGCTCGCCTTGGTGACCGCGACATCCTCAAACCCGATCTTTGCGAGCAGTTCGCCGACGAGTTCCTCGAACGCGGTAGGATGCATCGTCTTGATCCGCTGCAGAAGGCACTCCCGCACCTCCCGGTTGTGCACCTCGATCTGGTAGGGGAGCCCCTGCTCGTGCCACCGGGTCAGCCCGACGTATCCTTTGCCGAACTTCTCGAACCTCGGGAGTTCCCCCCGCTTGACCTGCCGCTGGATCTCAGTGAGGATGCCAGCATACATCGTCGCTTCAGGCGTCAGGCCGCCGGTTGTGATCAGGTGGAGGTCGAGAGCCTTCCGGGTGATATCCCGGTAGTGCATCGGCTGCCCCCCGGCATACTCCTCCAGCACCATCTCGGCGGCATCGAGGAACGACAGAGAGGCCGGTTCCGGATCGTCTTCCCCGGAGGGGGGATGACCACCAACCTCACGACACCCGAAGACGCCGGGCGCTGCCCGATAGAATCTGGACCGATCCCCATTCTTCTTGATATCCACGGTGATCCTGGCGTTGACCGAGTCCCAGGGAGTCAACCCTGCGCTCGACCAGAGACCCCGATCAAGTATCTGTTGCGTGATCTCGCGGTAGTGGAGCGGCTCGCCCGCTGCGAGGAGCACCTCGTATGCAGCGTCGAGAGCACTCATCCCATCATCCCCTTCACCATCACCAGGATCTCCGCTTCGAGTCCCTTGATCTCCGCCTCGATCTCCTCAAGCGGCCGGGGCGGCGTGTAGGTGTAGAAGTAGCGGTTGAAGTTGATCTCGTAGCCGACCTTCCCGACCAGGCCGTCTTTTTGGTCCGTCACCGACTCGTTGATCCA
>Ga0302243_1001069_pt1 | contig 20879 bp, 15 predicted proteins | sample AAG_UR_Met_MG_FD_193514 | JGI IMG/M metagenome (GOLD analysis project Ga0302243, IMG submission 193514) | Enriched activated sludge microbial communities from anaerobic digester in WTTP, New Holstein, Wisconsin, United States - AAG_UR_Met | ecosystem: Engineered > Bioreactor > Anaerobic >... | reverse complement strand
CGCACGGAGCTAAGATTTATATAACTCCAATACTTTGGCCGCATTTACCTGGGAAGATTGCTATGGGCAACATCAGACCAACTTACATTAAGAGGGTGGCCGTGGAACTGGTCGAGAAGTACCCCCGCGCTTTCAGCGCCGACTTCGAGAACAACAAGGTCCTGGTCCAGCGGCTCACCAACGTCGACTCCATAATGATGAGGAACCGCATCGCCGGTTACATCAGCCGCTACTGGCAGAACAAGGATTTTTGAAAACCCCAAGATCGCGCTCTTCGGGCGCGGTCCCGTGATATCTTCACTTTTTTCGTCCGATCCCGGTCCAATTGCTCATTCTCTCATCCAACGAACGTCTGGCCGCGGCGTTTTCCATCCTCTTGGACCGCCCGGGCAGTAACAACGCTTTAGTAATTGGAGCATATTGTCCACAAAATAAGCCCGGGTGGGGTAGTTTGGATATCCTAAGAGGCTGCGGACCTCTAGACCCGGATTCGAATTCCGGCCCGGGCGCTTCTCACTCCAAATTAATTCCGAGGGTCTCCTTGATCTCCAGGTCTCCCGGCGGCAGTATCCTGGATATCTCCTCTTCCGGCACCCCGAAGGCTCTGGCCAAGGCCGAGGAGGCCTTACCCCGCGGCATCTTGCCGGGGATGATGACCGCCCTCCTCTCGGACGAGACGCTCTCCCTCGGGGCGCAGGTTATCTTTCTTGAACCTTCCACCAGCACCTCGGCCACCACCATCTCCAGGGGCAGATGGTGCTCGTAGTTGCGCTTGCCGCGGATGATGAACGCCCCCCGGGGGGCGAACTCCCCGGCCTCCGGTCGCTTGGACACTTGGTCCGGCAGCACCCAGTAGGCCGTCCCCTCGGCCGCTCCCGCGTTCCAGGCCTTGGAATGGCAGAGGGCGAACTGGCATACCTCGCGCATCTCCGCCTCCGTCGCCTCCGCCCCCTCCTTGAGAACTATCGACGGCGCTCCGTGGAGATCGGCGTGCGCGTATCGCTCCCTATCGCCGAGATGCTTCTTCACCACCTGGTCGTTGGACTTGGCGTCCCTTCCTCCCAGCACCAGGCGCCCTCCGGAGGTGAAGAACCACTTGTACGACTCGAACCAGAAGCGTTTGGTCGGCTGCATGCGGTCCTTGGCCTGCAGAGCGTCCTTCATCCCTTTGGCCTCGCGCTTGGTCATGGCCTTCCGGGTGTCCTCTAGCGCTTCCCGGGCTCCCGCCGCCTTCTCCCTGAGCTCCTTGGCCGCCGAGTACAACCGGTTGGCGTTCTCGTCGATGCTGACCGTATAGTCGAGCGTCACCTGCCCGTCAGCGAGCTTCATGACGAAGCTCCTCTTCTGCGGGTCGACCGACGTCACCAGGGGGACCTTCGCCCCCTGTTCCTTTAACTTTTCCCAGCTGGTGTTCCTCGATAGCCCGTTCATTCTTTCCAGGGTCTGCGATACCTCGGCATAGCTGGTGTAGAGAAGATCGCCCTGAGATTGCAGCACCGCCGCCTCCCGTTCCGTGGCCTCGATGCCCTTGAGCTGCTGGTCCAGCTGCCTGCGCAGCCTCTCCAGCTCCGCGTCCACCTTGACCTCGTCCTCCTTCCTCTTGGCCAGGAAGGCCGAGATGGCCGCGGAGAGCGTGGGCAGGTCCTCCCGCTCATGGCCTTCGTTGACCATCAGCGGGTAGGGCGTGGCGTCCACCGCCTCTCCTCCCACGGACACCAGGCAGGCGAACTCCCTGTCCCGGAGGGCTTCGAAAAGACCCAGGGTGGCCGAGCGCAGGGAGGAGATCTCCTCGGCGCTCATCCCGGACGCTTTACGTCCCTTGTCCAGGCCGGTCCGCAGGCAGACCTCCTCCCCATACTGGCCGCCGAGGTTCACCGAGGTGGCCAAGGTTCGGACCAGATCGGACTTGGAGGTGAGCACGGCCGTCTGGAACTCCTCCGCCGGGGCGGTACGGGGATCGAACCTGGAGGGCGGGTAGGCGTAATCGGCACCGATGAGCACGTCACGGTGCCTCCAGCGCTTCTGCTCCAGCGCATTGATGATCTTCCCCTCGTTCACCACGATCAGGTTACCGTCCCCGATCAGCTCGAAAACGATCTGGTACGTCCCATCGCGGTCCGCCAGGTCCATGGTGACGATGCGGTCGAACTCTCGCTGGGACACGGAGACGATGCGAGTGTTGTAGAGCACCTTGCGCAGGTGCACGGCGAAGCCCGACGGGGTGTCAGGGGTCTCCGGCCGATCGGCCACCAGGTGCAGCCAACGGCCGTCCTTGAGCATCAGCTCCTTCTTGCCTTCCCCTTGCACGTTGATGCGCAGGAGCACGTTCCGGCCGTCCCAATGGAATATCTTGTCCAGGAAGCCGCCGACCAGCGCCTGCATCTCCGACGTGATGGCCGCCACGTCGAAGGCCGTCATCTCCTTCTTCATCGCCACCATTAGCGCCCAGGCAGTCAAAAGGGTTTTGCTATGCACCAGTAGCAAAAGGTTTATGAACGACCACCGGTTTGTCGGTGGAGCAGGCCACTGTGGCTTAGAGGTATAGCGACGCCTTGGTAAGGCGTAGGTCGAGGGTTCGATCCCCTCCAGTGGCTCCATCTCCTTCTCAACAAAAATTCATAACCCAGCATCTCCATCGGCAGGGTCATGGTGGAACGTGGGGCCCGGGCCTTTCGGATATTGGTGGTGACCTTTCTGTTCATCCTACTGATGGTCCCATCCTTGACCCCGGGTTCGGAAGGGGTCACCTATCGGTCCGAACCGATCATCGTGGAGGGCGATGAGGGATTCGCCGAGGCAGGCTTCAGCGGAAACGGAACCGCGATGGACCCATACGTTCTCAGCGAGGTGAGCATCGACGCGTTCCAGAAGCTGCATGGAATTCGAATATCGAACACCACCGCGCACTTCCGATTGGTGGGTTGCACGGTGCAATTGGCCTACTCCCCCGACCGCGATCCCCTCGACCTATCGGCGAGCGGGTCCGGGATATTGCTCATCAACGTCACCAACGCCGTGGTCGAGAACTATCTAGGCGATTCCAATGTCAGGGGGATCACCGTGGTCGGGTCCCGCAACGTCACCGTCAACGACTCCCGCTTCAACGACAACATCGAGGCCGGGGTGCACCTGGTGGATTGCCCGGATGGCAGCGTGAAGGTGACCAACAGCACGTTCACCGCAGGGGGCCGGGACGCCGGGATATTCATCGAGGGGTGCCACGGCGTGACGATCTGCGGTAACACGATCGAGGGCGGCATCAACGGGGTATCATTAGGAGGATCGTCATTGACCACAGGTGACCTGGTGCTCAACAACACCATCACCGGGGCCATCGGGTCCGGGATCAGGGTATCCCTCGGAACGTCGATAAGGGCGTACGGCAACAACATCTCCGGTTGCCCCCAGGGGATCGCGGTCGATTGGAACGGGAACGAGATCTCCGATAACCTGCTGTCGAACAACACCCGGGGGGTCCTGGTCCAGGCCGATGATAACCTGATCTCCAACAACACGATCGAGGACGGCAGCATCGGGGTTTTGTTGTTCCTAGGCCATGGAAATCAGGTGCTGAACAACACCATCTCACGAATGGACGAGACCTCCGCGGCCGGGGTCTTCCTCGGTTTCGGGGAGGTGAGCGACGCCCGGATCGAAGGAAATCGTATCTCCTCCTGTAATGAAGGGATACACGCGGCCACCGGTTCAGGGCAGGAGATCACTGGGCTGCTGATAGCTAACAATTCCATCGACCGGTCCATCGCCAACGGTACCTACCTGATCCAAACCGCCAGCTCGCTCATCATCAATAACAGCTTCCTTTCCGCAGGAGGGAACGGGGTATACATCGGGAACGGATGCCACGACCTGCTCCTGGAGGGGAACGATGTTACCAGAAACGCAGGCGCCGGTCTCTACATCTGGAATGCCGACCGCGTCCTGGTGGCGAGCAACACCTTCATCAGCAACGTCCGTGAGGGCATATACCTCGATCAGGGAACGGGCAGCACGATCCATGGCAACGCCCTGCTGTTCAACAAGGACTCCGGCCGGCAGTATTCCCCGTTCCGTCCTCAGGCCCACTGCGGCGAGGGGGGGAACAACTGGTCCCTGGGGACCGGAAATCTATGGGCCGACTGGCTCTCCCCCGATGAGAACGATGACGGTATCGTTGACCTACCTTACAACATGTCCGGCGGATTCCAGGACCCGTTCCCGTTGACCAGCATCTCCGGGTTGGAGGTCCCTGCCGACATCACCCCGCCCGAGGTGATCGCGCACTCCCCGCAAGGTTCGGACGCCGAGATGGGAAGCCCTATCACCATCACCTTCTCCGAGGACATGAACACCAGCACCGTGGTGGTGATGGTGAACGACGTCGCCGAGAACGGAACCTGGAACGACCGCACCTTCACTCTTGACCTGGACCTGGAGTTCGAGTCCGACTATCAGATCGCCGTCAGCGGTGAGGACCTCTCCGGCAACGCCCTCGGGTCTTTCAGCTGGGCGTTCCGCACCGAGGACCGCGACGCCCAGGTGACCGGAAGGGTGGTGGACGAGAACGGTGGGCCGTTATCTGGAGCCCTGATCGTCTGGGGGGAGCAGGAGGCGTTGACCGACGCGAACGGTACCTTCAGCCTGGTCCTGCCCCCGGGCGATCATATCCTCAACATGAGCAAGGAAGGATACCTGGACAAGATGGTGATGGTGCACGTCGAACCGGGCGGGGACATGGTCCTGGAGGATTCCGTGCTGCAGGATTCCCCCGAGCTGAACGGAACGGACGGCGGTTTGGTGCTTTACGCAGGCCTGGCCGTCCTGGCGGTCATCGGGGCCTTGGTGGTCCTGACCTTGATGCGCAGAAGGCGCTAGGTCAGGCCATGCGATAGTAAACGAACCCGGACCACATCTTCGGCCAGAAGTAAGTTGACTTCTTGGGCATCCGCCGGTCCATGCGGGCCAGCTCCCATATCTTGTCCACCGAGGGCGACCTCAGCATGACCATCAGCCGGTACCCCTCGGCCACCCTGGCCAGGGCCTTGGCGGTGTCATGTTCGTACAGCACCTGCGGCTCCTCCTTCCAGGCCTCCCCCTTCAGCACCCATTCCTGGCATACGTAGGAGTCCAGTTCCCACATCGGATCTTCCGGCAGTTTTCGGGGGGAGGCGACATATGCCCTCCCGTCGATGACCAGGCCAACGTCCGAGGACGGGCGGCCCTCCAGGGCGGGGGCCAGCTCGGTAGGTCCGGAGACCGACCGAATCTCAAAATGACATTTTACGAGATCCAGGAATACGTCCGCCGGAACGGGTAGCTCCTTGACCAGGCGGTGCGTGGGGAACACCAGCAGCCCGGGGTCGTTGGAAGGTACCAACGTCGCCAGCACGAACTGCTTGGCCGGGGAGGAGGGGTTCTCCTGCGCGTAGCGCGAGGAGGTCTCGAAACGGTGATGCCCGTCGGCTATCAGTACGGTCTTGCCACGCAGCTCCTCGGATATGGCCTTGACCGTGTCAGGGTCGCAGACCCGGAACAGGCAGTGCCGGACGCCCTGGGGATCGGTGAACTCCAGCACCTTGGTCTCCAGGTCCTCGATACGGTCCCTTAGTTCGGATGATATCTGGTCGAAGATCCCGAATATGGATTCGCAATGCGTTTCCGTCCCGCGCAACAGGTTCAGGCGGTCCTCCTTGACCTTGGGGAAGGTCTCCTCGTGAGGAACCACCCCCTCGGTGTAGCCCTTGGCGGCCAATATCCCGATTATCCCGGTCCTCTGCCAGCAGTGCTCCCCCTCGCAGAAGGTCTGCTTGTAGGTGTAGAACGCCTCGCGACGGTCCTGGGCCAAGGCTCCCTTTTCCAGCCAGGAGCGGAGCGCCTCCCCGGCCGCGGAATAATCCCCGCCGATCCCGCCCATGGTGATGTTGGTCACGTTATAGCGGTTCCCCCTCAGCCTGGCCAGCTCCTCCGCGGAGATGACGTCGTAGGGCGGGGAAACGCGCTCGATCAAGCCCTCGCCATTCTCCAGTCGAGGGATGTAAGGACGGAACGGACGGAAATCGACCATGACCGGTCAACGCTCTATCCGATAATATCTTTTACAATCACTTCAGCCGGACCAGCTCATACTCCTTTTTCCCGAGGCCGATGCGTCGCCCGTGGTCCATGCCGGTGATCCAATCCGTGTTCGGATGGACGGCCTTGAACTTGTCTCCCTTTTTGCCCTTGGCGTCCAGCACGCTTCCCTTGCCCACCGAGGCCTCGTTGACCAGGGCGGCGCAGGCCATGTCCAGGGCCACCGGGTCCTTGGAGGCGGCCATGCCTATGTCGGGAACGATAGGCACATCGTTGAAGGGCCAGCAGTCGCAGTTCGGTGACACGTCCATGATCACCGATACATGCAGCGAAGGCTTGCCGTGCACCACCGCGTAGGCGTACTCGGCGATCTTCTTGTTGACCACCTCGGACGAGTCATCCCAGTCCACCTCCGGCGCCCCGTAGCGGCACACGGCCACGCACTGCCCGCAGCCTACGCACTTGGAATGATCGATCCGCGCCTTCTTCTCGATGAGCGATATGGCCTGCTCCGGGCAGTTCTTGATGCACTGCCCGCAGCCGACGCACTTCTTCGCGTCGATATCGGGATGGGAGGTGGAATGCATCTCCAGCTTGCCGCAGCGGCTGCCGCTGCCCATGCCCAGGTTCTTCAGCGCCCCGCCGAACCCGGTCAGGTCGTGACCCTTGAAGTGGCTGAGCGAGATGATCACGTCCGCGTCCGCAATGGCGCTCCCTATCTTCGCCGTCCGGCACAGCTCCTTTTCGATGAGCACCTCGCGCTGCTCGTTCCCCCACAGCCCATCGGCGATGATCACGTCGCAGCCCACGGCGATGCGGTTGAAGCCGTTCTCCATCGCCGCGTTCAGGTGGTCGATGGCGTTCGCCCTCTTCCCCCTATACAGGGTGTTGCAGTCGGTCAGGAACGGTTTTCCGCCCTTCTCCTTGATCACCCTCACCAGCACCGCGGCGAAGTTCGGGCGGATGTACGCAAGGTTCCCAGGCTCGCCGAAGTGTACCTTGACGGCCACCATCTTCCCCTCCAGGTCCATGCGGTCCAGGCCGGCCTTGCGCAGCAGCCTTTCCATCTTCTGCAACAGGTTGCTGCCCTGGCCGGTATGCATGTCGGTGAAATAGACCTTGGAGGAAGCCATGCCCTCCGATCGGCGTGTACCGATTTAAGTATGACCTTGTCCCGGCTCGCCGGTCGCCCTGGCGGTGACCTCTATCCAGTTCAGGTGTTCCATGCCCTTCTGGTCCTTGAACCGGTCCTCCCGGACGTCCGTGCGCAGGGCGATGTCCCGGGCCCCGGCCCGGTCCGCCTTGCCCCAGACGTGCTCCCCTGCCAGCTCCTTCGCCCTCTTGATGGCGTCCTCGACCCGGCGGAAGTCCTTGGCGTCCCCCCAGGGCGTGACCAGCTGGAACTGCCCGTCGCTCAGCGGCTGGATGCGCAGCGTCAACGTCTCCGAAATGCGCGAGCAGACCGCCCCAACGGCGTTACCCACGGACGCTCCGTCCGGGATGACCACCTCCGCACCGAGAAGCTCGCGCAGCGACGGCATGAGCAGCCGGGCCGGTCCCCCGATGCCCACGATGGGTCGGTCCAGGTGTAAGCTGATACGGAACGCCCCCGACGAGCGCTCTCCGGCCAAGAGCTGCACCAGCCGGTCCACCGTGGCCTCCTTGGGCAGGTCCCCGATCTCCTCGGCCACCACCTTGCGCACCACCTCCTCGGTCAGTCGCCCGACCATGCGGTGCATGACCCGGGCGCAGTAGGCCTCCACGCTCATGCGGGTGCCCTCCAGGTAATGCTCCACGCCCGCTCTGGACGAGGCGACATCACCTATCTTGTAAAGCCCCTCCAGGTTGAAGATGTCGGTGGGCGTAAGCCCGGTGCGCAGCAGATGACCTGAGTGGACAAGCTCCCTCGCCGTCTCCCTGACCAGGTAGATGTCCGGTAGGGCCGAGCGCAGCTCCTCCTCGTCGCACAGGCCCAGGTCCTGCGCCTTCAGATACACCTGTAGATACCGACCAGACAGCCTCTCCGGGCCTCTGGCGGTGACCAGGAAATCCGTCCGCCGCCTCTCCATGATCATCCTCGGCAGGTCCTTGGTACGTTCGCCGGCCAAGGCCAGGGGAAGGACCCTGGCCGGGCCTATCCTCAGATCGCCGTGCAGGTCCGAGCCGATCTCCGAATCCCCGCCCAGGGCCACGGTGGCGGCGTCGATGGAACGCACCCGGGTGCGCCATCCGGCCAGCTGGGCTCCTTCCCGCCCGATGCGCGGAAAACCGTTGTCGATGTAGGCGATATCCGTGGACGTTCCTCCCATGTCCACCACCAGGCAGTTGTCCAGTCCGGAGAGGCGTGCACCGCCCAGTAGCGAAGCGGCCGGCCCGGACAGAATGGTCTCCACCGGTCTTTCCCTGGCCTGCTTCACCGGCATCACGTTCCCGTCGCCCTTGAGCACCACGATGTTCGCGGTGATGCGCATGGAGCGCAGCGCGTTCTCGATGCGGTCCAGGAAATCGGAGATCACCGGCAGCAGCCGGGCGTTGAGCACCGCGGTCACGCTTCTTTCCTTGACCCCGAGCTCCCCGCTCAGCTCGTAGGCGGCCACCACCGGTCTCCTCACCATCTCCCTTATGGCGTGCCGGGCCCGGTCCTCGTGGCTCGGCTGGTACACGCTGAACATGGAGGAGACCACGAAGGCGTCGACCTCCTCGGACATGGACCCCACCGTCTCCCGCAGGGCTTTCAGGTCCAACGCGTCCAGCTCCCGGCCCTTGGTGTCGTGGCCTCCCTTGATGAAGGCGCAGCGCTCCGCTCCCAGGACGCTCACCTCCTTGGTGTCCCAGCCGATACCGATGAGGCCGACCCTCCCTCCCCGGGATTCGAGCACGGAGTTGGTGGCCAAGGTGGTCGACAGTCCGACCAGCTTGACCTCGTCTGGGTCGAAGCGCTGCTTGCGCATCAGCGCTCTCACCGAGCTTACGATGCCTTCGGTAAGGTCATGGGGGGTCGTCGGGCTCTTGCTCCAGGCGATGAGCCGTTTGGTGGAAAGGTCGACGATGGCCGCGTCGGTGTAGGTGCCCCCGGTATCGATGCCCAAGCCCAGCTCCATGGTCCTCCAGAAGTAAACGGCGCTTCCCTATCTTATCGTATCGTCCGCTACGATTTTATAAATCCTGCTACCACTCTAGAAGTCCAGTTGGTGTACCGATGAGCGGAGGGCACGTTCAAAGCGACGAGGTCAAGGGGTTCCCGGAGAAACTGAGCGCGCTCATGGCCGAGCTGCGCGAGCAGTTCGTGGAGAGGGAGGAGGAGATCGCTGGAGCTTTGCTCGCCATGTTGGCAGGGGAGCACGTTCTCTTCATCGGCCCCCCCGGCACGGCCAAAAGCCAGATGGCCAAGGTATTGTGCGAGAGGCTGCGCGGCGGGTCGTTCTATTATTATCTTCTGACCCGTTTCACCTCCCCCGAGGAGGTGTTCGGTCCACTGTCCCTCAGCTCCCTGCAGAGGGACGAGTTCCGCCGCCGCACCGAAGGTTACCTCCCCCAGGCCAACATAGCCTTCCTGGATGAGATATTCAAGGCCAACTCCTCGATATTGAACAGCCTGCTGACCATCCTGAACGAGCGCAGGTTCCACAACGGCAACGAGGTGGTGGACGTTCCGATCCTTTCCGTATACGGCGCCTCGAACGAGCTTCCCAACGAGGAGGAGGGGCTGGCCGCACTGTACGACCGATTCCTTTACCGTTTCTTCATCACCAACGTCCAGGACGAGAGCAACTTCCTGAAGGTGCTCACGTCCTCGAACGGGACCTCGGCCAAGACCACCATAGGGCTGGAGGACATCGATCTGGTTAAGAAAGACGCGCTCTCGGTGAAGGTCGACGACGAGGTGCTGCAGGCCTATCTCAGCCTGCGCAAGCACTTCCGTTCGCAGAGCGTGTACATATCCGACCGCCGCTGGAACAAGACACTGCTGGTGTTGCGCACCGCCGCCGCGGCCATGGGCCGGGAGAACGTGGACCTGACCTTCCTTCCGCTTCTGCAGCACATGCTGTGGGACCGCCCGGAGCAGAAGGAGGGGCTGAGGGGATTGCTGATCGACCTCACCGGCAGCGGAGGGGTGGACCTGCGCCGCCTGCAGTCCAGCAGCGAGGAGCTCATCTCCCTCTTGGCCAAGGCCAAGCAGCACTCCGCCTCGGACGTCCAATTCCCAAGGCCGGTGAGCTGCTACGACTGCGGCTCCACGTTCATGAGCGCCAAGGAGCTCTGCCGGCACGGGGAGGCCTTCCCCAACCATATGTACATGGACCCCTACGCCCGGGAGGCACAAGGAGTGAACCCCTCCTACCGCAAGTTCGACCTGCCGGAGCTGATGCACGTGCTGGAGAACGTCCGGGGCTGGAAGGTGACCTGTCTTCGCGGCGGGGCCGAGCAGCGTCTGTACGCCAGGGAGCTGCAGGACCTGCGCTCCGTTTACGACAAGGTCAGAGGGGCGCACGATATGGAACGGGGCGAGCTGCGCAAACGGCTGGAAGGGAACATCTGGCTGAGCCGGAGGGACCGCCAGGACATCCTGGCCAGGCAGGACCGCCGCCTGGAATCCATGGCCGAGATCGAGCGCTCCCTGAAGGAAGTGGAAGCCGAGCTGAAGGGGTGATCCGGTGCTGATGACCGGCCAGGCCCGCGAGATGACCGAGAGGCCGGAGGTCCAGGCGATATTGTCCGCCCCCAGCGCGGTGCCCTTTGAGCAGAGGGAACTGGCCGCGGCGCTCATGGCCGCCGATCTGCTGGGAGAGGGGCGGAGCGTCGAACCGGTCGACCGGACCGCCATGGTGGTCCATTCCCTTTTCCGGAGCAAGGCCTGGGCGGACGCCAGGACACTGGCCGAGGAGCGCCCGGAACTGGCGCCGGAGCTGTTGGCGTTGGCGCTGCCGCAGGTCCTCAAGACCATGGAGGACGGCCTGGCCGGTCTGGACTGGAGCGAACTTCCGGAAGTGGAGCGGCGCAGGACGGAGGACCTGCTGGAGTCGCTTCTCGATCCCCACGGAAAGGAGGGGCGGGAGCTCGAGCTGGACCAGGGGCAGAGGGAGGCGCTCTTGCTGGTGCTGAGGATGCTGGTGAGGTCCCTGGACCGCAGCCTAGCGCCGCTGGTCGACCGGTTGCGGAAGGATGCCGAGGTCCTGCTCCGCCTCGAGGAGCTCATGCCCGGGCAGGGCTGGGACCTGCACCGGGTGGGATTGCACCGGGCCAAGCTCGTCAATCTGGAAAGGTACGCGGCCCTGCTCCGGAAGCACAAGGACGTCGAGCGCCTGAAGGACCTGCTGGGAAGGATGGAGGGAGATAGGGAAAGAAGAACATCCTCGGATTCCCGATCCTTGACGGAGACGCACTCCCTGATCTTCTCCGGTGATGTTCAGCGCATGCTGCCCCAGGAGATGGTCAACCTGGCCGACGAGCGGTTGAAGGTGCTCTTCTACGCCCGGATGTGCGAGCGGCGCCTGCTCACCTATCAGCTCCGCGGCAGGGAGCTCAGCGACGGGGATAGGAAGCGACGCGGGCCGGTGGTGGCTTTGCTGGATTCCTCGGGCTCGATGAGCGGCGAGCCGGAGCTGGCGGCGAAGGCCCTGCTTCTGGCCCTGTCGAGGCGGCTGACCGAGGAAAGGCGTCAACTGCGCGCGCTGATGTTCTCGGTGGACGTGGAATCCTACGACCTAATCGGTCCCGGCGGGCAATCCCAGTTCATGGAACTGCTGTGCCAGACCTTCGGCGGGGGTACCGACTTCGACATCGCGCTGCGGCAGGGCATCAAAAGCCTGAGCGAGCCGGAATGGCAGGGGGCGGACATACTCTTCATAACGGACGGGCTGGCCAGGATAAAGGACCGGGGCTGCTTGCACGACTGGAACTGTCTGAAGGAAAGGCAGGGCTGCCGCATATTCACCGTGCTGGTGGGGGGAACGGAACCGGGCGGTCTGCAGAGGATATCCGACCAGGTGTTCCTGATGAGCCGGCAGGGCGAATGGTCAGGCGGCTCGCTCCTGCAGGAGTTCTCCCCTCAGCCGCGCTCGCTAGGTTCCTGCTGGGTCACGCAGTGAATGCCGCCGTAACCGTAGACCAGCTCCCTGGCCACGATGGGAACTATCTCCCGTCCGGGGAAGTGGGAGGAAACGATCTCGATGGCCACCTTGTCCATGGGGTCCTCGAAGACCGGGAGCAGGACCACCTTGTTCCCGATGTAGAAGTTGGCGTAGCTGGCCGGTAAATTGCGATCCTCCTCTTCCAGATACAGCGGTTCGGGCATGGGCAGGCGTTGCAGTTCCAGCCCGAAGCGGTCCTTGGCCTTCTCCAGCAACGACCAGTTCCTTTCCAGGACCGGGGCGTTCTCCCCTTTGTCCGAGAAGGCGCAGAGCACGGAGGAGGCGGACGAGAACCGAGCGAAGTCGTCGATGTGCCCGTCTGTGTCATCCCCTTCTATACCCGAGGCAAGCCAGATAACGTCCGGGGCAGCGATGTACTGTTTCAGGTACTCCTCGATCCGTCCGCGGTCCAGATGCGGGTTGCGGTTCCGGTTCAACAGGCACTGCTCGGTGGTGAGCACCAGACCGTTACCGTTGACGTCTATGGAGCCGCCCTCCATGACGATGCCGGGCTTGAAGTAGGGGACGCCTGAGCTTTCCACCACGTGCTGTCCGGCGATGTCATCGTACAGCAGATCGTCGTACTTCGCCCCCCAGGCGTTAAAGTCCCATTTGACCGCCGCCTTGCTTCCAGTGTCCCGGTGCAACAGGAACGAGGGTCCGTAATCCCTGATCCAGACGTCCGCGCTCCTGATGCGCATGAAACGGACCCGGGACATGTCCGCGCCCTCCCCGGCCACCTTGGCATAGGCGCGGTCCTCCAGGGCCTGGTCGTCCACCAGTATCCTGACCAGCTCCCCGTCGCTCAGGGCGGCGGCCATCTGTGCGAAGACTCCCTCCACCTCGTCGATCACCTCCTCCGGAAAGGTCAGCGGGTTCTTCGGCCAGGAGAGCCAGGTAGCGTCATGCCTCGCCCATTCCGCGGGCATGTGGTATCCCTTGGACAACGGCGTGCCGTCCTGCAGGGCCACTTCACTTCCCCCCTTTCTGAACCAGTGCCCCGTAGCACTCCGGCCGGCGGTTATGGAAGAACCTCCAGCCCTCCCTCACTCTCTCCGAGTGGTCCATGTCGATCTCCGCCAACAGGACCTCTTCTCCGCTCCCCGCCCGGGCCAGGGTCTTCCCGAAGGCGTCACAGACGAAGGAGCCGCCATAGAACTCGCTCTCCCCTTCGATGCCAACCCGGTTCACCGCGCACACTGGAACGGCGTTGGCGATGGCGTGCCCGCGCATGACGTTCTCCCAGGCCTGCTGCCAATCTCCCTCGGCCTGGCCAATGCCGCGCACGGTGCCGATGGCGGTGGGGTAGAAGATGATCTCCGCTCCCAGCAGAGCGGAGCATCGTGCGGCCTCCGGGAACCACTGGTCATAGCAGATCAGCACGGACACCTTGCCTCGGGAGGTCGGGAACACCTGGAACCCGGTGTCGCCCGGCGTGAAGTAATCCTGCTCGTAGAAGCATTCGTCATGCGGGATGTGGGTCTTGCGGTACTTACCAAGCATTACGCCGTCGCCCTCGAACACCGTGGCGGTGTTGAACAGGCCGTCCTCCGCCGCCTCATAGATCGAGCCTCCGATGATCACCGCCCCGGTCCTCCTGGCCAGGTCGGATAACGTTTCGGTCACCAGTCCGGGGATGGTGCTCAGGAAGCTTCCGCGCTCCCTCTTTCCCTCGGGGTCCTCCTCCCTCGGGAAGTAGGGGGTGATGAAAAGCTCGGGTAGGCAGATCACGTCCGCTCCCTGCGAAGCGGCCTTCTCGGACATGCGGACGGCCTTCTCCAGGTTGTCCGAGACCTCGGGCGACATGGCCATCTGCACCAGTCCGACCTTGAGCATGCGTTCTCCGGGCATGTTCAGCCGATTAGGGCCGCGATGATTTAACCGTTACCCTCAGCAGGGGCGTAGCCGGCGTATTCGTTCCAGGGACCATTCGGCGCCCTTGCGCAGATATTCGCTCTTGTCATTCAGCATCTCTTCTAAGAGGGGGACCGAAGAAGGGGAGGTCACCCTCATCTTGTCGGCCATCCGGCCCAAGGCCCAGGCGGCCATGCCCTTGGTCTCCTTGTCCGGGTCGGTCAATAGTATGTTCAGGGCCTCGATGGACAGCGTGTCTCCGATGTTCTGCCCGGCCAGCTCGCCTAGCGCCCAGGCCGCGTTGGACCGAACCTCGTCATCACGGTCGGTGGTCAGCACGATGAGGCGTTCTACGGAGCGGGGGTCGCCGATCTTCATTAAGGCTAACTTACCGATGCACCAGGAGGCGTCCTTCCTCACCTGGTCGTCCTCGGCCTCGGTCAGCGGTATCAATGCCTGAAGCAGCCGCCGGTCCGCCCAGCCGGCCATGAGGAGTTCCCTGCTGTCCTCCAAGGCCGCCCGGCACTCCTCGACGTCCAGGGACCTCAGCCCCTTGAGAATGCCGGCCAGATCTATGTCCACCACTTTTCCTCAGCTCCCAAAGGCCGATCAGCATCTCGGGACCGGTTTCAGCTTGTAGAACTCGCAGGTGCGGTAATCTTCCTGTCCCCGGCACTCGCCATAGATGTCCTTCATGCCCAAGGCGTCGAGGCGATATCGCCTCGCCTTGCAGTTGGCGCATCGGTTATCCGGCGCATGCCAAAGGCACGGTCCCCTGTCTGTCTCATCGGCCATGTTACCTAGACATAATGATCGTTCGTATATTTACGATATATCTGTTACTAGAAAATTCAAAACAGTTCTGAAATGATCATTACGGCAGGGTTATGTCCGCACTTTTCTTGAGATCACAGGAAAAAAGGTCAAGAACATTAGATGGGCCCAGCCGGATTCGAACCGGCGACCTACTCCGTGTAAGGGAGTCGTCATGACCGCTAGACCATGGGCCCTTCGGCTCTGGTCATGGTTCAGGAATTATAAAAAGGAAAAGGAAAAAAGGGTTTGGTGGTGTTTTCGCCTAGCGGGTCGGCCTGAACCGGCCGTCGTTGTTCATCTCCATGTACCAGGAACCAGCGTTCCCGTCGTTGGAGAGCAGGATGTACATCCGGTCGTAACCCATCAGGCTGCCCATCAGCAGGGTGGCGGTCTCTTCCAGGTCATGGGTGGGGACGTCGATGATCATCGGCATCCGGTACATGTTACCGGGCAGGTAGATGGTCACCATCCAGTCCATCTCCGGGTATACCGGGGTCATGGCCAGGAGGTCCTGCTCGACACCGTCCACCGACACGCCGTTGATGTACCAGCCAGAGTAGCTGGTGGCCCAATCGGTCATGTAGCGGAACCCGACCATAATCTCCATCCCGTCATAGGCCGACAGGTCGAAGGCGATGTCGTGGTACATATAGTCGCCAGGCCAGGAGGTCAGCCCGGGCAGGTTCTCCGCGATGCTGGGCATGGCGTCGGCGTCATGCTCCTCGGTGAACAGCTCCCCGGTATCGTTCAGGGAGGTCCAGGTCTCCCCGCCGTCGGTGGATACCTGAACGAATCCGAAGTCCCAGTTGTCCTCGATGTCCCACCAGGTGGATATGTTCAGCCAGTGCAGGTAGTCTCCTTCCTCTCCAGCGGGCTGGGTCAGGTCGACCTCCATGGTCAGGAGGTAGTCCTTCTCGTCGCCGGTTCCAGACCACCATTCCTGCCACATACCATCATACATCCAGCCCTCTTCGCTCAGGTCGCTGCCGTCGAAGTACAGGCTGGTCAGGATATCGTTGACGTCCAGGTTCATGCCGTGAACGTAGATGTAGTCGGTACCGTAGGCGTCCATGGAGCTCCTTCCGATGGAATCCCCTTCCTTGGTGATGGTATCTCCATACCACAAGCTGGCGCACTCGAAGTAATCACCCATCGTCGAGCGGTCAAGGATCTTCAGCTCTTGTCCGATGGACCACCAGGATATGCTCTTGTAGGTGTGGACGCCGGTGGGCAGCAGATCATCGTTCAGCTGCAGGGCCAGGTTGGCTAGCCTCCAGTCCCTGAACAGCTTATTGAAGTTCATGCGGTTGTAGCCCATGCTCAGCAGGGCGTCGTCGATGCTTTCCATACCCTGCAGCTGGCTGTTGAACACCGCCTGCATCATCTCCGTGCCGCCGTAGTTGTCATACAAGAACAGCTGGAACATCGCCACGCAACCGTAGTCGGCCAGGATGTTGATGTCACCCTGGTCTCCCCAAATGGTGAGGGAATTGTCCGGGGTGGCCATGAACCAGGCCATGTGACTGTAGGACAGCGGATATCCACAGAGGTACTCGGCCATCATGGACAGCCCTTCGTTGATCCAGGACTCCTCGGCGCCATCCATCTCATAGTGCAGGAGGTGCTGGTACTCGTGGGCCACGGTGGACTCATAGACGTACGAGTAGTGGCCAGAGCCGGGGATGTCGGATTGCGGGCCGGTCCTGTTGGCCCAGTCCCAGCAGTCGATGTGCATGACGTTGCGGTCATACATCCAGCGGATGGTGCTCCAGTAGTAACCGGCGATGTATCCGCCGGTGTAATCAGGGTCGTAGAAGCTATCATCCTTCATGTTGAAGATCATGATCATCAGCTTGCCGGTATCGTTCGTCTCGAACAGTCCCGGGAAGTCAGATATATTGTCCTTGGTGAGCGTGTCATCATCGAATATGTACTGCCAGTTGGGCATGTACGGGTCGGAGCCGTTAAGGGCCGGGGCATCCATGAAGGTCTCGGTCATGGTCGGGTAGATCTCGTTGTCGTACTCGGCCATGATATAGTCCACCATGTCATCAGTGATGTTCACGCGGTCGTTCCTGGGGTCACCCTCAGGGAAGTTAAGGTCGGTAGCCACCCAAACCTCGCAGTGATTCCCCTCTCCGCGCTTCATCATCTCCTCGAAATAAAGGGAGTCAACATATTCACCACGGCTGGGGCTCCATAAGAGTCCCGAAGCCAGGAACAGCTTGGTGGTGTTTATCGGGTCGTTCTCGACCAGCGGCGATATCATGCTCATGTCAATGAACTCGGTCGAGAGCTCGTTGACGCCGCGTTTCCTCATGTTCTCATCAGCGTAAATAGGGATCTGGTCAGCATATGGCAACTCATCAGGAACTGATGATTCACCCGCCTGGGGCACCATTATCAGCAAGGCCCCAGATATCATGGTGAATACGATTACCACTGCAATCATCTTTTTCAAACTATTCATCATCAATTGTCTCCTCCTGCCCCCCCTTTCGGTAACACTTTCCATAGGGCGATTTAGAGCGAATATTTCTTTGTGGATTATATAATGTTTTGATGGGTAAGTATCAAAAAATGATATTCTGTATAAATACTGCCGAATATTGAACCCGGCTCCGGTCTGGGTAGGATATCCCGCATCGTTCCTCCCGAAAAGGATTTAGTCGGCCTCCTTCATTGGAGAAGGGCTTAACGGTGATGGGCAATTGGCCAAGAATGATGGTAAGGGCTCCTGGTTCAAGGAGGCCATGAGCCTGCCGGAGACCGGTCCGGCGCTCCGCAGATACTTCGTGAACACAATGTTCGACAGCACCTTCGCCGTGCTGGGCATAATCATAGGTTCAGCCCTGACCGACGATGCCGACCAGGGACTGGTCATCGCCACCATCATCACCAGCTGCGTCGCTCTGGCCATTTCCACCGGCAGCAGCGTCTACGAGGCGGAGACCCTGGAGCAATCAAGGCGCATGGATGAGATCGGAAGGGCCATGCTGCGTCCGGTGGAGGAGACGAATTTGGGCAAGGCATCCAAGGCCAGTGCGGCGATAATCGCCCTATCTAACTCCCTCGCCCCCCTGATGAGCGGGGCGATAATCGTCTCGCCGTTCCTGCTGCTGGGCGAGGAGACCATCGTCGTGGCGGCCGAGGTGGCCATAGCGCTGGCGATAGTCCTGCTGTTCATAACCGGTTTCATCATGGGCAAGCTGAGCGAGAGGAACCCTTGGTGGAAGGGGCTAAGGATGTCCCTGGTCGGTCTGGCCGCTTTCGTCGTGTGCTATTTGATCGGCGGGGCCGTGTGAGCTATGGCTTCCTCAGCAGCACCTCGTAGAGCTTCTTGGTGAACGGCGGCGAGGGATCGTCGAACTCCCGGACATGGAGGATGTCATATCCCTTGGCCAGCCTCTTGATCTTGTCCTCGGAGAAGAAGTGGACCACGAACCCCATGGGGTTCTGCCACATGTCCTCTCCCTTATGGGGGCCCTTCTGGAAGTGCGGGTCGTGGTCATTGCGGACCGAGTAGAGGTTGACCCCCCCTGGACGCAGCACCCTCCGGCACTCGTCCAGTATGAACTGGATCTCCCTCTCCCAGAGCTCCATGGTGAACAGCATGTGCGAGTACACCGCATCCACCGAACCGTCCGGCAGCGGTATCCCGGCACGGAGGTCCTGGCAAACGCATTGGACCTGGGCCTCCATGCGCATCTCCTTGGCCCTCTCCCGCATCTGGCAAATGCCCGATTCCGAGTAGTCCAGGGCGATCACCTGGAAGCCCTCCTTGGCGAACAGGCAGGTATCCCTGCCCTGGCCGCAACCCAGTTCCAGCACCTTTCGGCATCCATGCTCCTTGAATATGCCAACCGCCCTCACGGCCAGGTCGCTCGGTTCAGCCCCGAAGAAGTTCGGTTTGCTGGAATACGTGGAGTCCCACTGCTTGCGCTGCTCGCCCTCGGTCATTTCCCGCCCCTATAATGCCTTGGCCCGCGACTTGGGTATGGCGCCCGCGCCCATGGTCTTGACCGCCGCGACGATCTTCTCGAAGTTCTTGAACGGGATCCCGACCAGCATCTCCTCGGCCATGATGTCGGTGGTCTTGCGGCAGCCAAAGCAGCCCAGGGATATGTTGGTCTTGCCCTTGGCTATCGGGATGATGGTGGCGTCCACGCAGCTGGCCTGGACGGCGGCCATCTCCACGGAAACCCGTCCGCCCTCCTCGAAGGTCTGGGCGGCCGGGATCAGCCAGAACACCTGCTCCGGCAGCGCGGTCAGAACTATCACGTCGGGCACCAGGGTGGCCTTGGCCAATGGTGCGGCGGCCACTCCAATGACCTCGCCCAATGGGAACGAGGTCCTCAGTTCCAGGGTGTGCTTGGCCGCCGCCGGGTCCTTGTACATGCCCATGTTGGCATGGAACTCCCCGGAAGCCACCTTCTCCGGTACCGGGACCATCCCCAGGGCGGACGCCCCTACCGGGCAGGCCTCCTTCTCCGGGGTCACCAGGAGCTTCTCGCCTTTGCGAGCCCTCATGATCGTACCGCAATGCCTGACCGGGGCCTCGGTCACCGGGTAATCGGACGGAAGAACTCCGCCCTTCCTGATCAGGGTGATCGCCACAGGTTCATGTTTCAGGCCCAGGGTCTCCTTCAGATCGCGCGCCAGCGCGGCATAGTCAGACATGATATCGCCAAAGAAATACCGGCCTTGTCAGTAAATATAATTATTTACATTCGATTTAAAATATTAATTAGGGTCAAGAGGACCATCGAGCGGTAAGCCCAGATCAGCAGATCCTAGGCACCGGGTCACCGACCGGAGGTTCCAATATCCTCCGTCCCCCCACCTCGGTCCTCATCATGACGTGCTTGACCGCCTTGCTGGCCCTGCCGACGATGGCCGCGTTCCGACCGTGCTCGTCCGACCTTAGCGCTCTCAGGACCTCCTCGGCCAGGTCCGGAACGCAGGCTATGACCACCTTCCCCTCGTTCCCGATGGTCAACGGATCAAGGCCGAGCATCTCGCTGGCGTTGCGGACGGCCTCGGCCACCGGGATGTCCCTCTCCACCAGCTCCATGCCCACCTTCGATTTCGAGCTCCACTCGTTGATGGCGTTGGCGAAGCCCCCGCGGGTGGCGTCCTTCATGGCGGTTATCCCTCCGACCTCTAGCAGCTTGCCGATCATATGATTCAATGGCGCGCAGTCGCTCTGCACCTGGCTCTCGAAGCCATACCCCTCGCGGAAGGAAAGCAGCGCTATGCCATGATCTCCGAGCGTTCCAGACACCAGTATGGCGTCCCCATCACGGACGTTATCGTCGGTGAGCCATCTGGAGTCGACCTTGCGGTAGGACGAGGCCACCTCCAGGTTGTGGTCCATGGCCGGATGGCGCTTGCCCACGGCCGCCGCAGAGACCACCATCTTATCGATGGCCCCCTTCTCCATGACCTTGGTGTCTCCCGTGACCACGGGCACGCCGGCCATCTCCGAGTACCTTCCGATGCTCTTGGTGATCCTCTCCAGCACCTCGATCTCCAGGCCTTCCTCCAGGATCATGGACATGGATAGGGCCAGGGGCTTTCCGCCCATGACCGCGATATCGTTGACGGTGCCGCTCACGGCCAGGGAGCCGATGTCCCCGCCAGGGAAGAAGATGGGTTTCACGGTATGCCCGTCAGTGGTGAAGATGATATCGTCCACGATGGCGGAATCGTCCATGGAGTCCAGGGGGACCTCGATCTTGATCTTGGGAAGGAACGGCGCGATGGACTTGGCGATGAGCTCCTGCATCATCTCCCCGCCAGCCCCATGGCCCATGGTGACCCGCTTCATGAGGTGCGGAAGAGGGAGGCAGGTTATTAAGATTCCCAAAAGTCGATGTCCGGGAAGGGAGGAATAGTATTATCTCCCTGCGCCCGTATGCGCCAACTCACGGGCTCGTAGGGTAGCCTGGATTATCCTTTCGGCCTTCGAAGCCGAAGACTGGGGTTCGAATCCCCACGGGCCCGCCA
>Ga0302243_1001065_pt1 | contig 20905 bp, 10 predicted proteins | sample AAG_UR_Met_MG_FD_193514 | JGI IMG/M metagenome (GOLD analysis project Ga0302243, IMG submission 193514) | Enriched activated sludge microbial communities from anaerobic digester in WTTP, New Holstein, Wisconsin, United States - AAG_UR_Met | ecosystem: Engineered > Bioreactor > Anaerobic >... | reverse complement strand
TGCTCAATGAGCCCATCGATTTGAGCGAGGATTTCCGGAATTTTGCCAATACCTCTTTTCTGGCCGATGAACTGGTCTCTTTCGACCCGGCGACGGGTAGGGGGATGCTCCGGTGGCAGCGGGGGGTTTACAAGACCCGCCAGGCAATCAACAATATGCTGGCCTTTGTGCGGGAGGCGGAAGGAAATGAATTCCCCGGGGGGGAGAATGAAGTGCAACCCGTGCTTCCCTTTTCCGTGGAGTTTGTCACCCCCCGTCCGGTCAGGCTGCGGGTGATGACGGGAACTGTTGTTGATTCGGGGGAGGAATCCCTGATGTTGGCACAGGGTGTTCCCGGCAGAGATACCTCCTGGCGTTATTCCGCACTGGAGGGGAGACATCGTTTCCCCAATGCCGGCGGGTCGGTGGTCATCCGCAAAAAACCCTGGCGTGTTGAATTTTACAAACCCGACGGAAAACTGATTTCCAAAACCAACCACCTCTCCGATAACAATGTTACCTATACTTCGGTATTGCCCTTCGGCTTTGTCAGGCGTTCGTCGGACTACTTCCGGAGCGTAGCCGCTGTCTTTTCCCTCTCTCCCGGAGAAAAGATCTACGGGATGGGAGAACATTTAAAGGCTTTGAACAAAAGAGGGCAGACGGTGGTACTGGGGGGTGACGATGCCAACGGGGTAATGAACGAGACCATGCACAAACCCATTCCCTTTTACCTCAGCAGCAATGGGTACGGGCTCTTCTGCATCCCCTCCGATGACCTGCTGGTACCGCTGACCCTCTGGCGCAGCGGTGGGAAATTCCGCCTTTCTGACGATCCCTGCCGGGGAAAGATCCGATGGAGGGTTATCCCCGCTGCCAGCCGCATCAGGTGACCATTCCGGTCATGTTTACATTGTCATTTTTATTCACCTGCTAAATAAATATCACCATGAAAAAAATCTTTCTTATCCTGTTTCTTTTCGGATTGTGGAACTGCACACCGAAACCCTCGGCTGAAATTGTTGAGGCCGTGAAACTCAATTCTCTCGGTTTTTTGCCTGAGAGCGTCAAGGAAGCAACCATTACATCCCCCTGTTCCGAATTTGTGGTTCGGGAAGCTGCTTCAGGAAAAGTGGTTTTCAAAGACTCCGTTACCGGTCCCGTTGCCCAGGAAGATATCGGCGGGGAGGTGTGGAATGCCGACTTCAGCGGGGTGACCACCCCCGGCACCTATTATCTCGAGGTTCCCGCTGTGGGGAGGTCCATCGATTTCCCTGTAGGGGAGAAAGTTTATAACGATGCTTATGTAACCGCAATGCGGGGATTTTACCTCTGGCGCTGTGGCATGGAGGTGGATGGCGAACACCAGGGGAATCACTACCACCAGGCAGCCTGTCATCTGAATGACGGGTATGAAGATTACCTGGGAAAGGCAGGCAGCCGGCGCGACGGTACCGGAGGATGGCATGATGCGGGCGACTACGGGAAGTATGTGGTCAATGCCGGGGTGACCGTGGGAGTCCTTTTCCTGGCATGGGAACATTTTCAACCGCAGCTTGAGAAGATCTCCCTGAACCTGCCGGAAACAGCCCCCGGTTTTCCTGAATTCCTGAAGGAGATAAAATGGGAGACTGACTGGCTGCTGAAGATGCAATACGCCGATGGTTCGGGAAGGGTATCCCACAAGCTGACCCGGGTGGAGTTCTCCTCTTTTATCATGGCCGACCAGGACAGTGCAAAGCGCTATTTCACCGAGTGGAGTTCTGCCGCCACGGCCGACTTCGTGGCCATGATGGCCCAAGCGGCCAGGATTTTCAAGCCTTATGATGCCGATTATGCCGCAACATGCCTCGACGCCGCCAGGGTGAGTTATGCCTTCATGAAGAAAAATCCTGAAGAAAAGGGCTTTAAGCAAGGTGACTTTAAAACCGGAGGATACCAGACCCGAGATTCCGACGGTCGTCTTTGGGCGGCTGCCGAGATGTGGGAAACTACTGGAGAACCGGAATTCCTGGCCGATTTCGAAAAGCGGGTCGCTGACCGCGGATTCCGTATTGACGAAAACTGGGACTGGGGTAATAAGGGGAACCTGGGTATGTTTTCTTACCTGCTCTCTAACAGGGAAGGCAAGGATCCTGCCGTTCAGGAAGCGCTGGTAAAGAATTGCCTGGCCGTGGCTGAGGAACTGGTGGCCAAGGCGCAGAGTGACGTTTACCGCCGTCCCCTGGGAGGCCGCTACTACTGGGGATGCAACGGCACGGTGGCCCGCCAGACCGTCAACCTCTTTGTGGCCAACCAGCTGCAACCCGACCCGAAATTTGTGAATACGGCCCTTGATGCGGTGGGTCATCTCTTCGGCCGAAACCACTACAACCGCTCCTTTGTGACCGGCATCGGCATCAATCCCCCGATGAAACCCCATGACCGGCGGTCAGGCGCCGACTCCGTGGAAGCCCCATGGCCGGGATACCTCGTGGGCGGAGGCCATAAAGCCACCGACTGGGTAGACCTCGAAGAGAGCTACTCCCATAATGAGATCTGCATCAACTGGCAGGCGCCCCTGGTATTCGCCCTGGCCTGGTTCTCTCAGCCTTAAATTACTTTTGACATATGAGATGCCGGATTTATCTGGCGGCATTGCTTCTGGTGCCCCTTCTGGGGCACCGGGCTGCCGCCGGAAACTACAGGAATTTCAGGGTAGCAGTCTATTCACGCTCCTTTGAGACCCAAAAAATGGGCGACGAAGAATGGCTTGCCAGGGTGTGGGATGACGTGTCGAACCAGGTGGCAGTGGATAAAATTTACCTGGAGACCCACCGCGACCTGGTGATCGTCGACCAGGAAACCCTTGACAAGGCAAAAGCCTTTTTCAAAGCCCGGGGTGTGGAAACTGCCGGAGGCATCACCCTTACCATTGACGAAGGCAACCGGTTTGAAACCTTTTGCTATACCAACCCGGAACACCGGGCCAAGGTGAGGGAGATCGTTGAATATACCGCCCGCAATTTCGACGAGCTGATCCTCGATGACTTTTTCTTCACCAGCTGCAAATGCGATCTCTGTATCGCGGCCAAGGGGGAGCAGAGCTGGACGCAATACCGCCTGAAATTGATGGAAGAAGCCGCCCGTGACCTGGTGATCGCCCCTGCCAAAAGGGTAAATCCTGACATCAAAGTAGTGATCAAATACCCCAACTGGTACGACCATTTTCAGGGTCTCGGTTTTAACCTGGAGGCGCAGCCGGCGATGTTCGACGGCATCTATACCGGAACCGAAACCCGCGACCCTTCTTCCTCCCAGCACCTACAGGCTTATCTGGGGTATAACATTTTCAGGTATTTTGAGAATCTGAAGCCGGGAGGGAACGGGGGCGGATGGGTCGATACCGGGGGGATGCGTTATCTGGACCGGTATGCGGAACAACTGTGGCTTACCCTCTTTGCAAAAGCGCCGGAAATCACCCTTTTCGATATCCGCCAGCTGCTGTATCCGATCCGTGAAAACCTCAGGGCTCCCTGGCAGGGCAGCGGAACCAGCTTCGACTATGCTGATATGATGAAACCGGTAACCCTGCCCGGAAAAGCTCCCGTTGTGCCCGCCACCCTGGCCCGTGCGGCAGGCTGGACCTTTGAAAAGGTCGACCGGTTCCTCGGCGCCCTTGGCAATCCCTCCGGACTGAAATGTTATAAACCCTTTCATTCCACCGGCGAGGACTTCCTGCCCAATTTCCTCGGAATGGCGGGTATCCCCATCGACCTGGTGCCGGAATTCCCCGCCGGAGAAAAGGTAATCCTGCTTACCGAAGCCTCGGCGGCCGACCCTTCCCTCGTCGGAAAAATCAAAAGACAGCTTCAGGAGGGAGGAACGGCAGTGGTAACGACCGGACTGCTCAGGGCATTGCAGGATCGGGGACTGGGAGATATCGCCGAAATTCGCTGTACCGACCGTAAGGCACTTGTTAGCCAGTTCGTGGCCGGATGGGGCCCCCCCCTGGAAAGTACGCGGCAAATTCTGATCCCCCAGGTTACTTACCTTACCAATGACTCCTGGGAGGAGATTTCCGCCCTGGATGACACCAACGGATGGCCTGTTCTCCACTTTGCAGGTTACAGCACCGGCAAACTTTATGTTCTGACCATCCCCGACAACTTTACAGATCTCTGTTTTTATCCGGAACCGGTGCTGAACCGTATCCGTCAGACCCTTACCTCTCATTTGGAGGCCCGCCTTGAAGGTCCGGGTTACGCCAGCCTCTTTTTGTATGACAATGATGCATTCATCGCAGAATCCTTTGCCGACAGTGTCATCCGGGTAAAGATTGTCACAGCAGAACCCTTCAGGGAATTGCAGGACCTCGAAACAGGAGAGACCTTTACGGCCGTCAAAAGGCAAATCCCGCAACGGCAACCCCGGGCGATGATTACAGAACATGTTTTCAGCCTGGAACTCAAACCACACTCTTTCAAGGTACTCAGAGGAAAGGAGTGAATTCGGGAATTGTAAAAAATACTTTTATATTTACGCGACAATCACAAAATAATTAAAACAACTATGAAACGACTTTTTCTGACCTTTGTACTGGCAGTTATCGTGCTGGTGACCTCAAACGCCCAGAACCGGCTCACCGTGAATGCTGCGGAGGATGGCCCGCAGATCAGCAAATACATTTATGGCCACTTTGCGGAACATCTGGGCAGATGTATCTACGACGGCATCTGGGTAGGCCCAGGTTCTCCCATTCCCAACGTCGATGGATATCGCAAGGATGTCCTGGAAGCTTTGAAAGCTTTGGAAATTCCGGTTTTGCGTTGGCCGGGGGGATGCTTTGCCGATACCTACCATTGGAAAGACGGCATTGGTCCGAAAGAGAAACGTCCGAAAATAAAAAATGTCTTCTGGGGTGGCACCGTTGAAGACAACAGTTTTGGAACGCACGAGTTTCTCAATCTTTGTGAAATGCTGGGGTGTGATGCCTATATCTCCGCCAATGTGGGCAGCGGAACCGTCGAAGAGATGGTGGACTGGATTGAATACATGATCTCTGACGACGATGTGGAAATGGCCAACCTGCGCCGCCAGAACGGCCGTGAAAAACCCTGGAAGGTGAGATTCCTGGGGGTGGGCAATGAAAGCTGGGGTTGCGGCGGACAAATGACCCCTGAATTCTATGTTGACAAGATGAGGCAGTTCTCGAGTTATGCCTGGGAATATGCCGGGGACAGGATGGTGCGCGTGGGATGCGGAGCCAACGGCGAAGATTATAACTGGACGAAAGTGCTGATGGAGAGAGGCGCCCGGAATATGAACGCCCTCTCGGTCCATTACTATACCATCGCCGGAGAAGGATGGGGCAACAAGTCGGCCGCCACCGGATTCGGCGAAGACCGATACTTCAACGGGCTCCGACAAGGACTCCGGATGGAGGAAGTGGTCAGCAAGCACAGCGTTGTCATGGACGAGTATGACCCGAGAAAAAGGGTGGGCATGTTTGTGGATGAATGGGGTATCTGGACTGACGTGGAGCCGGGAACCAACCCCGGATTTCTCTTCCAGCAGAATTCCATGCGCGACGCCCTCATCGCTTCCACAACCCTGGATATTTTCAACCGGCATGCCGACCGCGTGAAAATGGCCAATATCGCCCAGATGGTCAATGTCTTGCAATCCATGATCCTCACCGAAGGGGATCAGATGGTCTTGACGCCGACTTACCATGTGTTCAACATGTACAAAGTGCATGGCGGAGCAACCCTTTTACCGGCTAATCTGTTTACCGAAAAATATGTGTACGGTAACAATTCCCTGCCAGCCATCAGCCAGACCGTGTCACGCGATGAATCCGGGAAAATCCATGTCTCACTCAGCAACATCGATCCGGCCCGGGAAATGAAAATTACCGTTGAATTCTACGGAAAACAGGGGGTGAAGGTAAACGGAGGAACCCTGTTGACCGCCCCGGCTTTCAACTCCTTCAATGCCTTTAACAAACCCGCTGTTGTTAAACCGGTCACTTTTAAAAATTATAAACTGACGTCACCAAATGTGCTGGAAGTTACCCTGCCGTCAAAATCGGTGGTAACCCTTGAGATGGAATAACGAAAAAGGGCTTCGCAAGTCGCGAAGCCCTTTTTTTTCCTTATCGGAGAGTTTAACGGATGTTTTTCAGCTTAGTCTCAACTTCTTTTACCTTGTCCTTCTGTTTGCTGATCTCATCCTCCTTTTCCCTCTCCTGCCGTTTAATTTTACTGATCTTGCGTTCATATTTTGACTGCGCTTTTTTCGCCTTCTTTAACTCCTTTTCCGAGCTTTTAAGCTCTTTTTCCAGAATTTCCTTCTGCGTCTTTTTGCCGTCTCCCGGTTCCAATTCAATGGTTTCCGCACTGTTACGAAGGAACTCTTCCTTCTGCCTGACCTCTTCACTCAGTGTACTCTGCTCTTTCTGTGCGTCATTCACCTTTTTGTTGAAACTCTTGTTTTTTCTTTGCATTTTTTTCAAATCGTTTTCCGCTGCCTTCAGTTTGTTTTCCTCCTGCTTCAGCTCCTTTTCCACGGCTAGTTTGTAAAGGTCGACCGCGTAGTTTCTCACAAATTGTGAAGCTGCGTCAACGGTATTCTGGGCAGATCCTCTGGAACCAATAAAGCCTCCTTCACTCTGCAGGAATACCCTTACATAAATGTTCCCGGGGAAGGTGGATACCTGGGTATAGACATTCACCGGCATGGTGGTAATATCGCTGATTACCAGATCCCTGACGATCCATTCGTCCTTTACTTTTTCCATTTTGGGATTCTTCTTGAGCAAACCTCTCGGCATGATGGTTTTTTTCCACAGGTCGATGGCATCCTTCTCGGTGGCCTGGGGAACTACGACCTCAAAGGCTGGCACTACCCCCTGTGAGGAAGGCCGCTCTTCTATTTTTACTTCAATGGGTTCTTGTGCAAATGATCCCAGGAAACCCATCATCAAAATCAAGGTGATTAACTTTTTCATAGCATTTTTTTTAAAAATTCCTTCTAATCAAATATTAAATTAACCTTATACGAATTACCCTGAAGGTATGTTACATCATTATTGCTGCTTCAGTGGAGTTCAAAGACGGAGATTGATTTGCCCGGAAGTGTCAATTCGGAAAGGGCGGAATAGGTTTTGCCGGTAATGATTTCCGAAGCCCCTGAGCATCCGGTGAGCATTTCCGACAAACGGTCTGTTTTCAGAACGGCTTCTCCGTTATTTTTGTTAAGTACCACCATTACTTTTTCCTTGTCATTGTAACGGAAAAAGAGATAGAAACCGTCGAAGGGAACGAAGTGCATCAATTTCCCGGTATGGATGACCTTTTTGTCTTTTCGCCAAAGGGCGATTTTCCGGATGAAATCCTGGACCTCTTTTTCCTGTGAAGTAAGTCCTTTTCCGGTAAATCCGCTGACCGGGTCACCGGCCCAGCCGCCCGGGAAACATTTGCGGAACTGGCTGTCATGGTCGCGGGTGCTGTCATGGCTGACAAGCACTTCGTCCCCGTAGTAGAGTTGGGGAATCCCCCGGATGGTCAGAAACAGGCCTATTCCCATTTTAACCAGATCAACGTCTTTGTTTACCTGGACAAAGAAACGGGGCATATCGTGGTTACCGGGGAAGACGACGAGGTTTTCAGGTTCCGGATATTGAAAGTCGTTGGCCAGGCATTCATAAATATTCATCAGGGCGCCGGTACCTTCGTCACGAAGGGCCGAGCTGACCGCATTCTGCAAGGGGAAATCCATCAGGCTGCGCAGCTCGCCTTGGTAACCGTCCAAATTGGTTTTGCCTTTTTGCCAATAGGAAAGAATGGCCTGGTTCATATGCCACTCCTCTCCCACGATGTTGAAGCTGGGGTATTCTTCTCCGATCCGGCGGTTCCACGCAGCCATCAGTTTCTTATCGGGATAGGAGTAAGTATCCATCCTGATTCCGGAAAGACCTACGTATTCAATCCACCAGATGCTGTTCTGGATCAGGTAGGTGGCCAAATAGGGATTGCGTTGGTTCAGATCGGGCATCACGGGGACAAACCATCCGTCAGAGAAGAGTTTCCGGTCATAGTCTGACGCATGGATATCCTGGTTGGCATACCGTATGTGGGTGGTGATCTTATAATCGGGGTAAAAATTGAGCCAGTCGGCCATGGGCATATCTTTCATCCACCAGTGTTCTGATCCGCAATGGTTGAAGATCATGTCCATGATCAGTTTAATCCCCTTTCGGCGCGCTTCCAGGGCGAAGGCACGGTACTCCTCATTGCTTCCGTAGCGGGGATCCACCTTGTAAAAGTCAGTAGTGGCGTAACCATGGTAGGAAACCTCATGCATGTCGTTCTCCAGAAGCGGATTGAGCCATACCGCCGTAAAACCCATTCCGGAAATATAATCGAGGTGATCCCTGAGCCCTTGTATGTCGCCTCCCTGGCGTCCCTTCAGGTCAGCTCGGTTGGGTTTTTCCTTCATACCCGCCACTTCGTCATTATCGGGATTCCCGTTGGCAAAGCGGTCGGGCATCACCAGATACATCACGTCGCTGCTGTTGAATCCCTGACGTTCTGCCGATCCTGCTTCCCGTTCCTTCAGCTCGTAGCTGTACACGGCCAGGTTTTTCCCTTCCTTTTGGAAGAGAATGTCAAATTTTCCGGGGGTTGCCTTCCCCAGGTCAAGGTCGACAAAGAGGTAATTGGGATTTTCCACGGCAGTGACTGATTTGAGAAAAACACCCGGATGGTTGACGACCACCCTTGTCAGGGCGATATCTTTGCCATGAACCATCAACTGGAGCGCCGGATTTTTCATTCCGGTCCACCAGAATGCGGGTTCCACCCGGGGCTGAAGGAGGGTGGCCGCCTTTCTCTGCCTGGGGGCACCGATCCCCTGGAGGGTCAACAACATCAGCATCAAAATAGGAATTGCTTTTTTCATATTGTGAAGGGTTGATTTGTTAATTCCGCACTTTTTTAGCGTCAACGTCATTGACGAACATCACCATTGTGGCAGCTACGAACATGGAAATTCCACCCAGGATGATGGAGTAGATGGCTTCGCCTCCGAAAAGGTCGCGGGTGAAGAATCCCAGGATGCTGGCAGCCAAGATCTGGGGTATGACGATGAAGAAGTTGAAAATGCCCATGTAGGTACCCATCTTATGGGCAGGGAGTGATCCGGTGAGAATGGCATAGGGCATGGAGAGAATGCTGGCCCACGCCAGTCCGACGCCAACCATGGAAAGCAGGAGCAGGTTGGGATCCCTGATGAAATAGATGGAGATCAGGCCCAGTCCGCCTGCTACCAGGGAAACCATGTGGGTGAATTTCCGGGAGGTCCGCCGGGCAATGACGGGAAGCAAAAAAGCCATGAGGGCGGCGAATCCGTTGTAAAGGGCGAAACAGATGCCAACCCAGTCGGCGCCTTTGTTAAAGAGTTCCGACGTGGGATCGGATGTTCCGTAGATATGTTTGGTAACTGCCGGCGTGGTGTAAATCCACATGGCAAACAGGGCGAACCAGGTGAAAAACTGAACCACGGCCAGTTGTTTCATGGTTTTGGGCATCATGAACATGTCGTACATCACCACGGCAATCCCATTGCGGGTATTCCCCTTTTTGATGAGTGTGCCGGCGATCAAGGACATGATTCCGAAAAAGGCGATACCTGCTGAAAAGATGTAGAGTTCGGGATGAAGATGGAAATGGTAAATCAGGACGGAGATGACGATTCCTGCAAGGATCCAGATGATGCTTCGGTTCAGGAAAATCCGGGAGGTCCCGGAAGGATCAGTGATTTCATCGGCATGGGCTTCGACGGGCACATGGCCTTCTGCTGCGGCATGCTCTCGCAGTTCTTCAGGACTGTATTCCTTAGTCCGGATCACTGTCCACAACACGGCTGAGAAAAATGCGAAAGCGCCAAGGTAAAAGGAGTATCGCACCGACGGAGGGATTTTTCCTTCAGGAGCGGTATTGGCGATGCCAAACCAGTTGGTCAGGATGTAAGGAAGGGCGGATGCCACGACGGCGCCTGTTCCGATGAAAAAGCTCTGCATGGCGAATCCTTTGGTTCGCTGTTCCGAAGGCAGCATGTCGCCGACAAAAGCGCGGAAGGGTTCCATGGAGATGTTGATGGAGGCGTCCATGATCCAGAGCATCCCCGCTGCAATCCACAGGGTAGGGGAATTGGGCATTAAAATCAATGCCAGGGATGCCAGAACAGCACCCACCATGAAGTATGGGCGGCGCCTGCCAAACCTGTTCCAGGTGTTGTCGCTCATATGCCCGATGATCGGCTGAATGATCAGTCCGGTCACCGGCGCGGCGATCCACAGGATGGGAATTTCATCCACCTTCGCCCCCAGCGTTTCAAAAATCCTGGAAACATTGGCGTTCTGAAGCGCAAATCCAAACTGAATTCCCAGAAAGCCGAAACTCATGTTCCAGATCTGCCAAAAAGAGAGATGAGGTTTCTTTTTCATTGTCGAATTATGCATTGGTTGAACCTATTTTGATTTGATACAATCGGTTGTTCAGCAGGCCTGATGGCCGGCGCCAGGCTCCACTCCTTTTGAGCAGACCGATGAATTGCGGATGATCAGGTCAGCCTTCACGATGATGGTATCACAGGGGTATTCCCGATCGGCCGATTCAATCCTTTTCAGGAGGGTTTGGGTGGCCAGGGTACCCATCTCGAATCCGTGCTGGTCGACCGAGGTCAGGGAAGGTTCCGCAATTTCCGCAAAACGGCTGTCTGAAAATCCGGTTACGGCAACCTCTTCAGGGATACGGAATCCCTCTCTCAGCAGGGATTTCATGGCCCCGATGGCGGTGAGATCATTGGCACCGAAAATGGCGTCGGGGAATGTGCCAGAGGCCTTCATCCTGCTAATTTCATGACATGCCTTTTCAAAGGAGTCAGCTTCAACACACAAAGCGGGATCGGGGGTTAACCCTGCCAGGACCAGCCCGTCGAGGTATCCCGCTTTCCTTTCCATGCCGATGAACAGGTTCTGGGGAGCCGCGAAATGAGCAATCCTTTTCTTCCCTTGGCCGGCCAGATGAAGGGTCGCCATGCAGGCTGCCTCCCGGTCGTTGGTGACCACCATGTCAGCGGTGATCCCGGGTGCGGCCCGGTCAAAAAAGACCAGCGGGATTTGATTTTCAAGAATGTCGGCAAGATGCTGAAAATCACGGGTTTCTTTGGATACGGAAACCAGAATGCCGTCCACGCGATGTGCGATCAGGGTCTTCACATTATTGACCTCCCTGTCGTATCGCTCGTTCGACTGGCAGAAGATCACCGTATAGCCTGCCTTGTAAGCCACTTCCTCGATGCCGCTGATCACCTGCGAGAAAAAGTAGTGGACGATTTCCGGAATGATCACCCCGATGGTGTTGGAACGGCGGAATTTCAACCCCTGGGCAACGACATTGGGCTGGTATTTCAGCCGGACTGCCAGTTCGTTCACCAGTCGCCGGGTCTCCGCACTGATGTCGGGATGACCCTGCAAAGCCCTTGAAACTGTGGAGGGTGCAACCCCCAGAATCCTTGCCATATCTTTTATGGTGACCTGTCCGCCCTTTATCATTCCCGATCATTCTTAATCCCATAAAAATAGAAAAATTACGATTTGTGCAAATATAAACCGGCACGATTTATCAAAGGAGGGAGATCTGCCTGGACCCCACCTCTCCCCACCTGTTGTAAAACATATTCTTCGCAATCGACACCGCAATCGTTTGCAATACATATTTCATATATCTGTTGGGTAAAGTATTGAATTAAAAGTTAATTTTGACAAAATTTTCCCCGGTAATCCTTCATTGAATGTGGGAAAATTGACAATATGTTATATGCGATTGAGAATTTAATAATCTAATTTACTTACAAATGATGATGATTCGAAAAAATCTGAAATTGTTCTGGATGCTTGCTTTTCTGCTATTGACCATAGCGGGGTATGCACAGCAAAAGACAATCAGCGGCAAGGTGACCGATGCATCGAATGGTGAACCGTTGCCTGGTGTGACTGTAGTTGTTGTTGGCACCACGGTGGGGACGATCACCAATTTTGACGGCGATTATTCGCTAAAAGTGGATGCCGGTCAGACGGTCTCTTTCTCTTTCATAGGTTTTGAATCCCAGCGGGTGTTGATCGGGAATCAGAATGTGATCAACATTTCGCTGGAAATGTCTACTGAGGCGCTCGGGGAGGTGCTGGTCATCGGATATGGTACCACCAAGAAGGAGGATGCCACCGGATCGGTACAGGCGGTCTCCACCGATGATTTCAACCGGGGTGCTATTACCTCACCGCAGGAGCTTGTTTCCGGGAAGATTGCCGGGGTCCAGATCACCAACGGCGGGGGTGCTCCCGGTGAAGGGGCTACCATCCGCATCCGCGGGGGGTCCTCCCTTTCGGCCAGCAACGATCCCTTGTTCGTTATCGACGGCGTGCCGGTCGATAACGACGGAATTTCGGGGATGCGTAACCCTTTGAGTACCATTCATCCGACCGACATCGAGACCTTTACAGTTCTCAAAGATGCTTCCGCCACGGCCATCTACGGATCGCGGGCTTCCAACGGGGTGATCATCATCACCACCAAGACGGGAAAGAAGGGAAGACCTTTGAAAATAAACTACAACGGTTTTGTCTCGGTAGCCAACAAAACGGAAACGGTGGATGTGCTTTCGGCCGATCAATTCGGGGACCTTTTCAGAAAGAGATATGCTTCCAATGAAAATGCCAAGGCTCTGTTGGGAGATGCCCAGACCGAATGGCAGGATGAAATCTACCAGACCGCGATCACCCATGACCACAACCTGAGTGTCACCGGAAATGCCTATTCCGTTCCCTTCAGGGTTTCCGTCGGCTATTCCGATGAAGAGGGGATCCTCCTCACCGACGGGCTGAACCGTCTGACAGCTGCCATAGCGCTTACTCCTTCCCTTTTGGATGATCATCTGAAAATCAACGTAAACCTCAAAGGGATGATGATCGAAAATACTTTTGCCGACCAGGGAGCTATCGGGGGAGCCGTAGGTTTTGATCCCACCCAGCCGGTGAAAGATGGCAATGCAAAATATGCCGGGTACTTCACCTGGACGCAGCCCAACGGGGACCCCGTGGATATCGCCCCCATCAACCCGGTGGCCCGGCTGATGCTGAACGACGACCAGTCATCGGTACTCCGCAGCCTCGGAAATGTCCAGTTCGACTACCGCTTCCATTTCTTGAAAGACCTTCGCGCTAACCTCAACCTTGGGTATGACATCTCCAACAGTGACGGAACCACCATCCGGCCAGAAACCCACCCAGGCGATTTTGACGCTGCCAGGGGCGGCGGTCGAAACAACGTATACACTCAGGACAAGCTGAATACCCTGCTCGATTTCTACCTCAACTACGTGAAGAACTTCGAAAGTATCCACAGCCGCGTCGATGCCATGGCCGGTTATTCCTGGCAGCACTTCTGGAGAGCCGGCACCTTCCTGGAGCAGAACTATAAAAAGAGTTACACCTACCAGGATACTGACTACGAAACCGAGAATTACCTGGTCTCCTTCTTCGGCAGGCTGAACTATATCTTTCTCGACCGTTTCATGGCCACGGCCACCCTCCGTTACGACGGGTCAAGCCGTTTCTCTCCCGATACCCGCTGGGGTCTGTTCCCCTCCTATGCCCTGGCATGGCGCATCAAAGAAGAGGGGTTCCTGAAAGATTCTGATGCGATATCGGAACTGAAGCTTCGTTTGGGTTACGGGGTCACCGGTCAGCAGAACATCACCAGCAATGACTATCCTTATCTGGCCCGTTACAGCATGGGCGATCCCAACGCCCAATATCTCTTCGGAAACACCTGGTATCCTACGCTCCGGGCTGAAGGGTATGACGCCAATATCAAATGGGAGGAGACGGTTACCTATAACATCGGCCTCGATTACGGATTCCTCAAAGACAGGATCACCGGAACCCTCGATCTTTACAAACGGGTCACCAACGACCTGATCAACTTTATTCCGGTGCCTGCCGGGACCAATCTCAGCAATTACCTCCTTACCAATGTGGGTAACCTTGAAAACCGCGGGGTGGAATTTTCAGTCAATGCCATTCCGGTGAAAACCACCGATTTCACCTGGGACCTCGGCCTAAACGCCTCCTACAACAAGAATGAGATCACCAAACTGACGGCCACCGACGATCCCAATTACCTGGGCGTGGAAACCGGAGGAATTTCAGGGGGTGTGGGCAACAACATCCAGATCCACAGTGTGGGATTTCCGGCCAACTCCTTCTTCGTTTATGAGCAGGTATACAACAGCTTAGGCCGTCCCATCGAAAATGTCTTTGTCGACCGCAGCAAAGACGGCATCATCTCCGAAGATGACCTTTACAGGTACAAAAAGGCTGCACCCGATGTCATTCTGGGGGTCACCACCAAAATGACCTGGAAAAACTGGGACTTCTATGCCTCGGGAAGGTCTTACATCGGAAACTACATGTACAATAACGTTTGGTCGGGGGGTGCCACCTACAACAACCTTTACAATTCGGCGGGTTTCACCAACAACCTCAATTACAATGTCTATGCCACAAGCTTTGAGAACCCCCGCTATTTCAGCGACTATTACGTGACCAACGCTTCATTTTTCAAGATCGACAATATGGCGCTGGGATACACCTTCACCAATTTCCTGAAGGAAAAACTCAATGTCAGGCTTTATGGCACCCTGCAGAATGTGGCTACCTTCACCCGCTATGAAGGCCTTGATCCCGAAATCAGCAGTGGAATTGACAACAACCTTTATCCCCGCCCCAGGACCTATGTCTTCGGTGTCAATATTGATTTTTAACAGTTAAACAGTGAACAACATGATAAAGAATAGTTTAAAATATCTGTTGATAGCCTTTGCGGCGATGACCATCGCCCTTTCGGGCTGTATAGGAGACCTTGACACCCTGCCTCTTGATAAAGACGAAGTGACTTCGGCGAGTGTTTATGAGAATCCTAAGAATTATATCAACGTACTGGCCAAGCTGTATGCGGGGCTTTCGCTGAGCGGTCAGCAGGGACCAGCCGGCAGGGGTGATATCAGCGGCATGGACGAAGGTTTCGGCCAGTACCTCCGCGGCTATTTCTACCTTCAGGAACTCCCCACCGACGAAGCCCTGATCGGGTGGAACGACGCCACCCTGCGTGATTTGCACGATGTGGACTGGACGGCCTCTGACGGTTTCATAAGTACCTTCTATTACCGTGTATTCTACCAGGTGTCGGCATGTAACGAATTCATCCGTGAGACCACCCCTGCCAAACTCGACGAGAGAAACATCACGGGGGATATCCGCAACAAGATCGAGACGTACCGTGCTGAAGCCCGCTTCCTGCGCGCTCTTAGCTACTACCACGCCATCGACCTCTTCGGAAACGTACCTTTCGTCACTGAAGAAGATGGCGTGGGTTCCTTCTTCCCCGAGCAAATCAGCCGTGCGAAGCTTTTTACCTATCTGGAAAGCGAACTCAAGGATATCGAAGGGAAATTGCTTCCTCCGAAAAGCGAATACGGCCATGCTGACCAGGCTGCGGCCTGGATGTTGCTGGCCAAGCTTTACCTGAATGCCGAGGTTTATACCGGAACCGGGAAATATACCGAAGCCATCACTTACCTGAACAAGGTGATCGGCGCCGGATACACCCTGGAACCCGAGTATGCCCATAACTTCATGGCCGACAACCACACCTCCGGAGAAGTCATCTTCCCGATTGCCTTCGACGGGATGAATGCGAAGACCTATGGCGGGACCACCTTCATTATCAAGGCCGCCGTCGGCGGTAAAATGGATCCGGCAGCTTTCGGCATTGACGGCGGTTGGGGAGGTTTGCGCACCACCAAACAGTTCGTGGGCAAATTCTATAACCTGGAAATGTTGAAAAATGCCCGGATACCGCTTAAGAAGGCGATGGCTTACCCGGTGATTTATGTTCCCGGCAGTTACCAGTCGGGCAGCGGATACAGTGCCGGCGACTGGAGCCCGGGCGATGCCCCGCAGCTGGCTTCCGTCAGTTCCGACGACAAATACGAAGGATACATCTACTTTGCCGCCGATGCCCAATTCAAATTCACGGCCGGGCCGAACTGGGATGTCAACTGGGGTGACAACGGGGCAGATGGAACCCTGGAACGCGATGGCGCTAACCTGACGGCTACAGCTGGCTATTATAGAATCAACGTTGACTTGAACACTATGACCTATTCGCTGGTGAAGACCGACTGGGGCCTGATTGGTTCCGCCACTCCGGGTGGATGGGATAACGATACCAACATGGAATTCGATCCGGTGACCAGGATGTGGAAACTCATCGTGGAACTGGGTGCCGGTGATATCAAATTCAGGGCCAACGACGGCTGGGATATCAATCTGGGAGATACGGGTGTCGACGGTATCCTGGAATATGGCGGTGATAACATTGCAGTGGCCTCTCCCGGAAAATATGAAATCAAACTGAAATTGGGGATGCCCGATTATACCTATACCATTGAGAAGTATGCTTCCGATAACCGGGCGATGTTCTTCACCGATGGGCAGACCCTTGAAGTCGATGACCTCTTCGAATTTACCAAGGGGTATGCCATCACCAAATGGAGTAACCTGACTTCTAAGGGACAGAATGGTTCGGCGAAAGATTTTGTGGATACCGACTTCCCCGTCTTCCGTCTGGCCGATGCTTACCTGATGTATGCCGAAGCGGTGCTTCGCGGCGGCTCCGGCGGATCGGCGGCAACGGCCCTCCAGTATGTGAATGCCGTCAGGGAAAGGGCTTACAAGGATGTGAAAGGCCATATCGGTTCGGGTGACCTCAACCTCGACTTTATCCTCGACGAACGCGCCAGGGAACTTTACTGGGAGTGTCACCGCCGCAGCGACCTTATCCGTTTCGGAAAATTCACCGGCAACAGCTACCTCTGGGCCTGGAAAGGCGGAGTGAAAGATGGGACCGCCGTAGATGAAAAATTCAACCTCTTCCCGCTGGCTGCCTCCGATGTGGCGGCTAACCTGAACCTGAAGCAAAATGATAAATACTAAATATTAATCAGTGAAGACAATGAAAAGGTTATATAAAACAGTTCTTCTTTTCACAGGTATTCTCTTCCTGGCCTCCTGTGCCGAGGAAGAACGCGATCCGCAGATCTACCTGTTGAAGTTCCCCAACATCAGCTCGCCTTCAGGAACCAAAAGCTATATCCTTGAAGAGGCCAAAGCTGGTGATGTCATGGAGACCTACAGCTGGTCGAAGGCCGATTTTGGATTTCCTGCAGCTATTTCCTATACCCTTCAGTTTGCTGAAGACGGGAATAAATTTGCCACTCCGATGAATATTGCGGTAACCCAGGGGTTGCAGTATGCCCTTACCCAGGGGGAACTCAACCAGATGTTGCTGGCCAAGAATTACACCGCAGGACGGCAGTACAGTTTTGAAGGCCGGGTGAAGGCCTCGGTGGGTGAATATGCACCCCCCCAGTATTCTCAGATTTTCAAGTTCTCTGTGATCCCCTTCGAAACCAAGCTGCCTCCCCTTTTCCTGCTGGGTGATGCGACCATAGACGGTTGGGATAACAAAACCGACCAGGCGATGCCTTTCTGGTCGGTGGGCGTTTACGGGATTGTCACTCCCCTGAAAGCCAATGCCTATATCAAGGTGATCAAGACCCAGGGGGCCTGGGCGCCCCAGTGGGGTCAGGCCAGCGGCACCTGGGAATCGGGCACCCTGGCATACCGTCCTACGGAGAGCGTTGCCGACCCGGCAGCCATCCCCGGTCCGCCGGCCGACGGAGACTACCTGGTGGTGGTTAACATTGAGGCCCTCACCTACACGGTGACGGCCATGCCTGAGGTGGTTTACCTGGTGGGTGACGGCTGCAGCGCCGGATGGACGCCCACAGCGGGATTGCCCTTCACAAAGACGGCTCCCGGGAAGTACACCCTGACCACAGCGCTGAACGCTTCGTCGAACCTGAAGATCATGTACTCCAACAGCGGAGCGTGGGCACCCCAGTGGGGAACCGTGGCCGGTGCCAACAGCGCCATGGGAAAACTCTCCTTCCGTCCCAATGAAGGGGTAGCCGACCCGGCTTCCATACCCACACCGGCCACCGCAGGAACCTACAAGATCGAACTCGACTTCAGCGAGAATACCTACAGGATCACCCAATAGCTCCTGGTGATCCTCTTATAACCACAGAGAAAGCCGCGTATTTCACCGGAATTCTCTGTGGTTTTTTATTATCTTTAACCGTCACTTCCAATATTCAGGTCATGAAAACAAAAACCCTCTTTCTCTTGTTCGCGGTGTTCTTTCTCTTCACAGGGAATTTCGCTGTGGCCCAGATCACCACCAACCCGGCCCTGCCAGTGGCCACCAAAGGGGTCACCATCACCTTTGACTCTTCCGCAGAAGGACGGTTGGGGAGTTTCACAGGAGAACTGTATGCCCACACCGGCGTGATCCTCGCAGGCAGCAGCGAATGGCAGCATGTGATCGGCGACTGGGCCAACAACACCAACCAGCCCAAGCTGACCCACAAAGGAGACGGCATTTACGAACTGGTCATCTCCCCCGATATCATGACCTATTATGGTGTTCCCTCCGGTGAAAAAGTGGTGAAGCTGGCCATGGTCTTCCGTTCAGCCAACTGGAACAACGACAGGAAACAAACCAATGACCTGTTTGTCGATGTCTATGAGGAAGGGCTTGTCGTTGCAGTAACTTCGCCCGATGAAGGCGCCATGGTCGATATAAGCGCTTCCTTCACCATCTCGGCGACCTCTTCGCAGGAGGCCACCCTGCGGTTGCTGGCCGGGGAAGAGGAACTGGCCCGGACCACGGGAAAGAGCATCACCCGCCAGCACGCCATTGCGGTTAGCGGATGGCAGTGGATCATCGCCGAAGCCGCCACCACGGAGAAAACGGTGCGCGACTCGGTGTGCATCTTTGTCAAGGAACCGGTGACAGTGGCTCCCAAGCCTGCCTCCTACCGGCAGGGGATCAACTATACGGGCGAAACTTCCGCTGCCCTGGCACTGTGGGCCCCCTATAAAGAGAATGTCTTCGTGCTGGGCGACTTCAACAACTGGGAGGTGAGCAACGCCTGCCAGATGAAAAAGGACGGCGACTGGTTCTGGCTTGACATCACCGGACTTACCGTCGGAACGCCTTACGTTTTTCAATACCTGATCGACGGACAGATCCGCATTGCCGATCCTTTTACTGAGCAGACCTGCGATCCCAACGACCAGTATATCAGCACGACCACCTATCCCGGACTGCCGGAATACCCTGTGGGGAAGGCCCAGGGGGTGGCGGCGGTGCTCCAAACCGGACAAACGCCCTACCTATGGGAGGTGGCCTCCTTCACCCCGCCGGCGAAAGACCGGCTGGTCATCTACGAACTGCTGATCCGTGATTTCACAACAGAACGCAGCTACCAGGCGGTCATCGGCAGGCTGGACTACCTGAAGGAGTTGGGTGTCAATGTTTTGGAGCTGATGCCCGTCAACGAGTTCGAAGGAAACCTGAGCTGGGGTTATAATCCCTCCTTTTATTTTGCCCCCGACAAGTATTATGGTTCCCGGAATGACCTGAAACGGCTGATTGACGAGGCCCACAAGCGGGGCATGGCTGTGGTGATCGACATGGTGCTCAACCACAGTTACGGGCAGAGCCCCCTGGTGCAGATGTACCTCGACCGTTCTTCCTGGAAGCCCACAGCTGAGAATCCCTGGTACAATACCCAACATAACTTTCAGAATCCCGATGCCCAGTGGGGGTACGATTTCAATCACGAGAGCATCGCTACCCGCCAGTTCATCGACAGCATCAACAGCTTCTGGATGAAGGAGTACAAGGTCGACGGATTCCGCTTCGACTTCACCAAGGGATTTTCTAACACGGTATATGGCCAGAACGACTGGGGGAGTGCCTACGATGCTTCCCGCATCGCCAACCTGAAGCGGATGGCCGACGAGATATGGCGCCGCAACCCCCATGCCCTGGTGATCTTTGAGCATCTCTCCGACAACAGCGAGGAAAAAGAGTTGGCGGCCCACGGCATCCTCCTCTGGGGAAACCAGCATTACGCTTATTCCGAAGCCGCCAGGGGGAACATTTCCGACCTGGGATGGGGATTCTATAAAAACCGCGGGTGGGAGTACCCCCATCTGATAACCTACATGGAAAGTCATGATGAGGAACGGATTGTGCTGGAATGCAAAAACGGGGGAAGAACGGAAGGCAGCTATAACATCAAACTGCTTCCCACCGCCCTTGACCGCGTGGAACTGGCCTCCCTCTTCATGCTTCCCCTGCCGGGGCCCAAGATGATCTGGCAGTTCGGGGAATTGGGGTATGACTATTCCATCAACACCTGTGACCTTCCCAGTGAGGTGAAGCCCGAATGCCGGCTGTCCCCCAAACCCGTCCTCTGGAATTATTTCACCAACGAGAACCGGAAGGACCTGTACAAAATGATGGGGCGCCTCAACTATCTGAAAGTCAATTATGATGAGTTCTCGTCGGGCAGCACCTATACGGGGAGCCTCAACGGAGAGGTGAAATGGTATCGGCTGAGCAGCGGAAACGGTCATGTTGTGGCCGTCGGAAATTTCGCCACCTCCTCACGATCGATTACCCTGGATTTTCCGGTCACCGGCACGTGGAACGATTATTTTTCGGGGACGGACTATCCAGTGACCGGATCAACGCAGAACATCACCCTGGGAGCCGGGGAATTCAGGCTTTTTTCCACGCGGGAATTTGCTGACCCCTTCACTCCCGATGCCATTCCTTACGGGGAACGCAAAACAGGCCCGTTTATCTTCTACCCCAATCCGGCCGGGGAAACTGTTTCTGTC
>Ga0302243_1001061_pt1 | contig 20979 bp, 22 predicted proteins | sample AAG_UR_Met_MG_FD_193514 | JGI IMG/M metagenome (GOLD analysis project Ga0302243, IMG submission 193514) | Enriched activated sludge microbial communities from anaerobic digester in WTTP, New Holstein, Wisconsin, United States - AAG_UR_Met | ecosystem: Engineered > Bioreactor > Anaerobic >... | reverse complement strand
GGTGCCCTTTTTCAGCTTGCCGGTGTCCCGGGCCAGCTCGACGACCTCATAGGCCTTGTCCTTGAGTTCCTTGGGCATCTCAAATCTAACGAACACTGCTTTTGCCAAACTTATACCTCCTTCCGATGCGTTAACATCCTCATTATTCATGGGCTCATAAGAGCAGGAACGCTCAAAGGAGTGGTTCTATAAAAGGCTTATCCACCCCCTGTGAACAGGGCCAGGGACCGTGCTGGCGGGATGCTCTAGTTCTCTTCCCGAATTGTCCAGGAAATCATTAATATGGTGATAGATTTTTTCGTTGCCGGTGCAAAAGATGAAAATGCCAGTCCCGAAGAAGATACTGATAGGATCTGGAGCGATCTTGGCGGCCATCGGGAACGTGCTAGCCTACTACATGATGACCGTGACGCACGAGGAGACCATTCTGTTCATGACCACCGAGGTCTTCACCTACGAGCGCGACGCCATAATCACCCCCGTGGCCATCGGCGTCATAGGTGTGGTGCTCCTGGTCCTGGGCACGATAGCCAAGGACTACTGAGGTACCAATCACGAAGGCAATCTGGAGAATATCTGTCCCAGACCGTCGACCGCTAAGAGCCCTTTCTCCCCCAGGGAGTAGAGATGAGTTCTGCGGTCCACGCTCACGTATCCCGAGTCCACCAGTTTCCTTAGGTGGAACTGCAGGTGCCCCTTCTGCATATGCAGTTCAGACAATATCTCGGTGAAGCTGCGCGAGCTGGTATACAGCAACGCCAGTATCTTGAGCCTGACAGCGTTGGATAATGGGCTGAGCATAGCTTCCAGCTTTTCCGGCTCCAAGCCCGCGTAGGCGCTGTCGCAGGATCTCCGGACACCGGGGCGACCGGTGTGGAACCGCAGCGTCTCCAGTAGGGCCATCTGCTGCCTGCTTCGGTCCAGTACCGATAGTAGGTCGCCCTTCAGTTCGGCGGTCATCTCCGGGTTCGAGGATTTCGCCACAACTTCCCTCACCTCATCCAACGATCTAATTGCACCATCCAGGTCGTTGAGCTCGTACCTTTCCATCGCCCGGTCGTAAAGCTCTGATATGTCGCTGATGAACTTCGACGGCCGCCCTTGCCATTCCTTCACAAGATCACGCACGGCCTGGCGGTTGTTCGCCAGATAGGATGCGCCTATCTGTTCGTGGAAGGCCTGGTCCATCTCGTCCTTGCGCAGGGAAGTGACCGAGCGCCCCAGCGCGTCCAGACCCTGACGCAGTTCCTCGATCCTCCTCAGCAGTTCGTTCTCGCTCATGAGTAATAGAATATTAGTACCTAGACATATTAAAATATTACTAATTCCGATGAGGTTGCGGGTGTTGAAAATGAGGATCGGCGTTGTAGCTTGCGAGAGTTTCCGCAAAGAGATGGACCTTCTTACGGAGGGCGACCCGGACATCGTGCACAAGGAATACCTGGAGTTCGGGCTGCATTCCTATCCTCAGGACCTTAAGAAGGCGGTCGTGGAGCACGTGAACGCCTTGCAGGGAAAGGTGGACGCCGTCTTCCTGGGTTTCGGGACCTGCAATTCCCTCAAGGATGTTCGAAAGGAGCTGGTGGTCCCTACGGTCACCATCGAGGCCGATGATTGCGTGGGCGCCCTCCTTACCAATGAAGAGTACGCCCGGGAGAAGAAGATCTGCGCGGGGACCCTGTTCGCCATCCCTTTCATGTCCGAGATGGGCACCGAGTATTTCGAGAAGGAACTTTACAGCAAGATGCCGAACTATGAGGAGCTGGGGGTCGACGCACAGTGGTTCCTGGACATGCTGTTCAGCGGTTATTCCAGGCTCCTTCTCGTGGACACCGGGGTGGGCGATGCGGAGGCATTGAAGAGGAGATCCATGGACATGGCTGAAAGGCTCCAACTGCGTTATGAGGAACGCCAAGGAACCCTGCAGGTCCTGAAGGACCGCCTCCAGGACACCAAGGACCTGGCCTTATCCCCCGCCTGTTCTGGATAGCCCTCATATGAAGTGCAGCTGCTCCTCGTGGGGGTGGCGCACCCTCTTCACCTTTTCGAACGTGGCGCACACCGGCTGCTCCGTGTCGTTGCCGTAATGCAGGTACCACTTGCTGCACAGCCATTCCTGCAGCTTCGCGATGTCCTCGTTCTCCATGTGGCGGAAGCGTCCCTGCAGCTTCAGATAGTCCGTCACGGGCAGCATGGTCTGCGGCTTATAGGTGGTCCGAGCGTTCCCGTCCTCCAGCTCGTACAATGTCCACATGCCCGTCTCCACGGCCAGCCGGGAGATCTCAATGGTCATGGAGGGATCCGAGCGCCAGCCAGGAACGCAGGGCGTCATGACATGCAGGAAGCGGAAGCCCTTCTTGGCCTTGGCCTTCTCCACCTTCCTGACGAAGTCATTGAAATGGGCGATCGACAGCGAAGCCGCGTACGGCGGGTCGTGGGCGGCGATTATGGCCATGAGGTCCTTCTTGAACTCCCTCTTGCCCTCTATCTTCGTGCCGACCGGTGTGGTCGTGGTCCAGGCCCCGAAGGGCGTGGCCCCGGACCTCTGGATGCCGGTGTTCATGTACCCCTCGTTGTCCAGGCACACGTACAGGATGTCCTCGTTGCGCTCCGCCGCACCGGACAACGCCTGAAGACCGATGTCGAACGTCCCGCCGTCGCCGGCCAGACCGACCACCGTGGAACTGAGGCCCCGGCGCCGCTGGGCCGCCCGTATCCCCGAGGTCACCGCCCCGGTGTTCTCGAAGGCCGTGAAGAGATAGGGCGTCCTGAAGTTGCTGGTAGGATACATGGCGCTGATGACCACCAGGCACGACGCGGGAACGTAGACGGTGGTGTCGGCCCCCAGTATCCTCATGATGTTCTTCACCGCCACGGCCATGCCGCAGCCGGCACAGGCCCCGTGGCCGCTGACGAACATGTCGTTCGTAGGCATGTCCTTGATGGTCCTTATCTCGCTCACTCCATATCCCCCCTTAGACCGTGCCAGGTGACGGGGCGCACCATCTCTCCCCTGGATGCCTTCTCAACGATCTCGTACATCTCCCTCATGTGCTCCGGAGTGATGTCACGACCTCCTATTCCGGCCACGTGGCCGGTGACCACGGTCGGGACGTTGCACAGGGCCGCGGCCACCTCGGTATACACGGGACCGCCGCCGTTGAACGACGCGGAGCGGTCGAACACGCCCAGCGCTTTCAGGTCGTGACACGCTTCGCACAGCTCCTTGAACGGGAATGGTCTCATGAAGCGCAGCTTGATCAGTCCCGCCTTCTCACCCTTGTCCCGGAGCTCGTCCACGATCTGACGCGCAAGCCCGGTAGTCGTTCCCAAGGTCAGCATGGCGTACTCGGCGTCCTCCATGCGGTAGGTGTCGATCAGACCTCCGTACGAACGGCCGAACTCCCTGGCGAACAGTTGGTCCACCTCGGCGATGACCTCGCGGGAGTGATCGACCGCCCGGTCCAGCTGGTAGCGCATCTCCATGGCGTACTCCGGCCCCACGATAGGGTTGATCAGCTTGGGATCGGATGGGTCCAGCATGTTGTACGGAACGAATCGGGGAAGGAAGCTGTCCACCTCCTCCTGTCCCGGTACGTCCACCCGCTCCACGGTGTGCGAAAGTATGAAGCCGTCCAGGCAGACCATTACCGGAAGCAGCACCCGGCGGTCCTCGGCCAGGCGGAAGGCCATGAGCGTGGCGTCCAGAGCCTCCTGGTTATCCTCGACGTAGACCTGCAGCCATCCCGAATCCCGCTCGGCCATGGAGTCGTTGTACTCCACCCAGATGCCTGAAGCCGCCCCAAGGGAACGGTTGACGTTGGCCATCACGATGGGCAGGCGGTTCTGAGGCACGGCGTACAGCATCTCGTGCATCAGCGCCAGTCCCTGCGATGATGTCGCGGTGAACACCCGGACGCCGCCGGCGCTGGCGCCAATGGCCATGCTCATGACCGAGTGCTCGCTGTCGGCAGGGATGAAATCTGCGTCCAGCTCCCCGTCGTTTATGAACTCCGCCAATTGCTCGACGATAAGCGTCTGGGGGGTGATGGGGAAGGATGGGACCACCTCTGTCCTGGCGAGCTTCGCCGCGTAGGCCACGGCGTGATCGGCGCTTATTACCTTGGTCTTCATCTGGAACCCCCCTTGATCATGTCTATGGCCTTCACCGGACACACCTGGGCGCAGATGCCGCAGCCCTTGCAGTAGTTGAGGTCCCAGCGCACGTAGTCGTCCTCCTCCCTCTTGATGCACCCCTCGGGGCAGGAGAACCAGCAGCGCAGGCACCTGACACATTTCCCCTTGTCATAGCGGGGGGTCTGCACCCTCCAGCTGCCGGTGAGGTTCTGGCGGGCGCCCCCGGGACCGACCGACACTCCTTCCATGACCCCCTCGTCAAGCGTGGTGCCGATGGGGATGTCCCTCCATCCTGGCAGCCATTCCTTCTTCTGCACCAGAGGTCGATCTCCCTTGCACATGCCGATTACCGCCTGGGCATGTGCCGCGGCCGCGGCGGCCGCGTTGCTCCGTGCCGCCGCCTCCCCGAACTTCTCCCCGAAGCGGTTCTCGATGGCCTGCTGCATGGACTCCATGGTGACCAGGTCGCATACCCTGACCACGGCGCCCAGTATCGCCGTGTTCACTATCGGGGCCTTGAGGAATTCCATGGCGATCGATGTCGCGGGGACCGTGGCGCACTCCACCTCCACCCCCAGGTCGATCTCCGTCGGAAGCTTTTTGGTGTTGATGACCGCCTTCCCGCTCGGTTTAAGACCGCGGGCCACCGGCTCTATGTCCAGAAGCGACTCGTCCAGCACCACCAGCAGGTCCGGCTCGTAGACCTGCGATTTGATGCATATCTTCCGATCGTCTATTCGGGCGAAGGCCATGACAGGAGCGCCGCGCCGTTCCGCCCCGAAGTATGGGAAGGCCTGGGCGTGCCTTCCCTCTATGACCGCCGCCTCCGCCAAGGCCTGGGCGGCCATGACCGCTCCCTGCCCCCCGCGACCGTGGAACCGGATCTCGTACATAGTAACGGAACAAAAAGGGAGCCGGGAGATATATGTAAACTACAACGGTCTAGATGGCCCGCCCACCTTGCCCTTTCCAGGACGAATAACGAAAGTGAGATACAACAACAGGACCAAGAGGGACGCTGCTATGGGCAGAGCTAGGTAGTTGTATCCCCGACCTATGTTGTAAGCGAGAACCTCGAAGGAGTTGGAGATGAAGGGAAGGATCGAGAAAATCCCAATGCAGAAAACCAAGGACAAGCCGATGATGATGGCATTGTACCCTAATGCTCGATCTAAGGCCATTCCTGTGGGTATCGGGTCTGCCCCTTCGCTCACCAGTTTCAAACCCAGGTCAGACCAGTGGCGGTAGCAACGAAGAAGGAGCTCACCGCCCAGTATGAACGCCCCGTTGGCGAAAATGACCCAATCAGGGAGGATACTATTCACGTTACCGAGGTCATAGCCTGTTCCCAGGGCCTGGAACCAGTCAATATTGGAGAGGGATAACAGGGAAGGGGCGTACATGGCCCATGAAAGCAGATAGGGTATGCGCATTCGACCCTCGTTGACCAGTCCCATGCCGGCCACGGCCAGGTATAGCATGGCGATGAGGGCCGCTCCCTCAACTTGAAATAGCCAGGCGGCTGGATTCCCCTCATTGAGCTGGTCGATGAATACCTGATCGTTCATAAGGACGAAAAAGGAGAACAGCAGAGCGGCCGCCGCATATATGGTCATGAAGAAGGGAGCGGACCAAACGGGCTCGTGCCAGACCTTTCTTTTCATAACCTTGCCTCCGACAAGCTGCGCACCAAGTGCGCCGGGCTCTGGTCTCGGGGGTCCCAATCCACGATCGCCCATCCGTCCCTCCTCATCTTATCTAGCTCGATGGTCTGGTTAAGATGCATGAATCGACCGGCCAGCTTTTCCAGTTCGTCGTTCGTTGAGAGCTCGAAGCCCCTGACGTTGAATACGATCACCTGGGACCTCTTTCCCCCTATACCCTTGAGCTCCTTCAGGTCTGATGACAACGCCAGGACGTTCGTCTCACTTATCGAGGTGATCACCAGATAGAGCGGATTCCCTCCCCGCAGGTGCCCTTTTAATCCCCGAATCATCTCGGTCATGGTACTGGATGATGAACCGGGGTCCAACTCATAGAGAGTGCGAGCGATGAGCGCTTTCTGCCTTCTCCCATTATCAGGAAGCAGCACGCCTTCTGCGTGGAACAGGACAAGCCCTACCAGGCAGTCCGTGGCCAGATACAGGTCCGATATCGTACGGGTCAAATTCCCTGCTTGCTCCAGGGCGTTCCTTTGCTCTGAGCCTACGTTCATGTGTTTCCCGCAATCCAGGAACACCCAGACCTTCCGCCTTCCCTCATGCTCGTAGTCGTTGACATAGGGCTTGAAATCCCCATCCCTCTGCCGTCTGGCGCTGGCCTTCCAGTTTACCCTGCGGAATCCTTCTCCCCGGCGGTACTCCCTGATCTCCTTGAAATCTGTGGTCTCCGCACCCATCGTGGAGAGATGGCCTACCGGCATGGGAAGGATCATTATCGAACGACGATTCCGCAATGCCCGCATGTCCTTCCTCTTGGTTTCCGTCTTCACGAACATTGCATCCCCAGGTAGAACGTCGAACGCCTCCTCCATGGCGTTGGCGTCCCATACCCTGACCTTCATCGGACCTATCTCATGCCGCCCCTGCCTGACCGGAACGACCTGATAGGGGCACCGCAACTCTGTGGTACCCCATCCCTTCCAAAGGACGCACAATGCCTTTCCAGAGAGTGAGCTGAAACGGTCCCCAAGATCATCGCTCACCACGATCAGGGCGGGCGAGCCGTTCGCCTCCAACCTTCTTACTACGGACACCGGCTCTCCCACATTCCCTACCACCGTGTCGGTTTCCGCAGTCAGCACCTTGGCATGTATGTTCCCTTCAACTCTGGACATGATCATGTAAATCATTATCGATACGGCCAACATGGCCAATGCCATGTTCCCTGCCAATAGCCCCAGCAGGAGCATCAAGGAGGAGGAGAACAACAGACCGATGGGGATGGGGCGCATCGGCATCACGGACGGTAATCCTTGGGTACCTCGGTGCCCTTCAGCACCTCGTCAACCACGATCCGGGAACTCATATTCTCCTCCAGCTCGTACTCCATGCCCAGGACTATACGGTGGTCGAGCGCCTCGTGGGCGAAGAGCTTCACATCATCGGGTATGACGAAATCCCGGCCCATGACCGCGGCGTGCGCCCGGGAGAGCTTTAACAAGGCCAATCCGCCTCGGGGACTGGAGCCGACCTCCGCCGCGTAATGCTCCCGGGTACCCCGAACCATGCTCGAAACGTACCTCAGGATAGACTCGTGGACGAACACCTCCTCCACCCGATCCTGCATCCACATGAACCGTTCCTTGGTGATGACCGGTTCCAGGGCCGCTACTGGATCATCACTTTTCCATCTTATCCGGCGACGCAGTATCTCCATCTCCTCGTCGATGCTCTTTGCGTAGCCTATTGACATGCGGACAAGAAAGCGGTCCATCTGGGCTTCTGGCAGTGGAAACGTCCCTTCGTGTTCGATGGGATTCTGGGTGGCGATCACAAAGAATGGCCTGTCAAGGAGATAGGTGGTCCCCTCTATCGTCACCTGCCGTTCCTCCATCGCTTCGAGCAGGGCGCTCTGAGTCTTCGGGGGTGCGCGGTTGATCTCGTCGGCTAGAAGGATATTGGTGAAGATCGGCCCTTTCTCCAGTACGAACTCGGAGACTTTAGGGATCCAGACCCTGGTGCCTAATATGTCCGCCGGCATGATGTCAGGGGTGAACTGGACCCTACCCCAACGGCAACCAGTGGCCTTGGCGAAGACCTTGGCCAGCATCGTCTTGCCCAGGCCTGGCAAGTCCTCGAAGAGGATGTGCCCGCCGCACAGTGACGCGCAGAGCATCTTCCGTAGCACCGCGGGATCGCCCACGAAAATCTTTCCCGTGGACCGCATGAAACCGTCCGACAGGTCCTTGAACTCGCTCATGTCCATATCATCCACTCCTCGTTCTTGCCGATCCTTCATTTCTCGCGACCAATACTGACTCCAGATTGTCCAGGGAGCTGGCCACTGCCTTGCACCTGCTCCGTTCCATGGAGGAGCGCACATCGCCTATCAGCCATCTGGCCCATACCGCTGGTGGCTCGTCCCGGTAACGCAGCAGACCTCTTATGGCCTGGGCGGATTCCTCCTCGTTGAGCCCGGCATCCAACAGGGACCTGGTCATCTTGATCACTAGCCTTTCCTTGTCCCCCAGCTCTACGAAGTCCTTAATGGCCAGAACTACCGGGGCCATGTCCCCCATCCCTTCAAGACGATATCTTATCTCGCTCAGTTCGGAACTTGCCACTTCCTTCAACAGTTGCCTGTGCAAGTACCTGTATACCAACCAAGCCGCAAGGGCCGAGGCTATCACCGCACCCCAATCGGCCAGGAACATCTCGGATGGCGCAAGGCCATCGAGGGCGTCACGGAACACCATGAAATAGGAGAGAATTAATAGGGCGCAGGCAAACCATCCAGCGGTCAGATTGATGTCGATGGTGGTCATGGCTAATACCCTGAGCCGTGGATTTGGATGATTGTTAAATGCGGGAAGGATGACGATCATCCCCAAGAAGGAGAACAGGATGAACAGAAATACCACCGCCTTGAGAGGCCATTCGATTATGCCGAAGCTCGGCAGAAGAAGGGCCCAAAATGCTAGAAGTCCGAATGCCGCCCCTTTGAGTAGAGCAGGTTCAGGAATCCTTCCGGGCCTGGGAAAGTTGGAGACCGTGTAAAGCGCGACCGCGGCGATGGGGATTATTATCGAGATTGGCCCGGCGGCCTCGGCCGTGAAGAACACTAGTGTCAATACCAGGGCCCATACCAGGAACGTGTAGCGGAGCGCTTCGGCCAGCCTTCCGCGAAAGATGGTCCCGGTCATTGTCGCCAGGTAGGCCAAGGACACTCCCACCAACAAACCCGTATTCAGGGTCTCCCCCCCATTGAAGCCATGGGCGGGAAGCACATCTTTGGTCAGGAGGTCGATGATGGCCAGGGCGAGTATGGCCACTAATGTCCACCATATCACCCCCCGAAGTACGTTGCCTCTCACGCTCACGTCCGCGTGCCACATCCTTCTCAGATTGCGGCCAAGGTCTTCGAAAGGTCCCCTCATCCAGCCATCCCCCCCATTTCCCATAAAGCTTTGAACACCACCAGGTAGTCCGCTCTGACCACTGGATGGTGGCTATACGCGGCCTTTTCTATGACCCCCAAGGCGTTGTCAAACCCTAAAAGGTCCTTCCCGTTTATTGCAGAGAAGACCTCCCGGGGGGACATTTGGGGACCGACCTGGGTAGAGGTGGACCAACGTTCTACGGAGGAGACAAAGAGGTCAAGGACCTCCCTTCCGTATTCCACCACGCGCACCGCCGCCACCGTCCTCCCCGAGGGCCCTTCCAGTTCCAGCACATGACGTCCTTCTCTCAGATCAAGTATGGTCTCGGACTTCCCATCCTGGACGTTCATGGGCATGTCCATCCCGTCCAATCGCAGCGATAAAGAGGTGTCGGAGGTCAGGACCGAAAGCCTCAATGCCCCCCCATGCCAAACCCATGGCATCCCTCTCTCTATGTCAGGGAGGGAAAGCTCATGAGGGCCTTGGACCAAGATACCTTCACTGGTCTCCTTTCTCCGTATGGAGACGGGCTGCGAGGGAGCGTCGACCCTCCACCTTCGGACGATCAGGAGCGCTATCATGACCGCCGCTGCCCCAGCCATGGAATAAGGCAGCCAGATCCATTGAGATGCGCTGATCACGGGAATGAAGGTGGCATTCGTGTAGCTGTTGTGGTATGTGTCGTTCCCCTCATATATGACCCTGCACTCGACCGGGGTGTCGGAGTCTATGCTTATCACGGCCACTCCGTTCTCCCCGGTATGCCCTTTGACCATTCCTCCGTCATACTCGAATGTTAGTTCGGCCGACGGCACCGGCGAGCCAGTATCATCAGTAAGGTTCGCCACCAGATGTCCGTTCTCCTGATGGACGTGCAAACTGGTGAGGGATATCAGATTGATCTGGTCCCTTTCATGGAAATCCCCGGTATCAAGGGTGACGTTGTATCTGGCGAGGACGGCATCCTCGGGGACCATTATGAATACGACCACCTCGCCGAGCTTATCACTGACCACGGTCCCTGAGAACAATCCTTCGACCTCAATGGCGATGGTGGCGTCCACTATGGGGATGTCCCCCAAGAGCATGCGGCCAAACAGACTGTTGTTCTCGCCCCGGACCAGATCGGGAAGGGCCATGACGAAACGGGGGTTCTCCACCTTAAAGGACGTCGTGACCTGCGCAGCATTGAACATCTCATCGCCTTCGAAACGGCACGAAGCCTCATAGGAACCCAGGGCGGGGGCGTTGAAGGTCAGGTTACCGCCTACGTATGGAAGAACCTCCACATCCACATATGTTCCGTTCCAGGCGTCCAAATGGACCTTGGTCGGTAATAGGACCTTGCCGGTCACGGCATCGGTGAGCTTGATCGTCGCAGTGACCGACGAACCCGGCGTGACGAACCGGGGGACGTTTAAGAAGATCCGTATGTCACCGATCATCTTGACTGACATGATGTCCTCGCTCGGCCCGTTTGTATCGTCCCCGGCCCAGCGCACGATAAGGGAACAGTTACCCGCCTCCATGCCCACCGGGATCACGCACTCGATGCGATATGTATTATCATCCAGCAGCTCACCGTACCGTCCGATCATGCTCCCGATGAGCACCCTACCACCCGTCGAGTCCAGTGGCACCAGGTAGACGAATATATCGTTCGAATTGGTCACCGCCGTACCGTTCCCGTCCCTGAGGGCACAATCCACTACCCAGGAGCTAGACCTGTTCTGTACCTCGCCCCCTTGTATGCCAATCAGGTCCATATGATAGAGCGAGGTCTCCCAACCCGGGTAACGAATAACATAACCGAACTCCAATCGCTCCGGCTCCGAAACGCCCAGGTTGACGGTTTGAACGACCGAGGTGCTGGCAACCCATTGATCTTCGTTCATCGCCGTGATCGTATACAACCCAGCCGATGGACCGGTATAAGTGAAATCCCCGTTCGCATCCGTGCGCAGCACTGCCGATATCTCGTTTGGTCCGGCTATCCGCACCATCACCCCTGCCATCCCCTTGCTCTCATCCACAGGGTCCAGCATCCCGTTGCCCTGCCAGTCCTGGAAGACCTTTCCGGTCATGGTGAACTTTTTTGGATCACTGTCATCGTAAACGTCAGGTGGCGCCAGAGGGGTGGCGTCCATTACCACCCATCCCACACCGTCCAGCCTTATCTCGGCATAAGCGTGTGCTTGTTTCGAGAATACCGTCTGATACTCTAAATCCGGATTGATCAGGTATCCGCTGACCAATCGGGCGGGGATTCCCAAGGAGCGGGCCATGAGCACCATGGCGCTGTTGAAGTGGGTGCACACCCCTTCGTATGAACCGAATAGGAACCAGTACATGGGGTCTGTCCCTTGGGTGGCCTTGCTGAAATTGAAAGTATATCGGTATTCGGACCGAAGATGGTCCCGGATAGCCATCGCTTGATCGTAGGGTGTGTTCTGATCAGCGGCATACGCCTCGGCCAGCTCTCCAACGTACTCGGTGATCTCGTTCGGGACCGAGAGGTACTTGGTATCCGGGGATATTGACGCCTTTCTAAGCTCCTCCAGGGTCAGAACAGGATATCCTAGGTAACGAATATTGTATGTTCCGTCGACGACCTCTTCGGACCTCATGACCTCCAGCGAAGGGCTCCAATCCATGGGCATATCGGAATCCCAGGCCAGGTAGCGGGTGTCCTTGGCGATGGGCAGCGCGCCCTCGAACCTCACCAGCGGCCTGATGTCCGCATACTGGGTCTGGAATGGGACTGGAGCAGTCCATTCCCCGATGTTATAGGTCTCGGTATCCCCTTCTTCCCAAGACCACCGGCCATCCTCATACTCCAATAGCACCTCACATCTCAGGTAGCTCTGGTCGCCAACCTGGTGGATGGTGAACATCTCCCGAAAGTCGGAGGGCCATTCGTCAAGGGTCAGGTCCCCGAAGGTGATCTCCTCCTCATTGTCCTCTGGCGGCGGCGTGTTTATTGTGGAGAAGGTCGAGTTAAGTGCAGCTAATGCGACCACTAAGGTGATGATTAGGACCGATGCCTGGACCCATCCCAGCGAACGAGGTCCCCAAGGATGCATTTAGGGCATTCATGCACAAAACCCATAATATAATTTCACATCGACGGGAGAAAAGGATAGAGGTTAAGGGATTTCAGACCAAGCTCAGCCATTGGCCATACCGGGGGTCCTCGCCCATGGCCGCCTTGTGGAATGTCGAGCTCAGCCGCTTGGTGATGGGCCCTATGGAGCCGTCGCCTATGACCCGACTGTCGATCGATCGGATCGGGGATATCTCCGCCGCGGTACCGGTCATGAACACCTCGTCGGCCATGTACAGCTCGGAGCGGGTGATATCCTTCTCTACGACCTCAATGCCCAGGTCATGGCCGATGGTCATGATACAGTCGCGGGTTATCCCCTCGAGTATCCCGGCGGAAACCGGCGGCGTGAACAGCCTGCCGTTCTTGACCATGAACACGTTCTCCCCGGTGCCCTCGGCCACGTTGCCGTTGGGGTTGAGCATCAGCGCCTCGTCGCATCCGTGCTGGATCGCCTCCAGTTTCGCTATCACGGAGTTAACGTAATGCCCGCTGACCTTGGCGTTGAGGGCCGCGGCGTGATTGGAGTACTTCTCCCATGAGGACGTGATTATGTTCGCTCCCTGTTCCACCTGGTCCTTGCCCATGTACACGCCCATGTAGGTGCACATGATGCTGACGTTGGTGCCCAGCTTGCTGGGGTTGAGACCGATCTTGTACTCGGGGTGAACACCATAGAATGCCAGCGGTCTCAGGTAATCTCCTTTCGGGTCCGCCTCCCTGACCACCTCGCGGCAGGCCTCGCACAGCTCGTCCAAAGAGTACGGCACCTTCATCTGCAAAACCTTGGCGGAGTTCAGGAAACGGACCATATGGTCCCTGAGCCGGAATATGTTCCTGCCCTGAGCGGTGTGATATACACGGATGCCCTCGAAGACCCCGGTCCCGTAGTGAAAGCCGTGCGCGAGCACGTGCACCTTGGCGTCCTCGAAGTTCACCAGGCGTCCGTCCATCCATATCTTTCCCTTCATCTAATCACCTCAGATGGCGTTTACCGCTCTTATGAAGCGGTCAGGGTTGGTGGCCTGGAGCATCTTCTCGACCTCCTCTATGGAGCCGATCAAACGGGCCTTGCCGAAGGTGTTCCCGACCAGGGCGTAGGCTTCCTGGCGGCTCTCGTCCACCAGCTCGACCTGGATTATGTCGTGCAGCCTCTGCAGGCTGTCGACGGCCCATTCCGCCTGCTTGCGGTCGGAGACCGTGAGGACGACGCGGGACTTGCCGGGCATCTCGCACTTCCCGACGACGATGGTGTCCACGTTGATTTTGCGGCGGGTGAACTCGCCCATGATCCTCTGCATGACCCCGAACTCGTCATTCACGACCATCGATATGACTTCCATGTCGATCCCTGTCCTCACTTCTTATCCTTTATCGGTATCTGATAGTTGCGCACGCTGTGGTTCTTCTTTATGGGTTTGTAATAACCATCATCGTTGCGCCCGTTGTCCTGTCCGCTGGGATACTTCGGTGTGGATAACCAGGGCAGCTCATGGCATTCGCTTCCCTCGATCACCTTGGGGCGCCTCCCCGTGCCTTTAGCCACGCCAAGGACCAGCAGTCCGAACAGGAGCATTCTCATTGACAAACCAACCTCACAGTGAACGGGAAAGCCAAGGGCTCCCCTTTCAGATACCCAAGACGCGCTGGACCAGAACAATGTCGGTGCAAATGCTCAGCGCTTCCATGGTCCTTTTGTATTTCTGACAGCATATTTAAGGGTTGTCTTGGACCCCGTTGCCGGTCGGCACGAAATCCGGAGGGATGCCAGGGTCCATGGCGTTCACCTCTTTCAGTATCCTCCTCAGGAACACCTTGGTGCGTGGGTTCTGGGGATTTACGAATATCTCCTCGGGGGTGCCCTGCTCGGCGATGACGCCCTGGTCCATGAAAATGACCTTGTCCGCCATCTCGCGGGCGAAGCCCATCTCATGCGTCACCACCACCATGGTCATCCCGGATAGCGCCAGCTTCTTCATGACGTCCAGGACCTCGCCTATCAGCTCGGGGTCCAGGGCGGACGTCGGTTCGTCGAAAAGGATGACCTTGGGGTCCATGGCCATGGCCCGGGCGATGGCCACCCTCTGCTGCTGACCACCGGAGAGCTCACCGGGGTATGCGTCCGCCTTCTCCTTGAGGCCGACCTGTTCCAGGGCCTTGATGGCCCTCTCCTCGGCCTCGGCCTTGGTCATCTTCTTCACCTTCAGAAGGGCCAGGGCGATGTTGCGCTTGGCCGTGAGATGCATGAAGAGGTTGAAAGATTGGAAGACCATGTTCATCTGGGTGCGCACGGCGTTGATGTCGATGTCCCCGGCGCTTATGTCGTGCCCCTGGAATATGATCTTGCCGCCGTCCGGGACGTTCAGGTGGTTCAGGCAGCGTAGCAGTGTGCTCTTGCCGCTTCCCGACGGCCCTATGATGGTCACTACCTCCTGGGGCATGACCTTCATGGAGATACCTTTGAGCACGTGGTTTTCCCCGAAGGACTTCTTCAGGTCGATCACTTCGAGTATCGGTTCGGTCATTTCTGATCACACCCCATCATGCCTGGTATGGCGAAGCGCCTTTCCACATACCTCAGTATGCGGGAGGTGCTGAAGGTCAATATGAAGTAGAGTATGGCCACGAACAGCAACACTGGTATTGACTGCCCGGTGGTGGCGCTGATGAGCTTTCCGCGCAGGGTGAGCTCGAGAACGCCTATGGTCATCACCAGTGAGGAGTCCTTGATCATGGTTATGAACTCGTTTGTGTACGGCGGAAGAGCGTTGCGAAGGGCCTGCGGAATGACCACGTTGAAGAGCGCCTGGTTGTACGTTAATCCTACCGATCTGGCGGCTTCTATCTGCCCGATGGAGATGGATTGCACCCCGCCGCGGAAAATTTCTGATTGATATGCAGCGCTGTTTAGAGAAAGAGCGATCAGACCGGCCACCAGGGGGCTGTCGACATAGATGCCCAGCTGGGGTAGGCCAAGATAGATCAAGAATATCTGGATGAGAAGCGGAGTGCCGCGGAACGCCTCGACGTAAACTGTGGACGCACCGTACACCAGCCTGTTTCTAGAAATTCGGCACATTCCTATCAGTATACCGCCTACGAACCCCAGGATGATGGAGATGACCGATATCAGCAGGGTCATCTGCAACCCCTTCATGAATATCGGGAAGTATTCGGATATTATCGTCCAATCAATGGTCATGACCATTTTGCGGCACCTGTTCCATTAGTTGAATAAAGTTAAGGGAAAAGGGTTTGGTTGTCGGGTTTAGAGCAGCCACTTGTTCAGGATATCGTCCAGGGTCCCGTCGGCGATCATGTCGGCGATGGCCCCGTCGATGGCCGCCTTCAGTTCCGGCTCGTTCTCAGGTATGAGAATGCCGTAGGACTCCAGCGTGTAGATCACGAACGCCACCTTCAGGTTGTAGCTGGTGTCGTTGGAGTACTTGTTAGCCACCGGAGTATCCACGATGAACGCATCGTAAACTCCGTTCTCTACACCAAGCACGGTGGCGGGAACGTCGGCTAGGCTAACGTGGGACACTGGGTCCAGGTTCTCGTCGACCCACCACTGCCCGGTGGTTCCGGTCTGGGTTGCCAGCTCACTGTTGTTCAGGTCCTCCAGAGTGGCTATGGTGCTGGAGTTTTGCACCAGCACGGCCTGGTTGGCCACGTAGTACGGGGACGAGAAGTCGTTGATCTCATCGCGAGCGTCCGTGATGGTGATCGACGATATGGCGCAGTCGAGCAATCCGGTTTGTACCGCTCCGAAAAGCGGGTCGAAGTCCATGGTCTTCCACTCGATGGTCACGTTCAGCTTCGCGGCGACATACTCCATTATCTCGATGTCTATGCCCTCGAGCTTGTCAGTGGTGGTGTTAATGTTCTCGAACGGCGGGTAAGGTACCTGGGTACCCACAACGATCTTGCCCCTGCTCTGGATTCGGTCCAGGGCGTTGTCGTATTCCTCTTCATTGGCGAGGAATCCTCCCAAGACGACGACAGCGACGAGAGCCACGACGATCACGACCACAGCGGCGATGATCATCATGTTCTTCTTGCCGCCCTTCTTCTTAAGGGAGGCCCCGCTGTCGGCGGGTTGACTGGAAACGGTATCGTCTGCCATGATTTGACATGGATTGCATGATTTGATTTAAAACTATTTTCTGATATTAGGGGGAAACCGTACCGTTATGCTAATATTCGTACAACTAATTACGATTATCGTAGCAATACCTCAATTTTGACCATTAAAATACGATTTTCGTGGGAAGTGATTGTTCACCTTTCGTTCAATTGGTTCCTGACATTCACCAGGACGCCCGCTGAGTCCCTCACCACATCCTCCTTGACCCACCCAGAAGGTTCACCAGCCTTTCTGGGTCGGCGACCGAGACCATCAACCCCTCGCCCTTCTTGATCCCGAATGGACCGGCGACGGCCAATCTCTTGAAGTGGTAGGACAGCGCGTGCTTGGACACCCACACCGGCCCCAGCAGCTCCGAGAACCCCATGGAACCGTGGTCTAGGACATGTATCAATATCGCCCGCGAGGTTCGGTCGCGCAGATGCGAGAGCGCCTTACGGTGGAACAGAATGAAACCGTGGGCAGGAAAGTAGCGAAGGTGGTTTCCTTCCGGCTCCGCCAGGACCATCCCTGCCGCGGCCAGCACCCGGAGATGGGATGACAGCATGCCCACCTGCATCCTCAGCTCCCTGAGGAACATGCCTGGCCAGCATAGCCGTAATGGTCGGCCCCGTGGCCCTGACCGGCGTGGTGGCCTTCAGGAAGATGTGCCCCACCTCTAACAGACCCCTTCCCTTTATTACTTCACATCCTTGGTGCTCTGCACCACTTGCCACACCGCCCGGTCCCCCTTGTCCAGCCGGACATGGACGGACGCGTATGCTCTGGCGAAGGCCTCCAGGGACATGGCCCAGGCCATCTTCAGCGGATGGCCGGCGTTGTCCTTCAGGAAGCTCAGGTAGGCGTTTACCAGGTACCTCCTGTCCCAGGTGGGGATATCATAGTCGAACCACCGCTTCATGTACCGCTCCCCGATGTTCACCCTGGTCCGCTGTTCAAAGAAGTCCTCCACGGTGGTAGGGCCGCGGTTGAATATCAATGCCGAAGGCTCGTACCTCACTTTTAGGCCGCTTTTCTCCATGTCCCGACGGATGAGGTCCTCGTCGCTTCCCATTCCAACCGGAATGCGCAGCCCAGTGTTCCGGAAGGCTACGATCTCCCCCACCTTCGGGTGTATCAGCGACAGCCGATGGTGCATGTCCCAGAGCATGTGCACAGCGAAGCCCATGAAGGTGTTCTTGTCGTTAACAGGTACAGGATGCCCGCCCACCATTCCCGTGGATGGATCGAGAAAGTGCTCGGACATGAGATCGAACGTATCCTCTTTCATGACATTGTCAGCGTTGGCCAGGAACAGCACTTCGCCCTTGGCCGCCTCGATGAACGCGTTCACCGCCGAGTTCTTCCCTTCCCGTTTCTCCTGTCTTATTAGCCGCACCCGAGGATCCACGTTCCTTGAGTACTCGAGCACCATCTCGTCCGTACGGTCGATGCTACCGCTGGATATAACTAGCATCTCCACCAGCTCCTTTCCTTTGAGCTTCTGGGAGCTCAGGGAGCGCAGGCACTTGAGAATGTTCTTCTCCTCGTTGTACGCGCATACCCCGGCCGATATGGTCAGCATCGATAAGAGAACGGGGAACACGGATAAATATTGTCAGAGCCGATGCTAACGTCAATGATGTTTTCTAAACTTGACAATCTATAAATATGCCAAAAATTTCTTGTGATGAGGATTGGGATGGCGCAGAAGACCTTTGATGATTTGACGGTCATCCTTCCCACATACAATGAGGGAGGGAACATCCAGTCCATGCTGGAGACCCTCGATTCCTTGTATCCCGGGGTGTCGATCATCGTGGCTGACGACAACTCCAAGGACGAGACCCCTGAACTGGTTCGTTCCTTCGCTGCAGACCATCCTAAAGCAAAGCTCATCAGCCGCGACCCTGGCGACCGCGGGCTCACCGCCAGCATCATGGAGGGGATCACGGAGACCCGGACGAAGTTCTTCGTGGTCATGGACGCCGACTTCCAGCACCCCCCTGAATCCGTGGGCGGAATGTACGACCTTCTGGCCGAAGGTGCGGACCTGGCCGTAGGCAAGCGGGAGGACAAGGCGAGCCTGAGCTCCAGCCGCATGCTGGCGTCATGGGGCGCCAACGCTTTGGCCAGATCTTATCTGGCGGTGATGAGGCGGCCGACCACCGATGACACCATGAGCGGTTTCTTCGGAGGAAGGACCGGCAAGTGCCAGGAGGTCATCGCCAAGTTCGGCCAAAAGTTCGAGCGGGCCGGTTTCAAGGTTCTCTTCGACATCCTCAAGTTCCTGCCCCGGGACACGGTGGTCAGGGAACTGGAGTTCCATTTCTCATCCCGACGCGCTGGTCTGTCCAAGCTATCCTCTAGGGTCATTCTTTCCATCCTCCGGCAATGCGGGCCGGCCGGCAAGGCCGCTGCGCTCGGGGTCAACTTTCTCTTCATCAACATGCTGGGCAGATACATATCCGCCCTGGTGCTGGGATTGACGTTCACCTTCGCCCTGATGGGCACGCTGAACGTGGCTTATGACGACCACCTGGTGAACTCCACGGTCCTGGCTTTCGTGCTCGCCATGGCCTATCTGGTCGTGGCCAACAAGTACCTTTTCTCGCATGGAAAGCGGGACCGCCTCATCATCGGGATGAAGATGGTGTTCACCGGTTTCACCGGCTTCCTGATCAGCCTGTTCTTCTTCTATATGCTGTTCTCCACCAGCTATACCGTTCAGACCTGGCCGATGTTCCTGGGTTTCGGCATAGCCTACCTCTGGAACACACTGAGCAGCGTCATTCCCGAGAAGTGATCAGGACCGCACCATCCAGATAATGGCCTGGGAGTATCCTTTTAGGTATTGGACGTAAGACCCACGGGCCTTCTGCATGCTGATCAGCATGAAGTAGTACGGCAGGAGTATCAAGGTCTGGCCCAGGAAACCTGTTATGAACCGCACCCCTTTCATCCTCTTTCGAACCATCATTAGCATGTTCCGGCCATAGTAGTATGAACGGTAAGGGGTCATCAGGTTGGTGCCGACCACGCCGGTGGATAAGGAGACCTTGTGTTCAGCCGTAGCCTTGGGCACAAGTCTGGAAACGTACCCTTTCTCCTTGGCCCTCAGACAGAGGTCCAGGTCCTCGGCGTATATATCGAAATCCTCGTCGAATAGACCTACGTCCTGGAACACTTGGGAGCGGACCATCATGACGCATCCCGTGACGTAATTGACCTCGCGCTCCACATCCCCGCCGTCGTCGCGGCGGTCCATTAGGGGATGAGTGGAAAAACCCAGAAGGTCGTTGAAGTGCCCTCCGTTGAACCACATGACGTCCGTTCCGTAGTAGAATATCTTGGGGCCGACGATCCCGGCTGAAGGATTTCTCTCAAGCGAATCCAGCAGTTCTTTCATCATCCCCGGATGGGCGACGGCATCGTTGTTGATCAAAAGAACGTGGGTTGCCCCTTTCTCCAAGGCCGCTCGGATGCCGATGTTGACCCCCTTGACGTAACCGAGGTTCCGCGGGCTCTCGATAACCGTGAGACCAGGATGCCGCTCCTTGAGAAGGGCGGACGAACCATCTGTGGAACCGTTGTCCACCACCAAGACCTCGGCCCCGGGATTTCCCTGCAGGAGCGAATTGACACACTCCAAGGTGTCTTTCGCTCGGTTCCAATTCACCGTTACGGCGAATGGCCTGAGGGCCTGGGGCATGCTGATACGTATGGGGTCGAGCTATAAATCTAATACTCCGGCCCTTTCTTCCAAAGTATTAACTTCATGGACCATCAATTTGAAAGAGATGTCCTACAAGCAGTTCGACGTGTACGTGCAGGACCGCCCGGGGGAGGTCTCCCGGGTGGCAGAGGCCCTGGCCCATAACGCCGTCAACATCCGTGGCATAGCCACGGACATTGGTGCGGGAAGGCCGAGGGTGCACATAATCACCGACGACGACAACAGCGCCCGCAGCGCCTTGAAGGCGGCGCAGCTGGAATTTGCGGAGCATGAGGTCATCGTGGTCTCCATGGCCGACAAGCCTGGTGAACTGGCCAAGATCACCAAGAAACTGGCCCGGGGCGGCGTGAACATCAATTCCCTGTTCATGCTGGGCCCCATGACCCCCCTGGAAGAGGTGGCCATAACCGTGGACCGCATGGACGAGGCCAAGAGGCTGCTCGATTTCTCCTAGGCACGTCGGCGGGTCCGGGACCTCTCCAGCCCTTTGAAGGAGATCACCACGATAGCGAGCAGGATCAGCGAGCCCCCTATCGTGGTGACCAGGTCCGGTCTCTCCCCCAGCAGAAGGAACGAGAATAACAGACCGAACACCATCTCCACTAGCAGTATGATCGAGGTGGTGGTGGCCCCCAGGGACTTGAGGCCGACGTTGTAGAGCATGAAGGCAATCGTTGTACAGAATATGCCAGAGTACAACGCCAACGAGATTCCGCCCGCGCCGACGGAATGATCGGCGGTCATGAACAGCCCTATCGGCACGGCGAAGACCGCGG
>Ga0302243_1001031_pt1 | contig 21449 bp, 20 predicted proteins | sample AAG_UR_Met_MG_FD_193514 | JGI IMG/M metagenome (GOLD analysis project Ga0302243, IMG submission 193514) | Enriched activated sludge microbial communities from anaerobic digester in WTTP, New Holstein, Wisconsin, United States - AAG_UR_Met | ecosystem: Engineered > Bioreactor > Anaerobic >... | reverse complement strand
CTTCCTCGTGTCGCAGGGGATGGACGGCATCACATCCAAGGAGATGGCCGTGCTCCCGGGGATGGAGCTGATGTCCGCGCTGTTCTACGTCGAGGACTTCTACAAGAAGCAGGAATACGACGTCATTGTGCTCGACACCGCCCCGACCGGGGAAACCCTCCGCCTGCTCAGCTTCCCCGAGGTCTCGGAGTTCTACACCGACCGGCTGTACGGGATGGTCAAGAACATGCTGCGGGTCGCCCGGCTCACCGTGGGCAAGGTCATGAACACCCCGCTGCCCTCGGAGGACCTGCTGAAGGACCTGGAGGAGCTGGGAAGCAGGATGAGGACGGTCCAGACGATCCTGCAGGACCCCGAGGTCACCACCATCCGGCTGGTGGTGAACCCGGAGAAGATGGTCATCAACGAGACCAAGCGGGCGTTCACCTACCTCTGCCTGTACGACCTCACCGTGGAATGCCTGGTGGTCAACCGCCTCATCCCCGAGGACAGCCAGTGCTACTTCGAGGAGAAGCTGGGGGAGCAGGAAAGGTACATGCAGATAATCAACGAGTCGTTCAGCCCCCTCACGATCCTGAAGTCCTACCAGATGCCGGTGGAGCTGGTCGGCATAAAGTCCCTGGAGAAGCTGGGGGATATGGTGTTCGGGGACATCGACCCCATCACTCACTTCTCCACCGAGAAGCCGATGGACATATATTCCGAGGATGGCATGGACATAATATCGCTGAAGCTGCCCTTCACCATGAAGGAGAAGGTCAACCTCTACAAGACCACCGACAACCTGCTGGTGGAGGTGGGACAGTACCGGCGGTCCATCGCGCTGCCGACCACCTTCGCCCGCCGGGAACCGTCCAAGGCAGAGTTCAAGGAGGGGCGGCTGCTCATAATGTTCAACGGTGATGACAATGGAAGAGGAAAAAAGGACTGAGGAGCAGGAATGCGAGGATGAGGCGGAGCGGGCGAGGCGGATAAAGCGGGACGCCGAGAAGCTGTCCGAGTCGATGTTCTCCAAGGATACCCGCGATCACCTGGTCAGGGCGAGCACGGAGATGATCCTGGCCCTCGACTCGATGATCCCCCGGGACCGGATACCGGAGGATGTCAAGCAGCACTATCTCGCGGCCAAGAAGGAGACGCTGCTGCTGGTCAAGTCCATCCTCGATGCCCAGATCACCATGGTCGGGGACCTCGAGAGCAAGAAGGAAGCGCCCCCCGAGCCCGGGCTGCGGAAGATCGACCTGGAGTGATCTAATCGATGGGGTCCCGGACGAACAGTTCCCGGCACTCTGCGCACAGCAGGGGGCCGCGCCCGGAGGCCCCGCCGGTCTGCCTCAGGTCGTACGAGTAGTTCTCGCAGTTCTCGCAGTAGCCCTGCAGCGACATCGGCTCCCTCTCGTCGGTCACCGGGGCGTTGATGCTCTTCCATTCCCTGGTGATCTCGATCAGCGACGGCGACAGCTTGGTTATGTCGTTCTCGGTCAGCATGCCCACCAGCTGATCGCCGACCACCACCGGCAGGCGCCGCAGGCGCAGATGGGCCATCTTGCGGCCCGCCGTCGCCACGCTCTCCCGCGGGCCGATGGTGACCAGCGGCGAGGACATGATATGGCGGGCCCTCACCTCGCTCGGCCTTCTGTCCTCGGCCACGAGCTTCTCCACGAAGTCCTTCTCGGTGACGATGCCGAGCGGCACGCCGTCCTCGATTATGATGACGCTGCCGACCTTCCACGATCTCATGAGGGTAGCGAGGTCCTTCGCCGTCAGGTCCGGGCTGCCGATGACCGGCACCTTGGTCATGATCTCCTCGACGTAGATGTCCCGCGCTCGTTCCATGGCCATGGCCCTACGTTGGGCGCAGGCGGTAGATAATGGTTGTTCGGTCTGGCGGGCCTGGCCCGTGGCAGGGGAAAAGGGATAAGCCGCCAACGGCATTTGATATGGAAGAGGGAGCACATGCGGGACAGCGAGGGAGAGCTGGCGGTGAGGATCGCCAGGCAATCGGTGGAGGCCGAGGTGAGGGGAGCGACCAAGGGGCATGTGGACGCCCCGGAGAACTTCAAGGAGAAGAGAGGGGTCTTCGTCACGCTGAACAGCTATCCCGGGCACCTGCTGCGCGGATGCATCGGGTTCCCCGAGCCGATCTTCTCGCTGGCGAGCGCTATCCTCCAGGCCGGGCAGCACGCCTGCCACGATCCCCGGTTCGACGACCTGCAGGAGGACGAGCTCGACCACATCGTGATCGAGGTCACCATCCTCACCGTTCCGGAGGAGATCAAGGTCGCCGACCGGAAGGCGCTGCCGGAGAAGGTGGAGATCGGCAAGGACGGCCTCATCGCCGAGTTCGGCCCGTACCGCGGCCTGCTGCTCCCCCAGGTCCCGGTGGAGTGGGATTGGAACGCCGAAGAGTTCTTGGGGCAGACGTGCATGAAGGCGGGGATGTCCCCGGACATGTGGCTCGACAAGCGGACCCGCTTCTACAAGTTCGGGGGCGAGATATTCTCCGAGCAGACCCCCCGGGGACGGATCGAGAGGAAGGACATCACCCATGGAGCTTGTCGTTGAGGGCCGGGCGTTCGTCAAGGGACGGCTATCTAACTGGTGCATCGGGATAGAGGACGGCAGGATCGCCGCGCTGGGAAAGAACCTGAAGGGCGAGCGGCGCCTCGACTTCAAGGACTGGATGATCCTCCCGGCGGCCATCGACCCGCACGTCCACCTCCGGGACCCCGGACTGACGGCGAAGGAGGACTTCTCCACCGGCACCCTTGCCGCCGCGTTCGGCGGGGTGGGCACGGTCCTCGATATGCCCAACACCGTGCCGCCGTCCACCGGGCGGCGGGACCTGATGGAGAAGAAGGAGGCGATCGCCCGCAAGGCCTGGATCGACTACGGGCTGTTCGCCGGATGCATGCCCGGCGGCAAGCTCGAGGATATGGCTCCGCATGTCATCGGCTTCAAGATGTTCATGGGCTCCTCCACCGGCAAGCTGCTGGTGACCGAGGAGAAGGACATGCTGCGCATCGGCCAGGCGGTCAAGGCCACCGGCAAGGTGCTCAGCGTGCACGCCGAGGACGAGGCCCTGATCGGCAAGCAGGCGGAGAACGACCTGTCCGACCACCTGCGCAACCGTCCGTACCAGGCCGAGGTCTCGGCCATCAACAAGCTCGCCCGGCTGGGCTGCCGCATCAACGTCTGCCACCTGTCCTCGTCGGCCGGACTGGATGCCGTGTCCCAGACCCGGTTCACCACCGAGGTCGCCGCCCACCACCTGCTGCTGGACCGCACCAGCGACCGCGGCGCCTTCGCCAAGGTGAACCCGCCCCTGCGCACCAAGGACGACCGCCTCGCCCTCCTCGCCGCCTTCGCCGCCGGGAAGATCGACATGCTCGGCTCCGACCACGCGCCGCACACCGTCGAGGACAAGATGCAGGAGTTCTCCTCCGCCCCCTCGGGCATGCCGGGGGTGGAGACCCAGGTGCCTATCATGCTGGGCCTGGTGAAGAAGGGTATGCTGCCCCTCGATGTCCTGGTCAAGGCGATGGCGGAGCGTCCGGCGGAGGTGTTCGGGCTGAACAAGGGCCGGATCGAGGAGGGCCGCGACGCCGACCTGATGGTGGTCGACCCGCGCAGCATGGCCGGCATAAAGGTTAATAACCTCCACAGCAAGTGCGGCTGGACCCTGTACGAAGGTTACGATGCGCTCTTCCCCCACACCGTCATGGTCCGGGGGCAGGCGGTCGTCGAGGACGGCGGGATCGCCGGCGACAGGGCGGGACGGGATGTAGTTGTTCAGTGACCTTGACGTGGACATGTCCGAGCTGGAGGGCAAGCTCTTCACCTGCGATGACAAGTGCGGGCTGTGCTGCCTCTGCCAGGCCGAGGTGCTGCCCCACGAGGTGCCGTTCTTCAAGAACAACTTCCCCTCCCGCATCGTGATGAAGAGCGAGCCCCACCGCCATGTCGCCCTCGCCCTCAAGGGAGGGGAGGGGCCGTGCTCGTTCCTCCTTCCGAACCGCCGGTGCCAGATATACAAGGACCGCCCTCATTACTGTCGCCAGTTCCCGTTCCATCTATACCTCGGCTCGAGGGTGCAGGTCGAGCTCGACCTCTCCTGCCGCGGGGTGTGGGTCGGGGGCAAGGAGGATGCGCTGGTGGCGGGCGGGCAGATGATCGCCGACAACCTGGAGGCGGTCCGCCGGACGCTGCAGGAGTCGAAGGCGGTGTGCCGCGAGTTCGAGGCCAACTGCGTCGATGCCGGCATCTTCCGTCCGCCCGAGGCGCTCCGGAGGAACATGGCCCAGCACATCGGCGATCTGGCCGACGTGCAGTACCTCGCCAAGGTCCTGGACCTCTCGGCCGAGGACGAGGAGATGGAGCTCCCGCCGCCGGTGGCCCCGAACGAGTACGACCGCAAGGAGCTGGAGGCCTCCGCCCGGGAGACCGGGATGGAGTCGCTGAGCGCCGAGGACGTGTACTCCGCCCCGGTGTACTGCGACCCGGCGGGGCGGTGGAACATACTGCTCACCAGGAACGAGAAGGTGGAGTGGACGGTCATGAACGATGACGGCGGCCTCACCCCCGTCCGGGCGATCGACCCCCGCCAGGTCAAGCTCCTGGGGCCGGAGGGGGACGGCCGCAAAGTATTCCTCGACTACATGGCCACGCTCAACCGGCGGGACAGCATGCTCGGCTATGCCTGCTACCTGGTCGACGACTACGGCTACGAGGATTGGGTCGCCAACACCTACTACGGGGCGATGGCGGCGGCCGCCCTCGACCTGCTGTGGCGCTCCTCGCTCATCGCCCACCTCCGCAACGGCAAGCTGGACCGCCAGGGCATGATCGAAGGCATCATCGCGTACGACATGGACAGACTGGACGCCCCCACCATCGGGGCGTTCATATGAGGGTTGACTGAGTAAGATTAAAATACCCCCCGGTTTATGGGGCAGAATGGTGGCTGTAATGCAGAAACCTCTGACCGTTCTCAACCAGGCGATCAACCGTCCCGTGATCGTCGAGCTGAAGGCCAACCGGGAATACAGGGGAGTCCTTGACGGATACGATCCCCACATGAACCTGGTCCTCAAGAACGCGGAAGAGCTCATCAACAACGAAGTGGTGAGAAAGCTCGATGTCACTATCGTGCGCGGGGACAACGTCATTTACATTTCACCGTAAAAGGAGATGAGGAAATGAGCAAGGGCACTCCGTCAATGGGTAAGAGGTCAAGTGGCAAGTCACACGTTCCCTGCCGCCGCTGCGGAAGGAGCGCTTTCAACATGCAGAAGGGCGTATGCGCGTCGTGCGGATACGGCAAGTCTCCGAGGATGAGGTCCTATTCCTGGGCTAAGCAGCACTGAACCGATGGTCGGGAGCATGGACGACAAGCCCGGCCACTATTGCGGGGTTGTCGCCATGGCGTTGGACACCAACGCCGCTCCGGACCTGAAACGCGCCTTAAGGATCATACAGCACCGGGGCCAGGAGGCCGCCGGAGTAGTTGTTTCTGAGAACGGCCGTACTGCTTACCTGCGCGGCGCGGGTCTTGTCCACGAGGTCCTCCAGGGCCGTGAGTTCGAAGCGCTCAAGGGCAACGTGGGCATCGGACACGTTCGCTATTCCACCACTGGTTCTTCCTGCTCCGAGAACGCCCAGCCCATCGTGGTCACCTCGATGGCCGGGGACGTGGCTCTCGGGCACAACGGCGACATCGTAAACTCCGCGAAGCTGCGCACCAAGCTCCAGGGCGACGGGTGGGCCTTCCTCACCACCACCGACTCCGAGATCATCGTCCGCATCCTCGCCAACGAGCTAAAGCAGAGCTCCGACGCCGTGAAGGCGATCCGTAACACCATGAAGTCCCTCGACGGGGCGTACTCTCTCGTCATCATGATCGGCGGCCGCGTCTACGGGGTCAGGGACCCCATGGGCTTCAAGCCGCTGTGCATCGGGAAGCTGCCCCGGGGCTACTGCATCGCTTCCGAATCTTCGGTCATCAACATCCTCCAGGGCGAGTTCATCAGGGACGTGGCGCCCGGGGAGGTGATGGAGATCACCAGGGACGGGTTCACCTCGTCCAAGATGTCCGGCCCCCAGCACCGCGCCCATTGCATGTTCGAGTGGGTGTATTTCGCCCGCCCGGACTCCGTCATCGACGGCCGCGAGGTGTACGATGTCCGCAAGAAGATCGGCATGATATTGGCCAAGGAGCAGCCCGCCCCCGACGCCGACGTCGTCATCCCCGTTCCGGACTCTGGCCGCGCTCACGCCCTCGGCTACTCGATGGGCTCCATGATCCCGTACGACGAGGGGCTGATGAAGAACCGCTACGTCGAGCGTACCTTCATCATGCCCGAGCAGGGGCTGAGGGAGGAAGGCGTGAGCCTGAAGCTCAACCCCATCAAGTCCACCATCTATGGTAAGAGCGTGGTGGTGGTCGACGACTCCATCGTCCGCGGGACGACGCTGCGCAAGATCGTGCAGATGCTGCGCCGCGGCGGGGCGAAGGAGGTCCATGTGCGCATCGGCTGCCCGCCGGTCCGGGCGCCGTGCTACTACGGCATCGACATGAGGACCAGGGAGCAGTTCGTCGCCACTGGGAGAACGGTGCAGCAGATCAGCGACTACCTCACCTCCGACAGCCTCGGATACATCTCCATCAAGGGGCTGGAGGAAGCGCTGGACATACCCGAGAACGACCTGTGTGTGGCCTGCCTGAGCGGCGAGTACCCGACCAACGTCCCCGGGGAGCGGATGCGCTTCCAGAGGCGGCTAGAGGTCTGAGCGCTTCTCTTTCTTCCGCCCGTGGGGGCATACCGCCATGCACATGCCGCAGACCGCGGCCTCCTTCCTGCCCTCCAGACCGCGCAGGTACTCCTGGCACCTTCTGGCATCATAGCGCGCCTCCCTCGGCTCGCCCTCCGTGAAGTTGCGGCCGGCGATCGCCCGCACCGGACAGGCGTCCACGCACTCGTGGCAGGAACCGCACCGCTGCCCCATCGGCGCTCCGGCGGGCAGGGGCGCGTCGGTGAGGACCGAGACCCACCTGGCCCGCGGACCGGACTGCGGGGTGACGAGGAGGCAGCTCTTGCCTATCCATCCCAGGCCGGCCAGGTGCGCGGCCATCTTGTTGGAGAACACCGCGCAGATACGCTCATCATCGATCCGGTCGCTGGCCGGGACGGGCAGGACCCTGAACCCCTCGTTCTGCAGGACCGAGGCCGTTCGCGAGGCGATGTCGTTGAGCCGGCGGTTGATGATGTCGTAGCACTCGGTCTGGTAGGCGACCGCCACGGCCCGGGTCTCTCTGCCCCGGGGGAGCTGGTCCACGATGGTATCCATCAGCCGGATGCCGATGCTCACCGCCCGGGGATACTCGGCGGTGTCGATTCCGCCCTGGAGGCGCACCGCCTCGCTGGCGGGCGATAGGTCGGCGACACCGTACAGATCCCCGCCCAGCCTCCGGACCAGGCGGGGAAGCCTCTCGTGGAGGTCCATGCGGCGTCATCGCCGGGCCCATAGATAATGTTCTCCGAACCTGGGACGGTCCGCGGGGCTCCTCGGACCATGGTAAACTTTAATAACCATGATTTCTTTGCCAGTTTACACCGGGCAGGTAGATCAGCTGGAAGATCGCTACCTTGGCATGGTAGAGGCCGGGGGTTCAAATCCCCCCCTGTCCACTTTCACTCTGGCTTTCTTCATTTTGTACCATTTGCGGTACAAGTAAGGATTTTTGGTATTGGTTGTACTGCGCCATTGCTTCGTCCATGTCCTCGAAGTCGAGGCCGAGGTAGCGAATCGTGGTCCTGGTGTCCGCGTGGCCAAAGATTTTCGCTATCTTCTCTATACGGACTCCAGAGCGGTACATCATGCGCCCGCAGGTCCTCCTCAGGTCGTGGTTGGTGAAGTAGACGCCAACCCTCTCGCCGAGGTGGTACAGCATCTTGTCTATCCCCGACTTGGAATAGATTGCGAGCTTGCCCCCGCGCTCGTATATCAGCAGGTTGTCGGGGACCTTGATCTTCGGGTTCTTCGCCCTGGCTTTGGCTATCTCCTGGTTCCTCCACACACGGAGCTCCTCCAGAATCTGAGGTGTGTCGGGGTGCCAAGAGATTTGGCGGTGCTTGCCGCCATTGCGACCCTTGCCGTGGATAAGGACCTTCTTCGCCTGGTTCTTCCCAAACTGGAAGGACGCGATGGTAAGGCGGATGAGTTCGATCCGCCTCATGCCCAGGTCGAGCTCGAAGTGCACTATGAATCTCTCCATGCCCTTGGCCTCGGCCCTCACCTTTGCGGCGTCGGCGTCGCTAAGCCACCTCACCCTGGTCGGAGAGGTGTCGCCGCAAGGTATCTTCCACTTGTGGACATCGGGGTGGCCAGCCCATCGGAGGAAAATGAGCATGCGGCCGATTTCGTTCTCCTTGTATCGGTTCGTGCCTGTGATGAACTCGTCCCTCAGCCACTCTATGTCTTCTTTTCGAACCTTCCTGGGGTTCATGGGTCGCTTAAAATCGTTCAGGGCCTGGAAAAGGCGGCGCAAGGACCATTCGTACTGGTGTATGGTCAGCTCGCTCTGCCCCAAGTCCCTCTTCTCCTCCAAGAAGCGGTTTAGCTCTTGCCCAAGAGCCCACATGGGTCTTACCATTGTGAGCCCTCCTTTACTGTAAACGGAATCCAGAATATAAATCGGATTAGGAGGGGATGGAAAGAATTGCAAAAGAAAAGGGAAATCGTTTGCACCACCCCTTTCACCGAACGCAGAGCTCTCCTGCCAGGTTCTCGGACAGCATCCCGCGCTCTTTCATGGCGGTTGCCGTGCTGAGAAGGCTCGGGCACATGGCCTCGATCTGCTCGAGGGTCAGAGGCTCGATGCTGAGCAGCTCCTTGACGCCCTGGACCTTCGTGTTGAGGAGGACAAAGTCGCTCCCGACCGAGTTAGGCGATCCAGTCTGCTCGCATCCCAACATGAGCGAAATGAGGTGCTCGCTCGGGGAGTCGATGAGCTGGCTCCTGAGCTCACCGAGCTCGGCTCCTTTAAGATTCGGAAACTGAGATGCGTGCTTCTTGAGGGCGTCTAGGGCCTCGTCCAGTATCTCGGGGTGGGCTCGGTAGTCCCTCCCAATCACCAGTTGGGAGCTCTTCGGAAGCTGGGAAGACATCTTGCTGTACAGGTAGCGGCCTGAGTGGTCGTCCCTTCTCGAGATGACCAGGTTCTTGCTGGCCAGCTCGCTGAGGTAGTCCGCACAGGTCTTGGTGGATATCGGCCTCTCAGGGTTGGCGATGTTGTATGCCGCTGCGGCGTCCTCGACGGAGTACTCCTCCTCCTCGTACATCGCGCTGAGCACCCTTATGTGCCTGTTCGCTACCCCTGTAGCCTGGGTCCCGTTGTAGTGCGCCCAGATGCAGGCGGCCTCCTCGTTGTCGGTTAGGGTCGCGAAGAGGACCTTGCGGCCGTCCGTCAGGTCGATTCTAGGCCTGTGGAAGCGGTTGGCGTAGGCTATCGAGGCCACCAGGGTGGAGAACATGGGCAGGACGTTTCTGGCCCTTCGCCCCTCCTGCTCCAGACCGTAGGCGAAGAGGTTGACGACCTCGAAGTCCTTCTCCTCCATGATTTTGGAGGCGATCGCCTTTGCCTGCGGTACGGTCGTTCTCACCTGGCGGAACGGCCCCAGGGCCTCCTTGTCCTTCTGGAACTGCTCGATACGCCTTGACTGGTCCTGGGACTCGTCCACGTTTATCTTGAGGTAGCGGTTCGAAATCTGGTTCTCGGGGTCATCGAACACCTCGGCCGAGTTCGCCCAAACGACGGGCATCCCCTCGAGGGTCTGCTCGACGTACTGCCTGTTGATATCGACGGTCTTGTTCGTTATCTTTTGTTTCCCGTTCGAGGTGATGGCCTTAATCGTGGCCTTGGTGCTGTCCGAGAGGTTCTTGAACTCGTCTACCAGCAGGACCTTGTGGTCGTATATGTGCGGGTCCGACTTCGCCGCGGCCTCGTAGTACGGGGCCTTAGCGCTCATTGCGGAGGCGTAGATGAGGATGTCAGGGGCCAGGTTGAACCCGACCTGCTCCTGAGTGAACGACTTTCCCTGCTGGGAGTCCCCGAGGGAGAGCAGGTGGAGGCGTCTGTCCTTCAAGCCGCTTGAGCACATGCTGTAGAACAGCAACCACTTTAGGTAGGTCTCTCCCGCGATCAGCTCGTCCAGCGTGACTCCTATGGCCTTCCTCCAGCCCCCGTTCTCGAGGAGAAGGGCGGCGTCTTCGCCAGCCTGGAGGTCGCGGGTCATGGAGATGGCCTTTTCCCTCAGGTTCGTCCTGTTCTCCTTATCGAAGGCAACGAGGTCGTCGAAGCTCCAGTCCTTCTTGCTCTGGTCCTCGAAGGTGACCTTGACTCTGAACTGGTCCTCGATGCTGGGCCCCTTGGTTGTCGCTCGGTAGGGGGCAAGGGCGACGTTCTTGCCGTCGCTCAATAGACCACCCCTTTGGAGGAGATTGAGAGCTTGCGCTGGGTGAATATTAATTCCGAAATCATGGAAAACACTCTCGCTTACTCTTCGATGTGGAGGTGGCCGACCGAGTAGCGCTTGTGGACTATCTCAAACGTGGAGTCATCAGATAGGTTCTCGACGACGTCCATGAGCAGGAGGAGGTCTGCAAACTTACCCCGCATCACGATTCCGACATTTAGTTCGGCGTTACCAAGTCTTTCGTAATCTTTCTTGTCGAGCTTGCACTCAACAATGGTATGGCCCTCAATGGCCGTGCTTTTTGACACTTTTTTCACCTTTTGGCATTCCTCGAATGCCGGAAAAATCGCAAGCCTTGGGTGCGTGTCTATCCGAGAGAGCACACCTCCCGTATATGAACGTTGTGGTTATTATGCGTGTATATACATACATATATATCAATTACTGGCTATCCAGTAGTTTAGAAGCAATAAAACGAGTTGCCAATAATATTCTCAAGTTCTGGATTTTTCCTCTTCCAATCACCTCCGAGTGAGGACTTGAGAAAGCAGGCTAACACATCCAGTTGAATTTAAAAGTTGTATTTCCAATGTTCAACACGCCATAGAACAGATATCAAATTCTATCTTCATTTATTTCTTAGGCTCCCCTCGCCATGGAAGGCAGGGAAGTAGCTTTGATTTCTAAAAAAATAGAATAGAATGGATATTTGTTTCATAATCAATTCTCATCCTTGCCTACCCGCGGTTTCATCGTGTGTCTGAATGAGTGAGTCATAACTCCGATTTGAATCGAGGGCAATAGGGGATTGGATGGGGTCGGTCACAGAGAACACAGTAAATAACCTTCTAGCGGACTACTTGCGTAAGCGTGGCCTCCCGATCAGCACCGAATACTCCGGTAAAACATCCTTCGGGAGGAACCAACCAGACTTTTGCCTAACCGAAACGGGGTGCGTTTTCGGAGAGGGCGAGTGGGAAAGCAGTTTTATGAAGGGGTTAAAACAGGCCCTCGACTTTGGTAATATACCTGGAGCAAACGGCTCTTTTGTCATCGGCTACCCTGAACAGATGAAGGTCAAGGTAGAGCGCCGCCTCAAAGACACCTCGAACCCTGAGACGGTTCTCACCGGCTTCAAGTTCAGAGGTATGCTGATGATGAAGAACGAGCGGGCTGAGCTATTCAATGGGGACATCTCCGAGATCTATGATTGGCTGAGAGCAGGAATAATGCACCAGCGCAGGAGTGAGAACCCCGAGGCGTTCATCTCAATAATGAGGGATATCGTTGAGAAGCTGACAGATTATCTACCCACTTCTGGCAACTATCCCACTTTCTTTGAGCATATTATTGCCACAATGCCAAAGGATGCAGGGGAATTGGACACGGCTCGGCGAGCAGCCGCATACCTGCTTTTGAATCAGATAGTATTCTACCGTATATTATCACAGACCAAGTATAAGCCGCTGGAACCAGAGTCTCTTAACAAGCCGTCCGATATCCACTCAAATTATTTCCAGAGGGTACTCGAGGACGACTATGCTGCTGTCTTCAGCAGTGACATCGCTTCATTGTTTCCAGATCGGTCGCTCCCTTTCATCAAGGACATGATTACCTATGTCAACCAGATTCAGCCAGAATCCTTTACAAGAGACCTCCTCGGGAGCATCTTCCACGAGTTAATCCCCAAGGCTGTTAGGAAATCGGTAGCGGCATTCTACACAAATCCCGAGGCGGCGAGGTTGCTGGCTAAACTGACGATTGATAAGCCTGAGGCAACCGTTGCCGACTTCTCATGCGGCTCAGGGACTTTGCTGATGGCCTCCTATGACCGAAAAGCCGAGCTACTCGGCAGGCAGGTCACCGAAGAGGACCACAAGCGCTTCCTGGAGAAAGAGATAACTGGGTGCGATATAATGCCATTCGCCGCGCATCTCGCCGTGGTTCAACTTGCTCTCAGGCAGCCTCTATTCATGACCGATAAGGTCAGGGTTGCCGTCCAGGACTCCACTTCTCTTAAGCCAGGAGTGATTATCGCCCCTCTAGAGTCATCAATGCCTGTTGGTCAAACTAGCCTATCCATTTTCGATGAAAAGGAAATCCGGAAGTATATGGTAAAGAAAGGGGCAATTTCAGGCCAGGGGAAGGGGCATATGTTCAAGCTGGAGCAACTTGACGCCACCATGATGAATCCGCCCTTCACGAGGAAACAGCTTATCGGGAAGGATTATCGTAAGGTCCTAACCAGTCATTTCCCCGAGTATGCTGATTATGAAAGCAAAGAACAATCGCTCTTTGGCTACTTCGTCTTCCTTTCAGACAGATTCCTGAAGCCGGGTGGAAGAATGGGCTTTGTCCTACCATCAACTTCGATTAGGCAAGCTAGCTCGGAGGGAATGCGGAAACTCATCAGGGACCGTTACGATCTAGAGTATCTTATCCTCAGCGGACACCGGATGGCCTTTTCGGAGGATGCCCAGTTTAGCGAGATACTCTTAATTGCTCGCAAGAGGAAGCCCGGAGTGAAGCCCAAGGAGTCCTTCATCCTGGCCACAATAAAGGAACGACCGTCCCTTGATAACATCACCATGCTCGTTAGCAAGCTCAAGGATGCGTTCGTCGCTACCTAATCGAGCTTTGCAGTCAAAAGAGAGCTATACAGTTCCGATGAAGTAGATATCAAGCTGGGGCTTGTTTCGGACCTTGATTCCCCGGATTGGCTAGCATTACTGCCGGGTGAGGAGAAGATAGGCATAGACCTCTCAACTATTCCGAACTTCACAAGATTTGTTGATATTGTTGGAGAGGATGGGATAATCCAGGGCATTAGATTCGAAGGTTCAAGCGACTATGTCAACGTCAAGAACACTATTCTCTCTAGGCGGCGGGAGGCTAAGACCAGATTGGAGTGGGAGATAGTGGGGGGTGATGCCGAGTCCCTCAAGGTCCAGAACCAAAAAAACGGGGCGGGAGCGGTTATTCCGATCTCGGCCCTCAAACCTGCTGTGAGAACCCCATCGGGATTACCACGCATGGCCTTAGACATTCCTTACGATTATGCTGTAAATGAGCGGTTCACCAATGATGAGTTTTTCTGGGATGAACAAAGCCCAGACCAAGTGCTGGCAAAGAGGCAGCCTCACTTAATAAGCAGGCAGGGGAGACTCGTAATTGCCGGAAGAAATCATGTAGGATTAACTAGTGATGGTACGTACTGGATTGCTTTCTCAAGTGAGAACGAGGTCGTACCAACATGGAGCTTTTGGTCAGTGAAGGTGAGCAATCCTGAGGATGCGAAGATACTCTGTCTATGGCTTAATTCAGTGTTTTCTCTTACTAACCTCTATGATTGTAGAATCATAGGTACAGGTGCTTATGTAGGGTGGCTTAAGCCAGATTTGCTTCAGCTATATGTCCCAGATGTAAGACACCTTGAAACTGACACTCGAAAAGCTTTGTTACACTTGTTCGACAAAGTCAATGCATCTAATATGCCCCCATTGATAGAGCAATTGAGGAACGCTAACGGCACAAGATTACAGATGGATGTGGAACTTGCTAGGTTGCTTGGAATAAAAGGCTTTAATGACTTAGAGAAAGTTACTATGCTTCACAAAAAAGTAGCAGATAAATTTTCATCTCTTGAGGAACTTCAAAAAGGATAAATTGCTCGTCTTATCCCCTCATTGCTTTTATCAATATTCCAAAGTGTTAATATTTTAAACCTTTATTACCAGCATACTCGAAACATCATGATGGGGAAGGAGATATTCACTTTGGTCATGGTTAGTATTATTATTGCGAGTTTGAAAACCAATACTGGAGAAGGCTAATCATGAGTAAGGTGTCCTCGCTTGATGATTTTAAAACACTTATCCAGGCAGGACTTAATAATAACGATAAGTCGCTCGGTGCGTTTGGTAAACTTTCAATTCCTCAGCCCAAGGCTTACCTTATAGAAACGAACAGGAAGACAACTGAAGTCGGTTGCCCATTGGGCTCCTGGAAGCCTCTTGACAGCTCATCTGGCTGGTATGTCAATAGCGACGAAAGAGAGTCCGATTCTCTATTTCTTGATGCGACCTCTGATAGGGTATGGAAGATCTACAGCATTCTTGACGTTGAGAAATCAGATTACTTGATCGAGGACTGGGTCAAACGGACAAAGGGCCTAGACCATTGTTGGCTTACTAGGAAACACCTCCTGAGGTGGGAAAAGATTGCTGGGTGGGACCAGCGTGGAATAGGGGTCAAGTTCCTTGACGGGCTCTCTAGTATTGAGGATGCCTCGACTTTCAGCCTCAAGGCATGGCACAAAGCGGATGAGCGATTGCCTGGCTTGGATAAGATAATAAAAATCGCAAAAGAAAACTTCGCCATTAGCAGCATAAGATGGGAGAATCGGAGTACAGAACTGATAGCAGAATGGTATAGCACAGGAAAGGTGACTATCAATCGGGCCGTCGATGTGGAAGACATCCTCCTATTAACGACGGAGATGGCAATCAAATACCAAGAGGACTTGACGGAAGCAACGGGCCTTCGGGATTCGAAGATGGGAGCATTCGAGATAGACTTCAGCCAAAGGGTTGACTTGGATGCGTTTAGCGCTAAGGTTGAGCAGGGCATAGGGACCATGAAGCTCTGGTTGATGGAAACCGAGACTCGCCCGGATTTCAGGCGTTTCCGAGGGGTGGATATGCACAATTGGGACAGAGTAATGCTAGACGTCGGTCCCAATTATGCGTACCTGACCATACCTGGCAGAGGTTGTGTCAACGCCGCTCCGAGGATTGCTAGTGTACAGGGCTTGGACAATGCAGGGAAGACGGCAATTATGTTCGATGGAGTCGAAGTCTTTGGCTAGCTATTACGAGCAGAAACTGGATACTTGGCGTAAGACAATACAACTTTTCCACAATTACAACAGACCCAGATTCAGGGGCCCATTTCTAACAGCTGGCTTCCGGGAATATAAGATAGAACAAAAGATGGGAGATGCCCTTGGAAGCAAGTATAGCATCGACATTGTTGCCTCGAACAAGGAATCCTGGATCATCGTTGAGATAACTACTAACGGGGACTCGAAGGAGCCCAAGCTCATGGAGTATAAAAACATCCATCCGAGTTTCTTGGGTAACTGTGACCTTGAGATACCAAGCTGTCAAGCGGATGTCATGACCAGCAGGCCCCAACCTGTCAATGATGGACCATTCTGCCAGATAATCGTAGGCACCAACCTAGAAGTGAAAAATGTGTCATTCATCAGGTTTGATAAGCTGAGGGAGGCTTTAGTCGATGCAAGTGGGGCAGATTTAAGCAAATTACCGAGTCTCTCGGTAACATTATTGCCAGATTTCAATACTAACGACATTCGAAAAGGGATTGCTGACCAGGTGATGCAACTATTCGAGGGCGAGTCCCGGAAAAAGAGGCCTATGGACATTGTCGATGAGGCACTTGACAAGATTCAAGATAAAATATCAGGGAATGATCGGCAAAACTTGATTGGAAAAGTCCAAGAGTTGATGGATAGCCTTGTGAACCACGAACTTAAGGATTATTTGGTAAAGGACGGATTAGGATATTACGTTGCTAAGGAGGATTGTTCAGATCATCCGGCGACCCGGAAGAAAGTCATGGGCGTCCTCAAAGATTGGGCAGGCTATACTAGCCCCCAAAGTAAACTGTTTGATTTTCCTCAACATAGCTAGAATTCTGGCCTAGTGGCGACGACTTTTAGCCTATCCATAGTCAGGCTTCCTCGTTCATCTTCTCGAACATCAAGCAAAACCTCAACGAATATTCGTCCTGAGGACAGATTACGGCACAACCCTTGCAGATTCGGTAACTAAGAACATCGTCCTCAGGATTACCATACTCCTCTTTTGGTATCGTGGGGAAAACTTCATCAACTGTTCACCTCAGCCGGGACGACTTTCGCAAGCTCCTCCTCAAATTCGCCGCCAACCTCTATCTGTCCACTGTCAGATACAACCGGCCATGGGGATCTTGAACTAGGGCGAGTTCTATTGGAACGTCGTATTTCACTCCACGGTATTCAACCCCCTTCATCCGCAACTTACCGATGATTAGCATTTTGCCCCCCTTTATGGAAATATTGCCACTATTACCATATATGGTATTCTAGGTATTTAATATATACCAAACTTACCATAATGGGCATTATGAGCCAAGATACCACAAGGGTGGGGACGAGTAGACTCGGGACCAATGGCCGTCTGGTGTTGTCCCAGGAAATAAGGTACACTCTAGGTTTGGAGGAGGGTGACTTTATCGACTTCGACCAGGACATGGAAGGCCGGGTGATTGTCACTGGGCGCATAGGTTCGAAAAGGTTGAAGGATCAACCCTAACAATTTCATCGCGAGAGATTACCATCATCAGCTCTTTCCGGGCTGGCGGATAGCTGTTTTACCGACTCCTGAATCAGCCGTGAGGTTTCTTCAGCGATGGGCTTGTACCTCTCACGCTTCAGGTAACGGATGTAGACCCTTATGGAGAAGTCAAACATATCATTGAACAGGGCAATCGCTCGCTTCTGGTCGATGGCTTTCTTTAGAGGTGCCGCCAGCGACCCGACTCTCCACGCCGGCACTTCGAACCTCTTCCCCCGACCGGCCTTTACATCTTTCAGGCCATTGTCCATCGCCCTGATGATGCCTTCGCCATCTTCGGGGATATCGATGACCCAACCGGTGAACATTTGCCCCTCTAGAATCTCGTAATAATCGACATGCTGGTAGGCATTCCTGTGACCCTTGAACCAGCTAAATACATGGAGATCCTCGTCCCTCAGGTATCCTTTCTGGCGGGCCCTATCTATCGCTAGGCCAAACGGCTTACGGAACGGTTCACCTTCGTTGACAAGGATGACTTCCTTGATTAAGGCCTCCATGTATACGCCTATTCCCACGATTGCCATGTTGTACTGACCGATCAGCACGCAGTTGTACGCCTCGGTTAGTAGGTCCAACGTTTTGTTATCGGCTAGCCCTGCTAGGTAGTCCAGAGGCCTTAGTAGGGCATAATTGTCCAGGGCAACTTCCCTCCACTCCTCGAGAAGCCTTGGAACAGGACTCATGCCCGGTATCGGTATCGCAGATTGGCAGTTCTCGCAGACCCACCTATCGTGGATAGGGACCATAACACCCTCTTTGCCTAGCGCCTTGCAGATGTGGCATGGAAATGGACTGGGCGGGCCTGGCGGGGATGGGACCACCTTCTCCGCCGCAGTGGTTGAATCACTGGGTGGTGCCCCTCCTTTCTCTCCCTGCTCACCAGGAATCATGCTTAGCGCTCTCCCCTTCTGAGGGACGATATCGGTAACCCCATGATAGCAGTTTTCCCCCGTGACCAAAGGTGCCGGCCAAAAGACCCAGGCGTTGCTCCAAGTGCCCGTGGGTAGCCGTCTACTCGAATGCGAATCATCCCAGTAATGAAAACTGATTATTACTATGTGTTAAGTTGCATGGAAGGCCGGACACAATCATATTGGTTGGTTTATATATCCAGCTTTACAAATGTTAATATAGCCTCTATCAAATGATTCTCTGAGGTGATAAAATAATCGAAATCGGCGTCCTTGTCGAGATCGCCTTCGACATAACGGTATGCGGTATATCGTTAGGGGGCCTGCTTAAAGCCATTACCAAGGATTGGTAATAAATCGGTTCCCTCATGGCTGCATATCCATCAAACCCTTTCCTTTACTTTTTTCTTCGGGACAGAAGAACGGACAACATTTCACCAGAAATTAAAGTGATAATAGACCTGGGCATTGTTAAATTTGAATTTGATGGCATAGATATATCTTTAGAAACCTCAATCTTGTATAAGGTTGGAGTATGGACGCGAAATTAGAATGTTTAAAGGAGAAATTCAACAGTGACCTGAGGGGAATCACAGATGATACTGAGCGCTCTATTGCGGCATTGCGGAGATACTACGACCAAGTCGTTAAGAGACGTCAACCGGCTGGTGTGGAGATCTCATTCACCTCGACTGAAGGAAACGATGGGGGATTAGATGGTTACGTCATAGATAAGCGGAACAAGAAGGTCACATTGTTCCAATGCAAGTGGTACGGAGAACCGCTAGGTACTTTGTCAGCGACCGACTCGGAGGAACTGCTCGGATTTTATCTTAGGCACCTAAAACCAGATAACAAGGATAGGCTAAATCCAACGGTTCAGGAATTCATCACATCGTACCATGCAAATTTTGGAGCCTGGGAAATAGAACTCGTGTACCTCTCCACATATGGGCTAAATGATGCATCAATTGATAGATATAGGGCAGAAGGCCTCAAGCTCAAAGTCGTAAACCAGGACGTGCTAGCAGAGGAGTGGTTTGAGGCCCTAAAGCGGGAGGAGCCAGTAATAAATCATGGGATATTTGTTCTACCGAAGGAGGAGACTATCCCTCTGGATGTTGAATTCCCCCTTGATGAACAAGGTGCCAATTTAGCAAAAATATCCGTCCTTCAATGTGTAATTCGTGGCACCGACTTAAAAAGAGCCCACATAGTTCTGAAGGACAAACTGTTCCTAAAGAACCTAAGAGATTTCGCTGGCAATACCGGCATAAATGTGGATCTAAAGAATAGTGCCGAAGGCCCTGAAGGTAAGGCGTTCTATGTGCTTCACAATGGCATAAGCATTGTTGCCGAAGATTTCAAGCTGATAAATGCTGCTGAAGTGGCCAATGAAGCACCCCAGTTTGGACTATCAGAAGCGGAAATAGCAACAGCAGTCACAGATGTAGCCAAAATTAGTGCAAAGAAGGCCGTGCTGCTAAAGAACTATCAGATTGTTAATGGGGCTCAATCCACTGTAACTATAGCAAAGCTTAGGGACGATGCGCTAGAGGCAATAAACCTGCCAGGAAAGATAACCCGTACAAAATTGGAACCGGTGATGGAGCGGGTTACGGTATGTAACAACTCACAGAACCCGATCGACACATGGGATCTAGTCTCCAACAACGAAGAGCATCTAATTTTACAGAATTACGCCGCTGGTCTAACCCCACCAGTGTATTATCAGAGGAAAACTGGTGAGAAATGGGATAATCTTGAGGTTAAGGGGATAACAAGCACGGTGCCAATTAAGCTTCGCACAGTGGATAACTATACCGCGTTCCAGGCGTTTGTTGCATTCAAAGGGCACCCAGGCCCCCTTTACACCAACACAAAGAAAATTTTGGATCCAGATGGGAAAGTTTACAAGCAAATCAAGAATGAGGGCGATTTAGACACTATACTCCTTGCTGGCTTGCTATGGAATTATGAGAAGAGCACATGGAGCGATATTAAGAAAGCGAAGACCACCAGACCACTATTTGAGGAGTACTGGACCAACTGGGCGTTGGCCACATTCGCGCGCGTAATCACCGCGAAGCTCAGCAAAAAGGAGAGGGAGAAGGTTAAAACTCTTCTGATGGCTGCCAACGGCAAGGACGTATGGAATAAGTTCAGGCCCATCATCTCGGACTTCTACTCCTGGTTGTTTGATAATTACTTCCCCACCGTTGGTACAACCAATCAATATCAGCCCTTCTTCAAAAACGACAAGGAGGCATGGTCACTTGGTAAATTCGCCAGGATCCCTGCGAGGGACATATGGCCGCTAATTGAGGACGTCTTCAGATGTGATACCTACTCTGAAATCGAGGCTGTATCTAAGCCAAACGGGATAGACCTACTACACTTCGATGTGAACTTCGCTATTGTGGCGAAAGCTCTTGATGAGTTCTTATCGAAGAACAGTGATGAAAATCTGACCAAGATAAGGGACATCATCAATAGTTACTGAAGCTCAAGCATCGATAGTGCCATCAGTAACTCTTTTCCTTCTTTCTTTTTATTAATAATTCGTATTTTAAACGGAAGATGTCTCAAAAGGGGACGATAGCTAAGCCAGGTTCACAGTATGAGGCCTCGGCTCGGAGGGGTGTGGGGAGAGGTATGTTCCGTTCATGCTGTATGAGAACAATTAGAACCCAATTACCTATGGGACTTATTCATCAGCCAGAGGAACAACTGAAACCGCGCTTACTTCAGATTTATTTTAGAGTGGTTCGTGCAATTTGGATTCGTGCAGTAGAGCAGCTTGTACTCTTCAGAGTACAATAGTCTCTTCTCGCAAGACCTACAGACGAATGCCCGATCCAGGGCGCGGGCAGCATCGCAGAATCGCCTCAGCTCGTCCACCGATACTTCAGCTATCTCCTTGTTGTTATGTGAAGCGAGGTTGGCCAGAAACTTGTTAGATGAGAGCGCATGGAACTTAGGTAGAACCTCGGCATCGAAGTAGGTTTTTTCTATCTTACTCTCGGCCCTCTTCCTCGCAGCATCCAGCAACTCCTGAACATTGTAGTGATATGAGCACCCCTTGTAGGTGAGGCTCGCCCTCAGCAAGACGCAGATATTCTCGAGGACTTCCTCAAGGTACCTTCGGCCCTCGTTTCCAGCGCCGGCTTTGTCCCCCTCAGCAAGACGTTTCGTTATCCGCTCCCAAGAGGGCTTCGCTTGTTGGATTACAGGACCCAATGCGGGGCTATAGTCAACAATCTCGAGGCACATTGAATTAGCGCCGTAAGTCCGGTCGTAGTTAACCAGCTGCTCCTTCCAGATGCCGTCGTGAGTGGTGATGAACACCTGGGTGCCCTTGAACTCAGAGTACACTAACTCGCATAACCTCTCTCGGTGGCCAGCGTCTATCGTCGTGACGATGTCGTCGAGGATGATAATGGGACAGTCCCGGTTGTACTTCTTTATAAATGCCATGAGTATGCACAGCCCCAGCGAGTCAAGGTGACCCTCACTAAGGTAGGCCCGCGGGTCGATAGTCCGATCGAAGTAGTCGATACTGAGATCGGCACTCGCCCTCTTGTTCTTGTTCACCTCCAGGTTGATGTTGTTCGGTTGTTCACCCGGGTGTAATATCAAGT
>Ga0302243_1001007_pt1 | contig 21816 bp, 17 predicted proteins | sample AAG_UR_Met_MG_FD_193514 | JGI IMG/M metagenome (GOLD analysis project Ga0302243, IMG submission 193514) | Enriched activated sludge microbial communities from anaerobic digester in WTTP, New Holstein, Wisconsin, United States - AAG_UR_Met | ecosystem: Engineered > Bioreactor > Anaerobic >... | reverse complement strand
GCTCCTGTAATCCTTCAGCTTTTTCCCGTCCAGAAGCACCGGAAGAATCACGTTCTCTTCCACGCTTAAATTGGGAATAAGGTTATAGAATTGGAATACAAAGCCTATATCCCTTCTCCTCATTATGCTCTGCTCTTTGTCCTTCATTTCGGAAAGCTCGTTTCCCTTTATCTTCACGCTTCCGGAGGTGGGCTTGTCAAGCCCCCCTATCAAATAGAGAAGAGTACTTTTCCCGGAACCCGAGGGTCCCATAATGGATATGAATTCTCCGGATTCTATACTCAGGTTTATATCCTTTAAAACCTCTATATCCAGCTCCCCCATTTTGAAGGTCTTGTTAAGGTTCTTTGCTTCTATTATCTGCATATCTTCACTCCTATTCATACTTTACCGCTTCAATTATGTTAAGCCTGGAGGACTTTAAGGCCGGGCTCACCGAAGCTATCAATGTAACTGCAACACCTCCGGCAAGGGAGATTGCCATAAGCACTGCCGAATAATGTATCGGGATAGGCAGGTCAATTGCCTTCAAAACATACGGAACTATGGAAATATTTACAACTCCCGAAAAAACTCCGACCGTTCCGCCGATTATTCCTCCCGAAAGGGCCTCTATGAAAATCATCTTTATGATCTGCCCTTTGCTCATGCCCATTGAACGGAACATTGCAAGGGAGCGCTTCCTCTCCATAAAGCTTATGGCAAAATTGTTCAATATGCCGAATACCCCTATGACCATTGCCATGATGGAAAAAATCCTGAAAATGCTGAACAATGCTTTATTGGATTCATTGTTGGATTTCTCCATTTCATCCATTGTTGTAATATACATATCCTGATTGCCGAAGTACTTCTTTATGTTCTCTTTAACAACTTCCGGAGGCTTTGAGGTCTTAACGAGCATATCGTTGTAGTACTTCATCTGCATGTCGGATTTCAAATATTTGTCGCTTACTATCGCTATCTGCCCGTTGTACATGATAGTCTCACAGAAACCTATTATCTTGTATGGGCGGTCTCCCCTCTTTGTCCTCAGCTTAATGCTGTCTCCAATGCCCGCCCCGAATTTTTCCTTCAAAGCATTTGAGATTATTATGTTCCTGTCACTGCCAAGCTCTCTGAGCAGGCTTTCCTTATCCCCGACTATGCCCATGTCAAAAAACTCATCAAACTTATTGGGCTCAGCGCCGATTATGCAGCCTATGCTGTCCTTGCTGTCTGCCAGTTCCGTGCCAAATACCTGATAATTGCCATAGGCATCTGCGACCCCGTCGATTTTCTCCGTCAGCATGAGCTTTTGCCTGTCAAGGTTCGGAACCCAAAATTCTATATCATAATCCAATGTCCTGTATGCATTTCCAACCTCCCTGGATACGCTGAAGCTTATTGTGTTTATAATCAGCAGGGCGGAAATACCCATGGAAAGGAGGGATATATTATTGAGTACACTTTTGTTTTCTCTTAAATTTTTAGCTGCCAGGATTCCCTCATTGCCGAAAACATATGTATAAATTCCTTCGAACAGCTTTATAAACCAGCCGGTAATGTATGGTATCAATAAGGTTACCGATATGGATGCAAGCACAAGGCAAAGCATATCAACAGGAATCGCGGCATTTCTCGGTGCCGTCCTTGGGGCAATGATGACTGATGCCAGAAGGATCAATCCCAGCCACAGCCTGAAGCGCTTCTTTTTCTTTATGCTTTCTATTTTGTTAAGAACTATATCTTTGACAGAAATCCTGGATACCCTTATTATCGGAACAATCGAGCTTGCTACCGATAATACCACGGCAAGTATAAATGCCGCAAGCATTTGAGTCCGGTCATACTGTACAGTTGCGGTAAAACCTGCGGCCCTGTCCGACTCTATCAGCATCATATTCATCATGACGTTCAGCACCCCTATACCCAATATACAGCCCAAGGCCCCTCCCGCAACTCCGTAAGCGATACTCTCCGTCAGCAGCACCAGGTCAGTCATCCGTTTTGTTGCTCCTATGCTTCTGAAGGTTCCTATAATGGGAAGCATTTCCGCAGTTATTACCCTGAAAGAGGTATATATTATGAACACGCTGATAACCAGCACCATTACCACCATCATCATGAAAGGAACATTGAAGGTATTCGATCCTCTTCGGATATCTTCCTCGGGGATAGTTTCACTTACGGTGTATCTCCCATATGCCTTTGAAAGACTGTCTATAAGTTCCTGCTTCCGGCTCATGTCCTTCGGCTTCATGTGTATTGCCGATACTCTTCCTTTTGCATTGAACAATGCGGCCAGTGTCTCCCTGGGCACCACTGCGTTGTTTGTCCTTCCGTCTTCAAGAAAGACTCCCTTGGGCTGTGCTATGCCGGATATGACAAATCTGTGCCTTACGTCGTTAATTTTCAGATCCATCGAATCTCCGGGGGCCAGCTTGAGCTTTTCGGCGGTAGCGCTGCTGAGTATTATCTTCTTCCCGCTGAAGGGATGAAGCTTGTATTCCGCTTCAAGGGCAACGGGATTCATCATCTGCAGCTCGGAGAATACATATCCGTTCAGATCAATCTTGAATATCTCCTTTGAGTCTGCTTTATATATCCCCTGGCCGAAAACATTCCCAACAATAAAATCCATATCTTCCCCGAAGGCTTCCGCAGCCGAAGTCGTCATATATCCGGAGGGAGACTTCTCATTGGCATGTATGACTATTTCCGAAGCTCCCACCGAGCTTCTCATCCTGTCCACCATCATTTGCGCCACAGAACCTGACATTGCCCCGGACGCAAAAAATAAGGCTGAGGATATCATTATTGAGAATAGTATCAGAAATGTCCTGAATTTTTTTTCTTTGATGTTTCTAATTGTAAACTTTAATATTACACTCATATTGCACCTCTTAAAAGAAATAAAACACATTGTTATATACGGCAGTTTTTGGAGAATGTTTTCAAAAAATAAAAAAACTATAGAAATTAATATCTATAGTTTTGAAAGACACGTGCCCTCTATTATCCCAGGACATCCTTTATGACTCTTTCCCCGTTCCTGTACATTATCCTTTCAATATCTCTGCCGGAAAAACCCGCTTTTGACAGTGCATCACTCAGCAGATGCATATCCCCGATATTTTTGATTGCCGTAAGAGTGCTGCAGCCGTCAAAGTCAGTACCTATGGCTACCGCTTCAATACCGGCGGTATTTGTCATATGGACTATATGCCTTGTCATGGCTTCCAAACTGCCGCCATCTCCGAGAAATTCAGGCTCAAGGTTCAGGGCGGCAACCCCTCCCTTTTCGGCAAGCTTTTTAAGCATGTCGTCAGTAAGATTCCTGCAGTGATTTTCAACGGCCCTTGCGTTGGAGTGGGACGCAACAAAAGGTTTTTGGGACAGCCTGGCTGCATCATAAAAGCCTTGATCCGAAAGATGGGATACATCTATAATCATCCCCAGTCTGTTCATCTCTGCCACAACTTCTTCTCCGAAAGCCGTAAGCCCCTTGTCTTTGTACTCCCATTTGAAGTTCGGATAGCCGATGCAGTTCGGATAGTTCCAGGTCAGTGTAATAAGCCTTACCCCCAGCCTGTATAGAATTCTGAGGTTCCGGAGCTTCCCTTCCAGTACTCCTCCTTCCTCGGCAGTAATAAATGCGGATATTTTTCCTTCTGCCCTGTTTTTCTTCAGTTCCTTCATGCTTCCTGCAAAAGCTATATCGGCACTGTTTTCTTCAATTTCATTATAGAAGCAGTCAATCATATCCAGGCATCTGTCCATCGGCGCACTGTACTTATCCAGATCAACATACATCGCAAAAAACTGTGCCAGAGAGTCGGCCTTCTTTAGCTTCCGTATATCGATGCAGAGGTCGTTGTTCCTTAGTTTTACTTCCCCGTCAGAGTCTATGCAGCTTAAAATGGTATCACAGTGAAAATCGATAAGTTTCATAGTATTTCCCCCAGTAAAATTTATATTTACTACTCTTTTATTTTAACAGATACCGGGACTTTTTCATATGATGGCGATTTAATATAGTGAAATTTCCCCTGTTGCTATATAATTATATTATTACATATGAGGAGCTGATTTTATGTTCAGAGAAATGAGAAGGCAGGACAGAAAAACAGATAATGAAAAAGCTGCTGCAATTCTGGCTGCGGGAGAATACGGCATACTCTCAACCGTGGGAGACAACGGCTATGCATACGGAGTACCCTTAAGCTATGCCTACAGCAACGGAAGCATATATTTCCACTGCGCACCGGAAGGGCATAAGCTGGACAATATAAAGCACAACGATAAGGTATCCTTCTGTGTGGTAGGGGCAACCGAAGTCCTTCCCGGAGATTTCAGCACAAAATATGAAAGTGTGATAGTATTCGGAAAGGCTTCTGAGGTATATGACGATGAAAAAGAGGAAGCCCATATGGCAATACTCAAAAAATATTCATCGGAATTTATGGACAAAGGAATAAAATACATGAAGTCCGACTTATACAAAACAAAAGTAATAAAAATTGAATTAGAGCATATGACCGGAAAATCCAGAAACGATTAAAAGAGCAAAGGCTGCCGATAAGGCAGCCTTTAAACTGCTGACAAAGCTCAAAATAGGAACAGTAATGTATAGTCAGAGCATAATTATACAGAAATTGTTAATGGCTCTTATGAGACTCGACTTAGAAACAACCGTATGCGAGGCATGGAGAAGGTTTTTCATCAGCCTCACGGCTACTTCTAAAGCAGCCTTCTTTCTATCCAAGCTTTATAAATCTGTCTATATCCTTCTCTATAAGCTCCAGAGAACTTCTCCAGAAACCCGGATCATGCACGTCAATATTCATGACCTTTACAACATCCTCAATGCTCATCTTTCCTGTCACCGACAGCATCCTGTCATACTCCGCCGTGAATTCCTTTCCCTTCTTCAGGTACTCGGCATACAAGCCCTTTGAGAAAAGCAGTCCGAAGGCGTAGGGGAAGTTGTAAAAGTTATAGTCGGCGCTGTAATAGTGCGGCTTGCACAGCCACATGTAAGGGTGCAGGAAATCCGGGTCAAGCCCGTTTCCGTATGCTTCTTTCTGTGCATCAAGCATTATCTCCTTCAGTTCATTTACGGATAATGAGCCGGATTCCCTTCTTTTGAATACTTCACTTTCAAAAATGAAGCGGCTGTATATATCCACAATGACCTGGGCCGAATCTGATATATCGTTTTCCAGCATGGAGAAAGCTTCCTCCTTATTGGCTGTCTTTAATGCCGCTTCTTTGACTATGGTTTCGCAGAATATAGAGGCTGTCTCCGCTATAGGCATCGGGTAATCAGAGTTGAGATACTCTTCTTTCATAAGGCATGCCCCGTGATACCCATGACCCAGTTCATGAGCCAGGGTGGTCATATTGCTGAAGCTTCCGTCAAAGTTTGTGAGTATTCTGCTCTCCCCTATGGAATGGAGATTCTCACAGAAAGCCCCTCCCCGTTTGCCTTCTCTTGGTTCCGCATCTATCCAGCGGTTATCGAAGGCATGGGCGGCATAATCTGCCAGCTTGTCGCTGAAGGTTCTGAAGCTGGCAACTATATAGTCTCTGGCTTCCTTGTAGCTGAATTGCATATCCGCGTCCCCCATGGGGGCAAACATCTCATAGAAAGGCAGCCCGTTCTTATATCCCATAAGCTCTGCTTTTTTCCTGAAATACCTGTGGAAGTCCGGCAGGCTTTCCCGCATTGCGGCAATCATTGCATACAGTGTTTCCAAATCCATCCTTGAATCCAGAACCGTCTTCTCCAAAGGGGACTTGTAACCCTTCATCCGCGATACGGTAATTACTTCTCCCTTTATACCGTTCAAGCAGGCGGCCACAGATTCGTCAATCTTTTGATAAGCCTTCAGCTCCGCTTCATAGGCTTTCTTTCTAAGCTCCGCATCCTTATTGTATGCCATGTTCCTGATTATCGGCAGCGGAAGCTTCTTATCCTCTCCGTCCAATGTAATTTCCACAAGAAGTGTGGAGGTTAAAAGCCCCTGAAGCTTTTCCCAAGCGGCAGAGCCTGTAGTCTTCATTTTTGATATCAGCGCTTCTTCTTTGTCGCTTAGCAGGTATTTGCTCTTTTCGAGATTTTCCCTGAAGAAAAACTCAAACTTCTTCAGGCAGCTGTCAGAGGCAATGATTTCATTTATATTGCTTATGGTTCCAAGCCATTTCTGGAAGCTTACTTCGGGCTTTGTAAGCTCTGCGGCTTTTTCCTCCAGGCAGTCGATTACTTTCAGTGCCTTTTCATTTCTGGCTTCCACGCTCACGGTAAGCTGTGCGTAGCTGTAAAGCCGTGAATACAGCATATAGAACTCATTTATGGTCTTTATATATCTTCTCATCTTATGGGCCGCATCTGATGAGTCCTTAAAATTGCTCTCAGCCCATTCCTTTATCCTCTCAATATCCTTGATACACTTTTCATAGTCCTTCTTGAACTCTTTTGACTCAAAGGATTTATACAGTTCATCCAGACTCCACCTCTGATTCATTGGATAACCTCCACTCAATTTTTATATATATCATTTCCCGATCAGTTTTTGTTTAAGCTCTTTTTCTATAGCCGCAAGCTCTTCTTCCGCCTGCTTCCTCTTGATGCGGCCTTCCTTCTGGATATTCAGGGTCTCGTCAATTGTGGCTATAAGATCCTCATTTACCTTCTTAAGAGTTTCTATGTCCACAACTCCCCGCTCAGTCTCCCTTGCCAGGTCAATGGAACCGGTCTTCAGCATCTCCGCATTCTTCTGAAGCAGGGTATTGGTGGTGTCGGTTACTTCCTTCTGCACAGCCAGGGCATTTTTCTGCTTTGCCAGGCTTATTGCAATAACTATCTGATTTTTCCACAGGGGTATGGTATTAAGTATAGAACTCTGTATCTTCTCCACCAGTACCTGGTTATTGTTCTGAATAAGCCTTATTTGGGGCGCTGTCTGCAGGGACACCATCCTGCTGAGCTTCAGGTCGTGTATTTTCTTCTCAAATCTGTTTGCCATCTGTATAAGGTCATTCAGCTTCTGCGCATCTAAAGGGTCATTAGTCTCATTCACCTTGGACTGCATTTCCGGGATTATCTTTTCGTTGATTTCCTTAAGCTTCAAAGTTCCGGCCATTATGTAATAATTTAGGTTGCCCAGGTATTCAAGGTTTTTCTCAAACAAGTAATCCAGCAGGGTGATATCCTTTAACAGCTGCATTTTGGATTTGTCCAGTTCATCTACGATTTTCTCAATCTCGGTGCTGAGCTTCTGATATCTTGCGGCAAACTTCTGGGTATTGTTAACTAAAGATCCGAAAATGGGAAACCTGGACATGAATCCCTTGCCCGAGCTTACACCATCAACATCCAATTCTTTCACCTTAAGCATAAGGTCGGTGAGTATATCTCCCACATAACCGCTGTCCTTTGCTCTTACCTCGCTTACAATGTTATCCGCAAAACCGGCTATCTGGCTTTGGGCCCCCACCCCGTACTGAAGTATGAACTGGGAATCCTCCAGATTAATAGTTTTTATTATTTCTTCCAGCCTCTGTTTCTGCTCTTCAGTAAGCTTGGAAAGGTCAGCTTCCTCCACTGCGGTTTCCGCAGCCTTGTATTTTTCCGCTTCCATAATCATTCCTCCTTCGTACAATATATATACGTAAATATTTGAGCTTTTACTAATCCCGATACAATACCATTTTATCATTTTTTTCACAAAAATATATATGCAATCAGTGCAAAGATATATATGCGTATAGTATAATTGTATATAGCCTTTTTGCCGGAAAATATAGAAAAAATTACGATATAGAAGGGGTAATTGTATGATAGAATACAGAAAGCTTGCTCATGAAGATTATGATGATATATTGGATATCTGTAAGGATATCTGGGATGGAACCGATTATCTCCCTGAGATTTTCCATAAATGGGTTGATGATAAGGGCTTGTTTCTGGGTGCCATTGATACTGATGCCAACAAGGTAATAGGAACAGACAAATATTCTGTGCTTTACGACGGCAGCGGCTGGCTTGAAGGGTTGAGAACCCATAAGGATTACCGGGGGCGCGGCATAGGAAAGGAACTGGCTGTCAGGACCTTTAATAAGGCCTTGGAGGATCTTGGAAGCGGGAGAATAAATAAAATAGCATTTTCCACCAGTGCTCTCTCGGTTGAAAGCATCAGTTTAATGACAAAACTCGGTTTCAAACTGAAACAGGAATATAAATTCATTTGGAAGGAATACAGCGATGCAGATAATTCATTGAGCATAGGAGACTTTGCCGCAGAAAGCTGGAAGCCTTCCTATGACGAGTTTGCGAATCTGCCATATCTTAAAAGAAGAGACGGCATTCTGCCTTTTGTGTTCTACTTTCAGGAACCCACTCCTGAGCTGTATGAAGAACTGCTGAAAGAGAATTGCTTCGTATCAATAAACGGTCATAAAGGGCTTTTCAAATTTAAAGGAGAACCTCATTTCATAGTGTTTGATGAAAGCTTTGAGGGTATAAATACCTTTATGAATTACTATTTACTGACCCTTGCGGGCAAATGCCCCGTTCCGCCTCTGGTCTCGGTTATGCCGGCAGATACGGAACTGATTGAGGCCCTCAATGCTGCAGGATTCGGTATGATGGACCCTTCAACCTGCGATTATCTGTATTACACATACGAAGAATAATGCGACATAGGTAACGGGTAACACCAAAAACACGATATTTCACGGAATCGCTACGCGATTACACGGTAACTATAATATATTATATAGCTACATCAGGATACTTCGATACTTTCATCATTATCGACAACTATTTATGTATCGAAATATTTATCCCGCCGTGCATTTAGTGATTTTTCGTGTCTTCAGTGTTACCAAGACTTCAAAGTCCTGTCCTATATCCCGAAACCTCGTACCCCGTACCCCGTACCTGAAGAATGCTTCGCATTATTTAAGGTACAAATACCTTCAAAAAATGCTTCTTGACCTCTATATCCAAAGGGAAGTCCGGCCCCCGTTCTCCGTCAATATCGGTTTCACAGCCGCCTTCACAGGTAATAGCAAGCCTGTCGGCCTGAAAATTATAGAGGTTGGTGTCTCCTATATGCTCTCCCCTCAATATTTTCAAAAATAACGCAAGTATATTTGTTATATTTGTGTTTTTAACCGCTATTACGTCCAGCAGCCCGTCATCTATCACCGCATTGGGTGCAAGCCTGCTGAAGCCTCCCGCAGATCTGCCGTTTAATATGAGGAGCAGCAGAAAGTTGTCTTCGATTACATTGCTTCCATACTGAAGCCTCATTTTGAACGGAGTAAATCTGGGTATCTTCTCTATGCCTTTCATGTAATAAGCCAGTTTTCCCAGGGCATTTTTCAAATTCGTATCCGTTTCATAGGCAACATCCGAAAGCAGCCCCGCACTGCATACGTTTAAAAAGTAGCTGTTGTTGACCCTTCCTATATCAACTTTTTTTGTCCTGCCCTTTTCTATTATTTCACAGCAGGCTTTAATATCTCCCGGTATATTAAGGTGTGTTGCAAAATCGTTGGCTGTACCGAAGGGAAATATCCCGACGGGAAGCTTCAGCTTTCTTGACGCCATTATATTTGTAACAGTGCTTAAAGTACCGTCGCCTCCTGAAATGCAAACAGCCTCATAATCCTCATGTATGTCAAAAAAAGCCCTGTCAAGTGTATTGATATTTGTGCTTCTAAAAGGAACCATCATATACCCGGCTTGTTGAAACCTTTCAATCAGATAATCAAGCCTGTCCTTGAAAACACCTTCTCCGGAGTAAGGATTATATATGAATTTCAGCTTTTTCATGCTCTCACCCCACTTTACACATTATATCATAGTTTATTCTACTAATTCGTTTCATTTTTATTCTATGTATGCAGCTGCTGTAATGTCATTGACAATTAATCGCCATTTAAATGATATAATAATTGTATGAGGCGGCATTCAAGCCTAAAGCCGTAAATTTATGAGGAGGAAAAATATTATGAAAGGAAAAGGAATGATGACTCGACTAACCCATGCCGGCGAGAATGCAATAGCAAAGAAAACTGCCGCATCTGTCTCAGTGCCGAAGGTTATTCCGATCTACATGAGCAGTGTATTTTCCTTTGACGATGTGGATTCGCTGGATGCCGTGTACGCCGGTACTGCCCAGGGTTATGTCTATTCCCGTATGACGAACCCCGGCACTGACTGTGTGGAAGAGGTTTTGGCCCAGGCGGAAGACTGCGGCGGCACCTTAGTGTTTTCCTCCGGTATGGCCGCCATCGTCACCACTATTATTTCTCAGGTAAAAGCAGGCGATCATATTATTTCATCTCCTGTGCTGTATGGCGGTGTATATGATTATCTGAAAAATGAACTGCCTCGTTTTGGCGTCGAGGTAACCTTCGCTGATTTTGAAAAAGACGATATTGAATCTCTGATTCGTTCCAATACAAAGATTCTTTACACCGAGACTATCTCCAATCCTTTAATGGCGGTGGAGGATCTCCCCTCAATCTCCAAAATTGCGCATTCGCATGGCTGCAAGCTGATAGTAGATAATACCTTTGCAACTCCCGCCATAGCGCAGCCGCTGAAACTGGGCGCAGATATTTCGGTTTACAGCGCGACGAAGTACTTAGGCGGCCACAGCGACATTATTGGCGGCGCCGTGATGTCTGATGCAGAGAACATCGCTCACATCCACCACTTCCTTACCCTGTACGGTGCCATTATGGGGCCCTTCGACGCTTGGCTGCTGACCAGGAGCCTGCGCACTTTGGACATGCGCATGGAGCGCCATTCTGCCAACGCCTTGAAGGTGGCGGAGTTCTTTGAAAAGCATTCCAAAATTGAGAGGGTCTACTATCCCGGCCTTGCTTCCTCCCCCTATAAGAAACGGACTCAGGAATCCTTTACATACGGCCGTTGCGGGGGTATGCTGTCTGCTGATATTGCCGGCGGTGAAAAGGGTGCTTGCACTTTCATCCGTGAGTGTAAGAACATCAAGTTTGTTCCCAGCCTTGCCGGTGTTGCCACCTCCATCTCCTACCCGGCAAAAACTTCTCATCGTGCGTATTCTCCTCAGGAGCTGAAAAACGTTGGTATCTCAATGGGCTTACTGAGATTCTCCGTCGGCCTTGAGAATATTGACGACGTGCTGGAGGAATTCGATGCGGCATTGAAGAAGATCTGATCTTTAATTTTTGTGATCAATGCGGCAAAAAATAAAAAAACTGCATTATTGCAGTTGATATTCAAAATGGCGGAGAAGGAGGGATTCGAAGCCGGGAGGCCGGCAGCCGCACTTATTTGTGAAGCTTGATCTTCTGTGGCCCATGTGAGTTACAGCTGCATAGGAAGGTATCAGCCTTTCTTTGAGGGTTCTCATACCCTCCTTCTGCATAAACAAATAAACTGCCTTTCGGCAGTTAATTTCTTTATGGCGGAGAAGGAGGGATTCGAACCCTCGCGCCAGTTTCCCGACCTACGCCCTTAGCAGGGGCGCCTCTTCGACCAAACTTGAGTACTTCTCCTTGGACTACTTAAAAAATTTTTATAAAATTAAAATGGAGGAGAGAGAGGGATTCGAAGCCGGATGGCCGGCTGCCAATCTCTGTCCGTAAATCTCCATTGTCTGTGGCCATTGATAATTATTGATTAATATTTCCTTATTGGCCATTTATTTGAGGGTTCTCACCCTCTCTTTCTATTCTGTCTGATAAATTATTAAAATGGAGGAGAGAGAGGGATTCGAACCCTCGGACGCTGTAACACGCCTCTGGTTTTCAAGACCAGCTCCATAAACCACTCGAACATCTCTCCCAACGTGAACAATATACATTATAGCAATATTAATTTTTGGTGTCAATAAACAAATATTATGATATACAGTCTGCTTATTACACTTCATCATAAACTTGGTACAGACAATTCTATTATCATTTCATTATTTAAATGCTCTTATACCATGAAATTGTTTATACTCCCTTTTAACCTTCCTGCAAGCTCGGATAGTTTCTCGGAGGACTCCAATATGCTTCGAACCGCATTTGCCTGTTCATCAGTTGAAGCAGATACTTGTTCGGTTGCAGCAGCAGCTTGTTCTGATATCTTGACAATCTGTCCGATTGCTGTTTCTGCTTGCCTGGCATTTTTTGCTATATTTACTGATTCTGAATTAACCTCTCTTATATTGGCAGATATTTCCGACACTGCTTCAAATATTCCGGTAAAAGATTTTACCGTAGCGGACATGGCTTTTTGCTGTTCATCTGCAATGCTTTCAACTTTAGTCATTTCCTGCACTGCTTTTTCTATACCCGACTGTACTTCTCTGATTAATTCTTCAATTTTTTGCACTGAGTTTCCGGATTGCTCTGCAAGCTTTCTTACCTCATTTGCTACTACTGCAAAGCCCTTTCCCTGTTCACCGGCTCTTGCTGCTTCAATGGCTGCATTGAGAGAGAGCATATTTGTCTGCTCGGCTATACCGTTGATTACCAATAATATATCCCCGATTTCTTTAGACTTCTCTGCCAGTGCCGAAACGGCACTGCTCACGCTTGTGACAAATTCTTTGTTCTCATTGATTTTTACTTCCTGATAATTTACTGAATTTTCTCCCAGCTTAATGGTATCAATGGCTTTCTCCGCCAGCTTATCCGTATCATCCATGTCGGTAGTTATTTTGCTTAATCCGCTTACTATACCGCTGATAGAATTGCTTATTTCTTCTATTGAACCTGCTTGCTCAACAGCACCCTTGGCAAGCTCACTAAGCGCAGCTGCTGCCTGTTCGGATATACTGCTCAGTATTTGAATCGATTTCTTCATTTCCAAAGGGGCTGCAGATACCTGCGAACCTACTTCCATTGCATCTTTAACTGTGCTTCTCAGATTTGATACCGATTCATTTAGGCTTTCTATTATTTCTAACTGCCCTCCTGCTTTGCTCGTGTCAATCCGGTATGTTATGTTGCTGTTCTTAAGGCTATCTGCCAGATTGCTTATTTCATTCAGCGGCTTTATAAACTTCGAATAATTCCTGAAGGATGCCATAATACCTAACATTATTCCGGCTAACAGGTAGCAAGCCATGGACAATTTAAGCTGAAGTCCTTCCAGCCTGATGATATAAATGGACATCAGCGTGCCGGCTATTCCGGCAAGCGGTGCCACCATAAGGAGTGTTTGAACTATATACCCTGATAAAGTAGAATGTTTATGCTTTTTTACTTCTTTTCCGGACATTTTTGAATCACCCCCTCATAATATTTGACAAATGCCTATTACAATTTTATCAAATTTTTACAGGCATTACAATGAGCAATGAAAAACGTGTCGAATTGACACGCTTTTCAAAAATTTCTTATGCCTTTGTTATTTTGTCCAGACCTCCCATATAAGGCCTCAAAACCTCAGGTATTATAACGCTTCCGTCACCCTGCTGGAAGTTTTCAAGTATGGCCGCTACTGTTCTTCCCACAGCCAAGCCTGAGCCGTTGAGAGTATGAACAAATCTGGGTTTTTCCTTGGGTTCGGGCCTGAATTTAATATCTGCCCTTCTTGCCTGGAAATCTTCAAAATTGCTGCAGGAGGATATTTCTACATACCTTCCGTAGCTCGGCATCCAAACCTCCAAATCATAGGTCTTTGCAGAAGAAAAGCCTAAATCTCCGGCACACAGGCAAACCACCCTGTAAGGAAGCTTTAAGAGCTTCAATATCCTTTCCGCATCCTCAGTCAGCTTCTCCAGTTCTTCATAAGAATTTTCAGGATTTGTAAATTTCACAAGCTCAACCTTGTTGAACTGATGCTGTCTTATAAGTCCTCTTGTATCCCTTCCTGCCGAACCCGCTTCAGCCCTGAAGCAGGCGGTATATGCCGTATGCCTTATAGGCAGCATGCTGCCGTCTAAAATCTGCTCCCTGTACATATTGGTAACAGGTACTTCTGCAGTGGGTACAAGGAAATATTCCGTATTCTGAACCTTAAAGGCATCCTCTTCAAACTTCGGCAGCTGGCCTGTTCCCGTCATGCTTCTCCTGTGAACCATAAAAGGAGGGAATATTTCCGTATAGCCGTTTTCGGTGTGAGTATCCAGCATGAAGTTTATCAATGCTCTCTCCAGCTTTGCTCCAAGCCCTCTGTAAAAGGTGAACCTTGCTCCCGTCACCTTTCCTGCGGTTTCAAAGTCCAGTATGTTGAGATCGACGCCGATATCCCAATGAGCCTTTGGCTCATATTCAAACTTAGTCGGTTCTCCCTGCTTCCGGATTTCCACATTATCCGCATCGGAGGTGCCGTCAGGTATGCCGTCATAAGGGGTATTGGGTATGGTCAGGAGAATGCCCGTTATCTCCTCATCCAGATTTCTTACCCTCTCATCCATTTCCTTTATCTTTTCAGATACCTGCCTCATTTCCAAAACTACAGCCTCGGCATCCTGCTTCGCTCTCTTAAGCTTTGCAACCTCTTCGGAAACTTTGTTTTTTCTGCTTTTAAGCTCTTCTACCTCATAAATAACCTGTCTTCTTTGTTCATCAAGCTTCAGAACCTCATCAATCCTGAACTCCTGTCCTCTTCTTGCGAGCTTTCTTTTTACCTCCTCAGGATTGGATCTGATTGCTCTGATATCCAGCATAGTGTTTTCCTCCTTTTCTTGATTAGAAAATATAAAAGCCTTCCTTCCCCATGATAAGGGACGAAAGGCTTTCCGCGTTGCCACCCTAATTAGCAGTAACCAATTTCACTGCTCTCTCATATGTTTAACGGCTGTACCGGTACTGCTCCTCGCAGACTGCTCCGGGATGGATGGCTTTAAGCTGCCAGCCGGCTTGCACCTGCCGCCCGCTCTCTTGATGGCGCACCTATAGCTTTTCCCTTCAAAGCATTTTATGTATTATACATATTTTAAACTATTCTACTACTAATTATGCATTTTTGCAATATCCGCTTCTATAAAATGTATAATATGCCTGCACCAGGCAATACTCTTAATAGAACTTGGCCAAAACATATAATAACCGGGGAGGTACTCTTATGGCAAAGCTGGATATGATCGGTCAAATTGCAGATTTAAAGGAAATAGACTACAAAAACACACTGGCAATAACAAGTATTATTGAGCTTCTGATAGAAAAGGGCATCCTTGACAGCAGCGAAGTAGCCGCAAAGGCACAGTATCTTGAAGACCAGACTCTGTCCGAAATCAGAAGGAACAGCAGATTCGGGATAAGAACCGACTTCCGCTGATAAATATAATCAGGCAAAAGATGTCCCACAGGGGGTAAGCACGTCCCCTGCTTCGTTGAAACGCTAAAGCATTAGTATTAAATGGCATGTATATCAATAAGCCGATATACATGCCATTAATAAATTAATATGCTTTTGCCGCATAAACCATTTTTTCCGCCTTGCCTCCGCAAATCAGGCATTTATCTCCAACATGCTCCTGCCGGAAGGGTATGCACCTTATTGTAGCGGCGGTGTCCTCCTTGAGCTTATCTTCGCATTCCCTGCTGCCGCACCACATTGTCTTTACGAAGCCCGGAGTTTCCTGCATTATTTTTTTGAATTCCTCATAATCCGTAGTGGTATAGGTCTTTTCTTCCATATTCTTCAGCGCTTTGTTGAACATTGTGGTATGAATCTCATCAAGAAGCCCGGAGACGGTCTCTGTCAGAGAGTCCATGGATACGGTGAATTTCTCCAAAGTATCCCTTCTGGCTATTGTAACCTGGTTGTTTTCTATGTCTCTGGGGCCTATCTCCATTCTTATCGGAACACCCTTCATCTCCCACTCGTTGAACTTCCAGCCGGGGCTGTAGGTATCCCTGTCGTCCATTTCGACCCTGAAGCACTTTTCCAGTTCATCTTTCACTGCCTTTGCCTTATCCAGCACTCCTTCCTTATGGAAAGCTATAGGAATAATGACAACCTGTACCGGAGCCACTCTCGGAGGCATTACAAGTCCTCTGTTGTCCCCATGGACCATTATGATTCCCCCGATAAGCCTTGTGGAAATCCCCCAGGAGGTGCTGTGGGCATACTTAAGCACGCCATCCTTATCCAGGAATTTTATATCAAACATCTTTGAAAAATGCTGCGCCAGATTATGTGATGTACCCGCCTGCAGAGCTTTTCCGTCATGCATCATCGCTTCCATCGTATAAGTGCGGAGAGCCCCTGCGAATTTTTCCTTTTCACTCTTTTGCCCAAGTATCACAGGCATTGCCAGTTCGTCTTCCGCAACCTGCCTGTATATTTCCAGTATCAGCAAGGTTTCCCTCTGGGCATCCTCCTCATCTGCATGTACCGTATGGCCTTCCTGCCATAGGAACTCTGCCGTCCTGAGGAAGGGCCTTGTAGTCTTTTCCCACCGCACAACGTTGCACCACTGGTTTATCAACAGGGGAAGATCCCTGTATGATTGCACCCATCTGGAATACATATCGCATATTATAGTTTCCGAGGTCGGCCTTATAAACAATCTCTCGGTAAGCTCCTCGCTGCCTCCGTGGGTAACCCACAGCACCTCGGGAGCAAATCCTTCAAAGTGGTCAGCTTCCTTTTTCAGATAGCTTTCCGGTATCAAAAGCGGGAAATATGCGTTCTTGTGACCTGTAGCCTTGAACCTTCTGTCGGCTACTCTCTGAATTCCTTCCCATACTCCATAGCCGTAAGGCTTTATTACCATGCAGCCTTTTACGGGAGCATAATCAACCATATCGGTCTTTAAGATGACATCAGTATACCACTGGGAAAAATCCTCTTCCATCGGGGTAATCTCTTTAACAAATTCCTGCTGCTTCTTGTCAGCCATAATAATCTCTCCTTATCTGAATAAATTGATATTAACAAATAAAAAAACTTCGTCACATGAAAGGGACGAAGTTTTACTCGCGGTACCACCCTATTTGAACATACGCCGTTATACGTATATTCCTCTTCAGCCTTTAACGCAGGCATACGGCGGGAGTTCATCCCCGGCTCGGAGGTTGGGTTCGATAAAATCTAACCTGGAAAGCATTTCAGCTCTTAAGCCTTCCTCTCTTAAGGCGACTTGTTATCTACTATTCCTCTTCATTGCCTTAGGTTTTGAATTAAGTTTATTATATATTATGGCATTTGACCTGTCAATATACACATCATTCTGCTATTGTACAGTTGAATGTAAAGGATGAAAATAGTAGTATATATATTGAAGGTTGAAAATCTTTGCGAGGAAGTGTTGATATGCCGGATAATAATGAAATAAAGGAATTTGATATATTTGACGTAGAAGACGGAGAACTTTTAAAGATAATTCTTGACAGTATCAACGACGCTATTTGTGTGGTAGACGAGAACTGTATAACCCGCTACTGGAACAATGCCGCAGAAAAGCTTTACAATATCGGCAAGGATAAGATATTGGGCAGGCATATAAAGGAATTTTTCCCAAACTCCCTGCTCCCTAAGATAATTAAGGAAAGAAAATCTTATGACAATATTTACAACAATCCCAGAGAAGGGTGTTACAATGTCATAAGCGCTTCCCCGCTATACATGAATGGCCGCCTTGTCGGAGGCATAAGCCTGGATCGGGATGCCACAGAGTTCATAAAGACCTCAGAGCTGCTGATGAAGGCCCAATCCAATCTTAATGTATTGGAACATGAAATGTCCATAATCAATAAAAATCGATACTCATTTTCACAGATTCTGGGCAACAACAGAGCTTTCAGAGACAGCATCAGACTGGCAAGAGATATTTCAAGGTCCAATATCAACGTGCTGATAACCGGTGAGAGCGGTACCGGCAAGGAACTGTTCGCCCGTGCAATACATATGGAAAGCGGACGGGAAGGTTATTTTGTACCCATCAACTGCAGTGCCATACCTCACGAATTAATTGAAAGCGAATTATTCGGATATACAGCGGGAGCCTTCACCGGGGCACTGAAAACAGGCAAGATAGGCAAAATTGAGCTGGCACATAACGGTACGCTTTTTCTTGATGAGATAGGGGACATGCCGCTGAGTATGCAGCCAAAAATACTCAGGGTGCTTGAAAATGGAGAGATGACCAGAATAGGCAGCGAAAAAACCATAAAAACAAACATAAGAATCATCACTGCCACCAACAAGAACTTATCGGAAATGGTGGAGGCAGGATTGTTCAGGAAAGACCTTTATTACAGGCTTAACTCCGTTGTTATAAACCTTCCTCCTTTAAGAGAAAGGAAGGATGATATACCATTGCTTGTAAACAGATTTATAGAAGATTACTGCATGGAATACGGGATCAATATCCTTGGCATTACTCCTGAGGTTTTGGACAGCTTTGTAAATCACAGCTGGGAAGGAAACATAAGAGAATTGAAAAACGCCGTCGAAAGAATCGTGGTGCTGGCGAGGAATTCCAACACAGGGGTAATTGATTCCTCTTTTCTTCCCCAAAGCCTCGGAGGAATCAGAAAAACCATCTCTGCCGCGAAGCAGGACAGTATATATGACTTGAATACCATACTGGAAAACGCAGAAAGAGAAGCCTTGATAAATGTCATGAGAATTTCGGGAGGCAATAAGGCACATGGGGCAAAGCTCCTGAATATACCGAGAAGCACCTTGTATTTCAAGCTTAAAAAGCATAACCTGGAAAAATGACATTCTCCCGAAAACGTCAATACTTCGACATGCGCGTCAATATATTGGCATCTATTGTGTCTAAAACCAATCCAACTGTCAATATATTGACACATAAATATATAGACCTTAGTAAAATGAATTGTTTCCTGCGTTGGCATATAAATTGCTATATAATTTTTTAATTAGCGAAAGGGGGAATCCTTTATGAGGATTGAGCAACATCCTATTATTACGTTCAACAAAGGCAGAAAGGTTCAGTTCACATTTGACGGAAAGGTTTATGAGGGATATGAAGGCGAGCCGATTGCAGCTGCTCTCCACGATGCCGGAATAAGGGTTCTGGGCCATACCCACAAGCTGGGAAGACCCAGAGGCTTTTACTGTGCAATAGGAAATTGTTCCTCCTGCCTTATGGTAGTGAACGGCAAGCCCAATGTAAGAGTTTGTGTGGAAAAGCTCAAAGAGGGAATGGCAGTGGAAACTCAAATAGGACGGGGGGATATTAAGTGATTCATACAGAAATAGCTATAGTAGGAGGAGGCCCTGCGGGACTTTGCGCAGCAATAAAGGCTGCCGAATCCGGTGCAAAGGTTATAGTCCTTGATAGAAACAGCCAGCTGGGCGGACAGTTGATAAAACAAACTCATATGTTTTTTGGTTCCCAGAAACAATATGCCTCACACAGAGGTATAGATATTGCAAATATCCTCATATCCAAATTAGAAGATTATAAGGACAAAATTACCGTTATGCTTGATGCAACTGTAATAGGACTGTATGAAGACAGAGTACTGACTGTTGACCAGGGGGGCAAATACATAAAAATAAAGCCTGATACTTTAATTATTGCTACAGGTGCTTCGGAAAAATTCCAGGCTTTCCCCAATAATGATTTACCCGGCATTTATGGAGCAGGAGCCGTGCAGACATTAATGAATGTCTATGGAGTAGCTCCCGGAGAGAGTGTATTCATGGTCGGAGCAGGCAATATAGGACTTATTGTAAGCTATCAGCTTATGCAGGCCGGAATAAAAGTAAAAGGTGTAATATGCAGAGGCCCGAAATTCGGCGGCTATGCCGTACATGCTTCAAAGCTGAGAAGACTAGGCGTTCCTGTAATGCCTTCCCACAAAGTCGTATATGCCCATGGGAAGGATAAGCTGGAAAGGATAACCCTGATTAAGCTTGACGAAAATAAAAAAGAAATCCCCGGCACCGAGTTTGATATAGAGGTTGATGTGCTGTGTATTGCAACGGGACTTACCCCGCTGGCAGAGCTTCTATGGCAGATGGGCTGTGAGATGAAGTATATTTCAGAGTTAAGCGGTCATGTTCCCCTTAGGGATAAAAACCTGATGACCAGCCTTGACGGTATTTATGTTGCCGGAGACGTTGCCGGTATTGAAGAGGCAAGCAGCGCTATGGTTGAAGGGTCACTGGCCGGCTTGTGCGCTGCAAAAGCAGCCGGTCATATTCATCCGGATTTTGAAGCCCTTGTGGCGGACTGCCATAAACAGCTTTATGATTTACGGTCAGGCCCTGAAGGTGAAGCAATCCGTAAAGGTCTATCCAAAGCTGAGCTTAAGGAGGTTGGTTTATAATGCTTGAAAGAACCGGTGTGCCTACAAAAGAAAATATCGAAAGTGTAACACCTTTGAAGGAAAGGTTGTCAAAAGGTCCGGTAGCAATTATAGAGTGCTTTCAGGAAATACCCTGCAATCCCTGCTACACTTCTTGTAAAAAAGGTGCGATAAAAGAACTGATAGATATTAATGACCGTCCTATATTAGATCCTGAAAAATGCAACGGCTGCGGCGTTTGTATAAGCAATTGCCCGGGGCTTGCGATTTTCGTAGTTGACGAATCTTATTCAGAAACTGAAGCTCTGGTAAAGATACCTTATGAATTTGTGCCATTGCCTAAGGAAGGAAGCTTCGTCACAGGTTTGGACAGAGAAGGAAAGCCCGTATGCAGGGCAAAGGTTGAAAAGGTTCTGAATACAAAAGCACAGGACAGAACTCCTGTAGTATCATTAATAGTCCCAAAAGAGTTTTCCATGACTGTAAGGTTTTTAAGCCTTAATGACCATTACAGTGATAATACTATTGTCTGCCGATGTGAAGAAATTACTCTGGGTGAAATAAGAGAATATATCAGGCGCGGATATCAAAGCCTCGAGGAAATCAAGAGAATATCCAGGGCCGGAATGGGTCCCTGTCAGGGAAGAACCTGCAGTCAGCTGATTATGCAGGAGCTGGCCGCAGCTACCGGGAAACGGCTCTCTGAGATAAAGATGTCCGCATTCAGGCCGCCGGCAGTGCCGATTAAATTAGGACAGCTGCTTGGAGGTGATGATCATGAATAAAACTGCAAGTGTAGTAATAGTGGGCGGAGGTATTTCCGGCTGTGCAATAGCTTACACCCTGGCCAAAAAAGGCGTAAAGGATATTGTAGTAATTGAAAGGGATTATCTTAGCAGCGGTGCTACAGGAAGGTGCGGAGCCGGTGTCCGTATGCAGTGGGGTACCGAAATGAACTGCAGGCTGGCAAAGTACAGTATAGAATTCTTTGAAAGAGCAAATGAAGAGCTGGAATATGAATATGATATTGAGTTCAAACAGGGAGGATATCTCATAGTTGCTTCTACGGAAAAAGAAGTCAACCAGTTCAAGAAAAATATAGCTTTGCAAAACAGCCTGGGCATCCCTTCAAGATTGCTGACTCCCAAGGAAGCTAAGGAAATAGTCCCTCATATGGATGAAACAAAGATTATTGCCGCCACATTTAACCCAAAAGACGGGCACCTTAACCCCTTCCATACTACTCAGGCTTATGCCAATGCAGCAGTCAGGCTGGGTGTTGAGATAATGAAGTATGCAACCGTTACCGGAATTAAGGTTGAAAACGGAAAAGTAGTTGGCGTACAGACCGATAAAGGTTATATTTCCACTCCGGTTGTCGTAAATGCCGCTGGCGGGTATTCGCAGCTTATTGCAAAAATGGTGGGTATTGATCTGCCGGTATATTCAGAAAGGCATCAGATTCTTGTAACTGAGCCGGTAGCTCCTATGCAGGGGCCGATGTTTATGTCCTTCTCCCTTAATATATACTGCCAGCAGACACCTCACGGCAGCTTCATAATGGGCAGAGGCGATGCAAATGAGCCCAGGGATTTG
>Ga0302243_1001002_pt1 | contig 21891 bp, 19 predicted proteins | sample AAG_UR_Met_MG_FD_193514 | JGI IMG/M metagenome (GOLD analysis project Ga0302243, IMG submission 193514) | Enriched activated sludge microbial communities from anaerobic digester in WTTP, New Holstein, Wisconsin, United States - AAG_UR_Met | ecosystem: Engineered > Bioreactor > Anaerobic >... | reverse complement strand
GCATTTTCAACTCAAAAAAGATAGGTACGACACGATCAGAGAAGGGACTCTTATCTTTTTAGAAATAGTTGCTCATATCAAGGCTAAGACGGTTATGACAAGCGGAGTTGGGGTGAGAGAGGGTGTTTTTTTAACTAAGTTTTTAAAAAACAATAATTATACATTTCCAAAAGCAATAAATCCTAGCATCCAAAGCATCCTAGACAGGTTTGATTCTGACCATTCATACAAAACTTTGCAAATAAAAAAGCAAATAGCAAAAGGGCTGCTTAACATATTTAGCGAATATTTTGAATTCAAACAAGGATATGAAAATGAACTTTTATCAGCTTTGACATTGAGCGATATTGGTAAAAATCTTACAATTTATAAAGCGAACAGGCACTCGTTTTATATTGCCCTGCAAGAGTTGAATTATGGCTTTACTCATGAGCAAATGATTTTTATCGCTACTTTGCTTAGAGCCGGGAAGAGTGCAAAGATCAAAAAAACACTTCGCAAAAAATATGGCTCTCTTTTACCGCGCAAAAAAACTTTGCATTGGTATAGTTTCATATATACTCTTACGCTTATGCTTTCTGAACATTCGCACAATGCAAAAATTACTTTTATATACAACAATCAAACACTTACAATAACATCTGATAAGCCGTTATATCTTATAAAAGAAGCTATTAAAGAGATCAATAAACCTGCAAGTTTTGCTATTATAGTAAAAGACACGCTGCATATACCGCCTCAAATAACGGATATATAAAAACTCTTTAGATGATCGTATTGTTGTATTAATAGTTTTAAGTATTATCATTGTGAATATATATCTTTTTATAGATTCTCACGCCACTTTACGACTAAGGATGAAGGGGGGGGTGTCATCTTGAGAAGTCTTTAGACTTCATGAAGATCTATTTTTTTAGATTCTCACGCCACTTTGTGGCTCAGAATGACTGGAGGTTTGTCATCTTGAGAAGTCTTTAGACTTCGTGAAGATCTCTTTTTCTAGATTCTCACACCACTTCGTGGCTCAGAATGACGAAAATACTAAACTAATGTTATATACTAAAATTTAGTTCCCATGCTAAATTCAAAGCTTGATGTCTCATCTCTATCTTCAGGGTTGATAGCTTTGGCAAATATAAAATTGATAGGCCCAAACGGCGAGAACCACTCAACAGAAACCCCTGCTGAAGCTCTATCTATATTGTCATAGCTTCTGCCGTAAAAATCATCAGAACCGATAATACCCCAGTCTGCAAAGAATGCCATACGTATTTTTGCCTCTTCAGAAATCGGAATGCTTGCTTCTATACTGTTAGAGAACGATTTTGTACCGCCAACCCTTCTATATACAGTTCCATCAAGAATCTCAGGAGAAATAGTATAAGTTTCATATCCTCTGACACTTCCCATTCCGCCCATGAGCAATCTCTCTGCTACAGGCACATACCCATCGGTTGAGTTTAGATATCCGACTCTAGCTTTATATCTTAAGATCAGATCGTAATCTATCAAGTCTCTCAAACCGTAATAAGCCCCAAACTTCCCGTTAAATTTGACAAAATCGCCAAAATCTGTATATCCTCCGTTTTCTGGCTTCTGATGATCCGGGCTAAGATCGCCGTCCAAAGTAGCAATTTCTGCGCCAAGGCTGGCAATAAATCCGCTTCTTGGAACATAATAATCATCGGTATTATCAAATTTGATCCCTAAAATACCGGCTGCTTTTTGATATTTGTCACTATACAAAAGCTTATACAATTCATTGGTGGAGGTACCAGTAATATCAGATTGGTTATCTGAATATGTTATTCCTCCGTAAATATAAAAATGTCTCATAAATTCCCGACCGACAGTTAAAGAGCCGCCGGCTTGATCTATTTTATAGTCGTCATTATCATAGTCGTACTCTCGTTTATAAAGATCCATTGATAGACTATACAGCGAATCCCAAATTCTAGGATTTGACAAATGCAGATTATAATTTATTGATCTTTGAGAATAGTCGATTCCAAGGCTTGTATCTATACCTGTACCAAATATATTTTTATCGGAAATACTTCCATTTACCATAAAGCCTTCATAGCTTCCGTATCCGCCTCCGATCGAGAAAGAACCGGTTGGTGCTTCTTTTACATTGACTAGCAAATTCATTTTATCATCAGTTAGTTTTTGGGTTTGGATATCATATTTTTCAAAAAATCCCGTTCGGCCCAATGCGTTTTTACTGTCTTTTAGATCCGTTTGGCTAAACTGATCTCCCGGGGCTAAATATATATATCGTCTAACAACACTGTCTTGAGTCTCATTATTGCCTGAGATCAACACATCATTTATGGTTACTTTCGTACCTGGAGTAATTACATACTGTATATTAATAATATCGGTACCGCTTTTGCCCATTTGCGGCGAAACATTTGCAAATGCATATCCCAAATTTCCTGTTTGCTCTTGAAGATATGCGATATCTTTTCTTAATTTGTCTATATTGAAATATTTTCCTTTTTTCAAAAAAAGGCCGTCATGCAACTTGTCATTATCCAATCCTTCAACAGATTGAAGTATCGATATATCGCCGACTTTATATCTGTTGCCCTCTATGATATTGTATTCGATTGTTGCGCGGTTTTTGCTATCTACTTGAACTCTTGGCTTGCTGATTTGTGCATCGATATAACCATGTTTCATATAGGTATCTTTGATTCTGTATACATCATTTTCCAGCTGAGACAAATTAGCTACTCCGTCATTTCTAAACGGCAGGAATCCCAAGAAATCTTCTTCTTTGTTTACTAAATTTGTCTCTATATCACTTTGGCTAAGTGCATCTATACCATTGAATACGAGATTTGAGATCTTAACTTTTTCGCCTTTTTTGACATCAAAGGTCAAAGATACGCTTCCCTCTCCCACGACTTCGCTTTTTACATCAACTGATGCATCATATATACCGTCTTGAGCAAGTTTAGCTTGCAATACTTCTTTTGCTTTTTGCATTTTTGCATTATCTAGCAGCTCACCTCTTTTTAAGCCCATCGCTTCAATAAGCTTTTTACTCTCTTCTTCTGAACCATATCCGATGATCTGAGCATTTGCAATAGCAGGTTTTTCTACAAAATGATATACTACTACTCCTCCGCTTTTGGTCTCTGCTTTTACATCTTGAAAGTATTTTTGTTCTGAAAGATTTTTGACAGATTCTTTGATTTTTGATTCTGATAATGTATCACCGACTTTTATACCGCTGATTTCGGCGATCGTATTTGGAGATAGGCTATGCAAACCGTCATATTCGATTTTAGTTATACTTTGTGCGATTAGCATTGAACCGATTGACATCCACAATAAAGAAGTTTTTTTAATCATACGAAACCTTTTTTTTAAATTAGCATTGAAGGATCAAAGCAATAATATGGCTAATAGTTTATCGTCTTTTAACCTAAAAAATAATAATAAATCTGTTTTTTTTAGCCTTATGATATAATTTGGCATTATTTTAGAGTTAAAGGTCAAAAATGGATATAAAATCAATCGGTATTATTGGTTTGGGGCTAATGGGGGGTTCTATTGGTTTAAGTTTAAGAAAACTATACCCGCATCTTAATATCATTGGTTATGATCACAATTTGACACATATTCAAGAAGCAATGGATTTAAATCTAGTTAACAGGTTTACCAAAAACATAGATGAAATTTGGCAATGCGATCTTGCTATTTTAGCAATTCCGGTTGATGGAATTATTTCACTGATAGGGCAAATAAGCAGCATTCCAAAAACGACCACGATCATTGATATGGGAAGTACCAAAAAACTAATTTGCGACAGTATTCCAAATGCCATTCGTTCTAATTTTGTAGCAACACATCCGATGACAGGCACGGAAAAAAGCGGCCCTGCTGCTGCAATAGATGGATTATACAGCAATAAAACGGTAGTGCTTTGCGATATTGAAAAAAGCGGAGCCCATCAACTCGAAATCGTCAAAAAACTATATAAAGCACTTGGTATGAACATCATCTATATGGATAGCACTTCACATGATAGGCATGCAGCATTTATCTCTCATATGCCCCATGTGATCAGTTATGCCTTAGCAAATACCGTTATGTGTCAAGAAGATCCCAAAAGCATCATAGCGCTTGCCGGTGGAGGGTTTCGCGATATGAGCAGAATCGCTAAAAGTTCTCCTGATATGTGGGAAAGTATAATTAGACAAAACAAGATCAATGTACTTGATTCCATAATAAATTTCAAACAAGAGCTAGACTCGTTTGAAAAAATGCTGCTCAAAGAGGATTGGGAAGGTATAAAAAAATGGATGACCAGGGCCAATAGTTTGCATGATATTCTATAAATAGAACATCATTAGCAATAGAGCTATTTTTGTTTATTTCTCTTTTTGGACATCATTAGCAATACTGCTATCATGCTCGCCAAACCTGCTATAAAACTAACAATTAGCCACACTATTAACGGTACACCGTTTTTTGAAGGATCGCTTTGTTTTAAACCGTTAAGCGATCCTATGATCTTAATATCATATGATGGCGTAACAATGGTCTCTATTTTATTACTTTTGATGTTATAAATAGTTATATTGCGAGAAGGGATGGTAAAATCATGATCGCTGAGAAAAATATACTCCCTTGTATAGTTTGAAAAAACCTTATCGCCTCTGATCTCTTGTACAATTTGCGGCTCTTGTGCGCTAACATTCAAGCCTTCAATACTATAATCCAAGCCATCAAAATTTCCCAAAGCACCTTCGCCTTCTATTTTTAGAGATAACACGATAGGTGCATCAATATCAGCAGTCAATAGATTTGGTTTCACGCTTATATTAAAATCTCCTACCAGTTGAACTAAGCTCGGCAATGGCTTTATGGTGACAGATAACATCTTTGAACTTATTATTTTTGCTTTTGGTTTGTGGCTAAAAAATGTATCAAAAAAACTGCTAAGAGCTGTTTTTTTTTCAACAATAGACATTTTCGCAGGATCTAGAATATAATTTCCAGGTTTTTGAGGAGTGATCAAATAATCGATCTGGGTAATATCATATCCTCCTTGCCTGATGCTTTTTTTATTTATTTCCTTAGAAGTAAAATTATTAAACGGCGGTTGAATATATTTTGCCGAAGATAAGTTAAGATTCGATTTTTTTGACACAATTACAGATACCACCAATGAGTCTCCAAAATATATAGATTTTTTATTGGCCATCATATCAATAGATATATTGGCGTATAAAATATTTATAGATAGAATAAAAAATATAAATGCTTTACCAAGGTTTCTAATCATAACTACTCCTTTTGGTTAATATTAGATTATACAATATAGTTGTTGTTTTTTTATTTTCCAAACTTTTTAGCATATTATATAATTGTTTTTCTTTTTGATCATTTTTTGGCATCTCTTGCAAATGCACAGATTGGAGCGGCTTGCCATTGTTTGTCACTTGGATTGCTTTATATTGAATGGTTTGATTATTTTTTGCTTTTTGTTTTTTTGCAAGCTCAAGATTGTATTGTGTATCATTATCTTTTTGGATCATGAGTGCTTGCTGGTATGATTTGATCGCATTATCATAATCTTTTATTTGAAAATAGCAATTGCCTAAATTATGATATTTATTTATATTATTTGGAGCTTTTTCATATGCTTTTATAGCTGCAGTGTATTTTCTTTCTTTATAATAACTATTACCCAGATTATACCAATCATGCGGTGTTTTGTTCAATAAAGTTAAAATAGCTATGCTTTTATCATATTCTCTATTTTGATATGCTTTTTTGGCATTATGCCTGTCTATAAAATCAAATAAATCAGCGTGAGTTAAAGTAGATACAAATAACGATATAAATACAATTTTTATCATTTTTTTATCCTTATCGGCAATGAACTCCATGACACAAGAAGCAATATAAGCGACAAAACAAGAGGATAATAAAATAGCTCTTTTTGATTCTTGGATAAAAGAAATTTATCTCCATTGTCGATATTATAGCTGCTTAAAAAATCATATAACTCTTTTGTATCTGCATGGGCATTAGCTGAAACGATAAACAATTTAATATCATTCTTGCTTAGCAAACTTGTGAATTCCTCCGGGATATCTTCATTATTGCTAATAATAACAGCTGTCTTGTTTGGTTTGTCTTTGGTAATGAAAACTAGCAATTCTCCAAGAGCTCTAAAGTTTCTTAAATCATTTTTTACATATCTATTGTCTATGCCGTCTATCATCTCTTCTAATAAAAATTTGTCGTTCGTAAATGGGGAAATTAAAAAAGCATTGTTTGCAAATGCCGTTAATGCCACCTCATCATTGCTCATATTTTGCAATAATATCTTGGTTGTTTGTTTTGCATCATTGAATTTATTACTATCCCTGTCCACATTCCCATCTAAGGAGGATATATCAAAAGACAATACAATATTCGATCCTTTCAAAGATATCTTTTGCTCTCCTTTGTCAAAAACAGGTCTTGCCATTGCGATTATCATCATTAAAAGTGCCGTAAAAAATAGAATATTTCTAGCTGCATGAGGCAAACTATCTTTATTGACACGGAGTCTATCTAATATTTGGCGGTCAAACAGTCTGTCTAATCTGCTTTTATTTGTGATCACCAATGCAGCTAAAATAAGAAAAGGGACGATCAGAACCCAAAAGAGATACGGATATACAAAATGAACCATTCTATATTCCCTTGATATTGCGGATATATATCCAAAATAACAAGCTTATCCAAGCTACAAAAAGCGGGTATAGATATAAATAGATGTAGTTTGGCTCTTCTTTGGAAGAGACATCTTCTCTTTTGTCTATTTCATTATATATTTTAGATAATTCGGATGCATCAATAGCTTCATATGCTCTACCGCGGCCTGCTTTTGCTAATTCATTAAGATAAAAAGCATCATAACCGTTGCCGTAACCTATGGTATAAAGCTTAATAGGAAATTTTGATATCAAAGACAATAGATCATCTTTTTGAATAGTACTTTTATTATCAGTGCAGCTTGTGAGCAAAATAATTATTTTTGTTTTTGCTTTGCTTCTGGAAAGCATACCATAGCTTTTGGTTATTGCATCATTAATGGCACTCATATGGCCTGCTATGCCAAGCTCTTGTAATTTCAAAATGGTTCTTAGGATTTCAATATCTGCCGTTATCGGAGATGCGATCAGTGCATTATTTCCAAATGTCACCAAACCTATATTATTGCTTGTTCTTTTTGATATGAAAGCATCTAATTCTTGTTTTGCTTTATCAAGTTTACCGTCTTTCATGGAATCACTTGCATCGAGTATGAGGACTATATCATGTTTTTTCTCTAAATATTGATGCAAGCTAACAACCGGCGAAGCCAAAGCTATTATGGCTGATGATATGCCTATCCATTTTAATATATGAAGGGTTGGTGTTCTATTTTTGCCTTTTAGAAGCAACAACGATACATGGGGAAAGAAAATAGCTTCGCTTTGTTCCTTGCACCATTTATCGCATACGATAAAAACGAATATCAAAATCAATGCCCACGGATATTCAAAACTAAACATCTAATACCTGGATCAAAAGATCATAATGTGTCAAAGTCTCTTCATTGACTAAGGGTACATCTTTTTTGTATTTATATTCTAGCAGCATCGGTTCAAGTTGACTGAGTATCTCTATACTCCTAGGATCTTTTGCCAATAATCTTCCATAATAACTTACTTTATATGCTGCATTTTTAGAATTTGACCAATCTACACTTTTGATGACATTTAAGTATTGTTTTCTTAAATTCTGTTTTCTGCTATTTAGCCATCTCGATATTCCCCACCAGAGAATACTAATAAATAAAAATAACAATAATACAGCTCCTGCTGCAAAACCCCAATAGAGCCATTCGGTATTTGCCAAGTAAGGTTTGATATCTTTTAGCTCTTCAATCATTTAGTATATACTATTTAATAATTTTAGATATACATCTTCATGTGTATAAACTTTTAGCATTCTTATACCGTATTTTTTGCAATTATCCACCAGTTTTGCATCGTTTTTGGCCAATGATTTACGATAATTGGATGTTGCATTATCATCCACGTTGCCAAAAAAACCTTGACCGCTTTCCATATCGATCAATTGGATCAAACCAAGCTCTTGTGGATTTTCTTCAAATTGATCTCTAATTATTATTAGTACAACATCATGTTTTTTTGACAATTTTCCAAGGTCAAATTCCCCTATGCCGTCACTTATGATGTATAACAATGCCTTTTTGTTCAAATGAGTCCAAAGTGTTTGTGTCATCTCTTGATAATTGCTTTTTCTGCCAAGTACCTCAAAACGCCCCATTTCCTCCAAAACATCAAAAAGCGAAAATATTTGCTTACTTGGCTTATTCCACTTTACAAGCTTATCGGCAAATAAAAAATGTGAAAATCTATCGTTTTGGCTCAATGCACTCATGCCTATCAGTGCAACCGCTTCTCTCATAACTTCACTTTTTTGTAGAATAGTTCCAAAATAACTGGATCCTCCCATCATGGTGGCAACAGCCACATTAAGCTCTCGCTCTTCTTGGTAGATCTTTACAAACGGTTTTCCCATTTTTGCCGTTGTTTTCCAGTCTATTTTGCGTACATCATCTCCATACATATATTCACGAAGTTCTCCAAATTCAAATCCTTCGCCATAAAATTTAGTTATATGATTTCCTAGTCTTTGAGAATAAACTTGCTTTTTCGTTTTGAGAAGCAATGTTTTGGTATTTAGGTGCATTGGGCTCTCATCTACGGTACAGGTACGCTGTCTAGTATCTTAGATATGATATCATCCTGACTTACTCCGCTAGCTTGTGCTTCGTAACTAAGTATGATACGATGTCTAAGCACTTCTTTGGCTATATATAATATCTCGTTCGGAGATACATACGATTGGCCCCTTAGATATGCTATGGCACGTGATGCTTTATAGAGATCTATGCTTGCCCTTGGAGAAGCTCCAAACTCTATCATGAATTCCAACTCTTCTAAGCCGTAACTCTTTGGCTCTCTAGTTGCTACAACTATATCTACTATATACGCTTCTACTTCCGGGTCGATATGTATCTCCATCATCTTGTCGGTTGCAGCTTCTAATTGTGCGATATCAACGACTTGTTCAATTTTTTCAAAAGTGGAGTTTGCGACCCTTCTGGCGATCAGGAGTTCTTCTTCTTTTGTATTGTATCCTACCGTCACCTTCATCATAAACCTATCTAATTGCGCTTCAGGCAAAGCATACGCACCTTCATGCTCTATCAGGTTTTGAGTAGCCATTACCAAAAACGGCGGCGGGAGCTTAAAACTCTCATCGGCTATTGTTATTTGTTTTTCTTGCATGACCTCCAATAGTGCCGACTGCACTTTGGCCGGAGCCCTATTGATCTCGTCTGCCAAAAGTAAATTTGTAAAAACAGGTCCTTTTTTTATCTTAAAAGAGTTAGATGACGGATCGTAGATTTGAGTGCCTATAATATCGCTTGGCAACAAATCAGGAGTAAATTGCACTCTGCTAAAATGAAGTCCGAGACTCTTTGCAAGCGCATTTACTGTAGTGGTTTTAGCAAGGCCCGGTACCCCTTCAAGAAGTATATGGCCTCTACACAAAAGCCCAACTAAAAGGGCTTCTATCATTTTATCTTGGCCTACAACTACTTTGCTTATCTCTTGCTTGATAACATCTGCAATGGTTTGCTTACTTGACACTTTATCCCCCCTAAGTATTAAAGGAAGTATATAGTTTTGAGTTTTAATAGAAGATTAATGTGATGCTATCAATAAAAAGTTATTAGTTAGTTTGTGCCAAGCTCATCAATTTTATATTTTCTTACATAACCTTTATCATCTGCAAAATATATATTATCATTATTATCAAGAGCTATTCCTTCTTGATTGAATTTTGGAAGCTTCAATGTGCTCAAGATCCTTTTTTCAGCCATACTATACAGATACAAACTATTTTTTGTATCACTCACTATATAGAGTATACCGTTTTTCATCTCCAGCCCGGAAGAGTCTTCTATTTTATGATAAATTTCATCAACTACTCTTGCTTTATTATCATTAAGCTCTACAACAAATAGCTTGGCATCTTTTTTTGATAACGTTTGGAGCGAGAGTATATATTTGTCTCCCATTTTTGTTATGCCTTCTATGCCTCGTTTTTTACCAAACTTGCCTAATCCTTCTATGTGTATATATTGTTGTGAATGCTCTTCCCTGTCTACTCTTACCAAGCCGCCGCTCTCCAAGGCAAATACAAAATTATTATCTTCGCACACAACACCCTCTAGATCGTACTTTCCTATATTGTGTTTATACATCACAGTGCCGTTGGTACCTATCTCGTAAAAATATCCTTCATCGTTAGCCACGACCAGTGTATCGCTATTATTGCAATAGCTTATGCCCGATGCTTCCGGTATTGATGCTATAATGTGATCTTTGCCTAGTGATTGCTGGCAGCCGATCATTGTCAAACCAACCATTATGCTCAAAATTACAGCCTTAGATCGATATAGCTTCATAGATAATTCCTTTGTAAAATCAAATTATATAAAATCCAAGACAACAACTATGATCTATTGTCTTAGATATCCAAATGCCGCAGCAATTATATCATCATCATCTTTGCTGTATGATTTAAGTATGACTCTATCTTTACTTGTATCTTCAAATTCTATAAATACATTTTCACCATAACTAGAAACTTTGGATACTCCCTTGCTTGATGCCAAGAGCTTTATAGCCATGATATCAATAAATTGCTTGCTCATTGTATCCAATCTGCCAAATCTATCTTCTATCTCGGAGGCTATCTCATAAACCTCGCCTACGCTTTGGCTCAGTGCAAGCCTGCGATAAAGTTCAAGTCTCAATCGATCTTCGATTATTAGCTCTTCATTCAGATAAGCATCAACGGCTAGTTTAACTTCAACGCTTTTTCTTTTCTCTTCTTGTATGCCGCTAAGCTGCTTTATAGCCTCTTCTAGCATTCTAAGATAAAGTCCATAACCTATCTGTTTTATATGTCCGCTTTGAGCTTCCCCGATTATATTACCCCCGCCTCTGATCTCTAGGTCGTGAAACGCCAGTACTGCGCCGCTTCCAAGGTCTGAATGTGATTCAAGTGCAACAAGTCTGCATTTGGCAAGTTCAGTTAATCGCATTTTATCTGCTACCATAAAATAACAATATCCCTCTTTGGCTCCTCGCCCTACTCTGCCTCGAAGCTGATGCAGATCAGCCATGCCAAAATTCTCTGCACCGTCTACGATCATAGTATTGGCATGCGGCATATGGATACCCGATTCAACTATAGAAGTAGAAAGCAACACATCATATTCACCGGCTTCAAACCTTATCATCTCATCTTCTGTCTCTTTTGCACTTATTTTTGAATGAAGTACAGCTATGCGAAGAGACGGCAGTATCTCAAGAAGTTCCTTTTTTTTATCATTAATAGATGCTATAGAGTTATAGACGTAAAATATCTGTCCTCCTCTTCTGATCTCGCGCAAAAATGCCTCTTTTAGCAACTTTTTATCATAACTTTTGACAAAAGTTCTTACCCCTATCCTCTCAACAGGCGGGGTAAGTATCTCGCTAAATGTTTTGACGCTTGATAGTGCAAGGTTTAAGCTTCTAGGAATTGGTGTAGCACTCATGCTTAGCAAATGCACATTGCTTGCCATCTCTTTTAGACTCTCTTTTTGTTTTACACCGAATTTATGTTCTTCATCTATAACCACAAGTGCCAGCCTGTCAAATTCAACCCCAATCAATGCATGAGTTCCTATAAATACATCTATAGTGCCTTCCTTTGCTCCCCTGATAGCTGTATTTTTTTCTTTAGCGGTACAAAATCGATCAAGCTTAGCCACACTGATGCCATATGGCGAAAGTCTTTCTTTTAGGCTTTTATAGTGTTGAGAACTAAGTAATGTGGTTGGAGCGATCATACATGCTTGATATCCGCTTTTAACACACGCAAATATTGCATTCATCGCCACTTCTGTTTTGCCAAATCCAACATCGGCGCTAAGAAGTCTATCCATCATTTGTCCGCTCGCCATTTCTGCAAGTATAGAGCTGATCGCTTCTTCTTGATCTTGAGTATGTACAAATCCGGCCTTGCTCATAAAATCAGCTTGGAGCGATTCATCTAATGCAATATGAATACCTTTTGTAAGATGTCTTTTGGCTGAAAGGTTGACAATATCTGAAGCGATGGCAAATAATTTCTCTCTGACCTTTTCTTTGAGATTTTTAAAGCTCATCTTGCCTAGTCTGTCAACTGCAGGCAAAGCTCCGCCTTCGGCAACATATCTGTCTATGACATCAAGATTTTCAACAGGCACCAGCAGCATATCTTCATTTTGATATACTATTACTACAAACTCGCGTACCGCCCCTAAAACTTCTCGTTTCTCTATCGCTCTAAAAAGGCCTACACCGTGAGTTTCATGAACTACATATTCGCCTGGTTTAAGCTCATCAAGAATGAGCATGCTTTTTTTTACTTTTTTAGGTTTGGCCGGAGTATTTAGAGAAATTATCAATTCATTTGCGCTTGCAATATTTATGATACCGTCTTGATATACAAAATTTAATCCGTCAAATGAATCGAGCATACTGCCGCGTACTACACTTTCATTTTTGGCAATTACGGTGATCTTCTTATCTTTATATGTATTTAACAGTTTATTTATATCGGTTACTTCGATATCACGATAAATTTTCGATTCAGGTATCATTTGAAGAGCGGCAAAATCTACTTCATCTTCTATGAAAGTTGCTGCAATGGGATTAAAAACTTCTAAGGGATTGTAGCCCAGATCGTCAAGCACCCACCAGCCTTGTGAATCTATATCTTTTACAAATACTTCATACGGCGTTGTCTCTGCTCTGCTTTTTAATGCATCGTTTTGCGCAGCATCCAAAGCCAAAAAGGCAGGGCATATTATGATACTTTCAAGCTCTTCTTTATTGCTTTTTTGGGTACTTATATCAAATTGCCTAATACTCTCTACTTCGTCTCCAAAAAGTGAAATACGATAAGGCATCACGGCATCCAAAGGATAAATATCAATGATATCTCCGCGAAAAGAGACTTCAGCTTTGCCCGTAACGATATCCACAAATTGATACCCCCAATTATAAAACATCTCTTTTGCTTGAAGTTTTATCTTGTCGCCAAATGCTATAGTAAAAGTATCAAAATATTCTTGTTTTGGGAATGGAAGCCTCAAAGTACGTGCGGGAGAAATAAGTACTTTTGGGTTGTTCGAACGATAGTAAGATCCAAGCTCTACAAGCAGCTCTCCAAACTCTTCTTGATATGGACGCAGATCCTCGCCTACAGCTAATCTAATATCAGGCAATACAAATGAATCAATATTTGCCAAAGTTGCTATATGGTTTATCTGCAGAGCTTCTTTATCACTATTGCACACCAGCACTAAGTTGTTTTCTCTTTTTGATAAAGAGACTAAAAAATCATAAACAGCACTAGAATACATATATTGTGTGATGCCTTTTATTTTTTACTTTTTGGCAAAGCAGCATCCGGATCAACTATTTTTGTATCAATAAGGTTATGATATTTGCTTTCTACTTCTGCATATCTGCTTTGCAAAGAACTTCCCTTTACTATTGTTTTACCGTCAAAAAAACCGTTTTCTTCAACTGTTATTTTAGAATATACCAATGTTCCAAGAGCTCTTCCTGTAGAGAGAACATGAATCATATTGGCATCAATAACACCGTCAACCAGCCCGCCAATGACAATAGTATCGCTTTTTACTTCCCCGTAAAGCTCGCCCTTTTCACCTATAGTAATTGTTTGATTGGATGAAATAGCCCCTTCAAATTTACCGTTTATCACAACATCGCTTTGTGTTGTAATACCGCCTACAATGCTGCAATCATCAGCTATGATAGTCGCATTGTACGAGCCTAACTTCGAATTCGTTTTATTAAAGAATCCCATGGTACGTCCTTTTGTTGTTTAAATATTTTATTATAGTTTACCATACTCCAACTAATAAACGGTCTAGGGTTAATAGCCTTCCCTCTATAATGTACCTCATAGTGAAGATGTGGGCCAGTTGAGCTGCCGCTATTTCCTCCAAGTGCTATAACTTGGCCTTTTTTAACAATATCGCCTATCTTGACTTTTGTCGCACTCAAATGAGCATAAGCTGTGCTAAAACCGTATTTATGTCTTACGACGACCAGCTTGCCGTATCCTCCGACATCTTTACTTACAACCCTTGTGATAATACCGTCAGCTGCAGTATAAACAGGTGTACCTATTTGAACTCTCAAGTCAACACCGTGATGCATTTTCTTGGTTTTAAATATAGGATGGGTTCTGTATCCAAAAGCAGATGTAATAACCGGACGCTTTATCGGCGAACCATTTGGTATATGTTTTAAAATAAACTTTTTGAGCTCATAATCTCTTTTTAGTTTGGCCAGTCTGATCTCTGCATTACTACTCTTTTCTTTTAAAGCAACGCTCTCTTTTTGTTTAAATACTTCCGGAGGATTACTCATTTTTTCATAAGCAGTAATTTTCTCTTCTAATGCTTCAAATTTTTCATCCAACTCTTCATATGCTGCTATTTTTTGTTCTAGATCTTGTTGATAAAGCTCATTTAGTGATGTCAGCTCCATTACTTTATGGGTCAAAATAGGTATTACGATAGCTCCGCCAATGGCTACAAAGCTGATAAATGCAATGATCCAAAATAAAAATCTTCTAAAAAGTTTAGTAAGGCTGTATGATTTGGTACCTCTAATGTCTGATATGGTGATTATAATTCTATGTTTCATTTCACCTCTTCAGATTTTAAAAATGCTTCAACAACCGCAAAAGACCCAAACACCAAATATTCATCTTCGGCATTGATAATACCATTGAAAAAGTCATAAGAAATTTCAAGTTCTTTAAGTGTATTTTCTAAAAATTCTATTTTTAATGCTCTTGGAGAATCAATTTTTATGATCAAAAGTTTTTTAATCTTTGGTTTTAATAATTCCAATATCTGCCTATAAGGCTTATCTTCTAATGTATTATATATAAGCATGACAGGTTTTAAAAGTAATTTATCTATTGCTTTTGCCGCAAGGAGATTGTGTCCTACATCTATATGAACATTGGACGCATATGAAAAATACCTGCCCATCATCGTCCATGTTTGCAGATTTTGAACATCACATACCAGCCCCAAAACATCAAGCACTTCACAGGCTGTTATGGCATTGTCTACAAGAAAATCCCCCCATGAATTCTCCATTGCAATATCATTGATCCACTTAATATGAGAAGAGGTTTCTCTGTTAACAAAATATAGCTTGGCATCTTTTTGCAATGCTATTTTATTGGCAACATGTAAAACTTCTTGGTGTACTTGAGGTGCGATCACGGCTCTTTTATCTATACTTCTCAGTTTCGTGCTTGCAATACTGCTGATATCATTTCCTAAAAATGCTTGATGGTCATAATCGATAGGTGTTATTACGCTAATAACTTTTGGCACCACATTTGTTGCATCATGCTCTCCACCCATTCCGGCTTCCAATACTATATAGTCACATTTTTCAAAAACAAAAAGGGCTAGCAGTGTAGTATATTCAAAATAACTAAGCCCATCGCTTTGTTCTTTGGTTAGAATATTGTAAAGACGTTCATGGGCATTACTTAGCAATTGATCATCACAATCACATCCGTTCAACCAAAATCTCTCATTAAATTTCAATATATGCGGAGATGAGTAGTGCCCTACGCTATATCCGCTTTTATAGAGCAAATGGGATATCATTCGGCCGGTACTTCCCTTGCCGTTGGTTCCGACTATATGTATAACTTTTGGGATCTTGATATGCGGTTTAACGACTTCAAAAGCATCTTTGATACGCACATAATCTATCTGCTTATAGTACAATGGTTTTGTGCTAAGCAAAAGATCGAGAGTAGGCATCATTTCTGAGCTGCCCCTAATGCACTGACATATGCCATGAATGCGTCCACAGCTTTTTCTAAACCATCGCCGATAGATGCTATACGCAAAGATGACGTCTCTAATGCGCTCTGGCTTATACCTGCTTGGCTGGTCGTTTTAATGGTTTTTGTAATAGTTTTGCCTGTTTTGGTGATCATGGTAAATTCCACGTTCACTATTGCTTGATAACGAGTGGTATATCCATATTTATCATAGCTCAAAGGTACAAACTGCGCACCTTTATATGATACTTTTATTACGTTATTTGCTTGTTCTTTCGAAGCTATTTTGCCATTAAATCTAGTAATTACAACTCTTCTGATTTGATCGATTAGATATGGAGCATTTTCAGGCTCACTCGGATCTATCTGCACATCCACATATACACTCTCGTCAAATACTTTTTTTACCATATGGGAAGACGGCCGGTATCCGCAGCCTGCTAATCCAATAACGACTAAAAGAGTTATTAAAAACTTAGATATTCTTAGCAAGGTTTGACCACCAAGTTGACAAGTTTATTTGGCACAACGATCTCTTTTACTATACTCATTCCTTCTAGCCATTTAGAGACCGCCTCTTTTGCCGCCATTATGATCTCATCGCTTGAAGCACTTGGAGATATCTCTAGCTCTCCTCTGTTTTTGCCGTTAACAGAGATACCGTAAGTGATACTATCGCTTACAAAAACTTCATCCGCTATCTCTTGCGGTACTAGATTTTTAAGGCCAAAGTATTTTTGGCTGATCTCGCTTGCTACATGCGGAATAACCGGTTCCATAATAGAACAAAGCACCCAATACCCTTCACTCCAAACACTCTTATTATCTTGTGCACCAAGCGCATTCATAGCTTCCATTACACCTGCTATCATAGTATTGAAAGTATATCTCTCGTTGTAGACATCATTTGCTCTAACTAGTGCTTCATAGACTTTTTTTCTAGCAAATTTTTCTTCTTTTGTTAAAGAATTATGCTCGATCATTGGTTTTGTTTGACTAGGTATGATGTTTGAGCTTCTGTCGTAAAATCTCTTGATAAATTTAAATGCACCCTCTACTGCGCTATCATTCCATTCCAATTCCTGAGTAGGAGGAGCTGCAAAAAGAATAAACAGCCGTGCCGTATCTGCGCCGTATTGCTCTATCAGTGCATCAGGATCGACCGTATTGCCTTTCGACTTGCTCATTTTAGCACCGTCTTTGAGTACCATTCCTTGGGTTAAAAGCCTATCAAAAGGCTCATCAAAATCCAAGTATCCCAAATCTCTAAATACTTTGGTAAAAAATCTGGCATAGAGCAAATGCAATACTGCATGCTCGATCCCGCCTATATAATGATCAACCCCCATCCAGTATTTTATCTGCTCTTTGGAAAACGGTTCAGTAAGCCAATTTGCAGGCGATGCACAAAAACGCAAAAAATACCAGCTTGATTCCACGAATGTATCCATGGTATCAGTTTCCCGCACGGCATCACCGCCGCATTTTGGACATTTGCAATATTTCCAAGTAGGATGTTTTTCTAGGGGATTGCCCTCTCCTGTTATCTCGATATCATTTGGAAGTGCGATAGGAAGATTTTCTTTTTTCTCCATAACTAGACCGCATTTCTCACAATGTACAAACGGTATAGGAGCTCCCCAGTATCTTTGGCGCGATACACCCCAATCTTTGAGTTTATAATTAGTGGTTTTTTGGCCTATCTTGTTGTTTTCAAAATACTCAATGATCTTTGCTTTTGCATCGTTTGAGTTCAGTCCGTCAAAATCAGCAGAATTGAAAAGAACACCGACTTCTGTATATGCTTTTGTCAGATCAAGCTCACCGTTGTATGGTTTGATAACTGCATTGATAGGAAGATCATACTTCTTGGCAAAATCAAAATCTCTCTCATCATGAGCAGGAACAGCCATAACTGCGCCGCTTCCATAATCCATCAATACAAAATTAGCTACCCAGACAGGTATGCGCTTGCCGGTTAGAGGATGCAAAACTTCAAGGTTTAATGGCACACCGCTTTTTTCTTTTTGTCTATCTATAGATGAACTGTTTTTCATTTCAATGATTTGAGAGATTATGCTTTTATCCAAAAGAGAATTTTCTATCATATAAGAAACGATAGGATGTTCAGGTGCCAAAGCCGTATAGGACACTCCGTAGATCGTATCCGGGCGGGTTGTAAATACATCAAAACTGTCAAAGACACCGCCAAGTTTTACTTTACTCTCTTCGTCAAAAAATAGATCGAATTCCAAGCCATTCGATTTGCCTATCCAGTTTTCCTGCATAGTAAGCACTTGTTTTGGCCAGCCGCCTTCAAGTTTTTTAAGGTCACTTAAAAGCTCATCGGCATACTGAGTGATCTTGAAATAATACTGGTTCATCTCTTTTTTGACTATCGGAGTATCGCATCTCCAGCAGCACCCGTCAACCACTTGTTCATTAGCTAATACTGTCTGATCATGAGGGCACCAGTTAAGAAGGCCTTTTTTGCGATATAGCAAACCCTTTTCGTACATATCTATGATGAAACCTTGCTCAAACTTTGTATAGAGCTCATCACTTGTAGCAAGCTGTCTATCCTGCGAAAATGAAAACCCTAGAGAAGCAAACTCACGTTTCATATAATCGATATTGTCATAAGTCCATGTTTTTGGGTGCGATCCGTTTTTGATGGCTGCATTTTCTGCCGGCATGCCGAAACTGTCAAATCCTATAGGATGAAGTACGTTAAATCCTTGCTGGCGATAATATCTAGCAAATGCATCGCTTAGAGTATAATTCCTTACATGCCCCATGTGAAGTCTTCCGCTAGGAAACGGAAACATACTTAATATATATTTTTTATCCAATGTAAAATCTTCGCTCGGTTCAAAACTTTTATGCTCAAGCCAATAATTTTGCCATTTAGATTCTATATCATGAGGCTTATAACCCATCTTTCTTCGCTCCAAAATAAAATATGACTGATTATACCAAAGGGAGGCTAAAGGGGTGGTAAATTAAATATTTTGATGAAAAAACTTTTATTATACCTTGAATTTGTTACAAAAATATGGATTCCAGCTCAAAGCATGAAATGACGTGGAATTTGTCATCTTGAGAAGTCTTTAGACTTCGTGAAGATCTATTTTATGGATTGCCGCTTTGTACCGTTTTCGGCTTTTTTTATTGCTAATGTCTTCGTGAAGATCTATTTTATGGATTGCCGCCTTTGCCGGAATGATGTATAAAGGATGAAGGTGGAAGGTGGAAGGATGAAGGGTCTGGATGACGATTTTCTTCTTCGCGTCATTCCGTACTTGATACGGAATCCACATATCATAAATAATGTCATCCGGGCATCATTGTAAGTAGGCAATATTTCAAAGCGGCTAGCATGAAATATGCCGTAAACGATATTGTTCGGATGACGCTTTTCTTTTGTTACTTTTCTTTCTAAAAAGAAAAGTATAGAGAAGTGTTTATATTTTTTTCTTTACTACTTTTTTCTCACAGAGAGTGCAAGCACAAGAGAAAAAGTAGCGCAAAAATCGTCATACCAGATCAAGTCCGGAAGTGAGACTTTAGTCTCGCCATGATGTCTATTTTTCTTGCGGGGTTAAAACCCCACTTCCAAGATCTATTTTTTCTGGATTCCAGCTCAAAGCATGAAATGACGTGGAATTTGTCATCTTGAGAAGTCTTTAGACTTCGTGAAGATCTATTTTATGGATTGCCGCCTTTGCCGGAATGATGTATAAAGGATGAAGGTGGAAGGTGGAAGGATGAAGGGTCTGGATGACGATTTTCTTCTTCGCGTCATTCCGTACTTGATACGGAATCCACATATCATAAATAATGTCATCCGGGCATCATTGTAAGTAGGCAATATTTCAAAGCGGCTAGCATGAAATATGCCGTAAACGATATTGTTCGGATGACGATTTCTTTGGTTACCTTTCTTTAGTAAAAAAAAGGTAGAGAGAAGCAATAGATACTAAAATAAATACAGCATGACATAAAATATGGATCGCCACACTCCATTCACGATGACACATCATGCTTCAAAAACTAAAGTGCTTTTTTAGCCTCATGAAGCGCAGTTATCACAGCATCAATATTCTCTTTTGGAATATGCACTTTCCAATCAGGCTCATATGCAGTGCCTTGTAAAGCTATACCGATACTTGCTACACTTTGGCTATCTTCGCCGTACGGCTCAGTGATAATACCGATAGATATTGACCCGTCTGTCGTGCCGTGTAGATTTATTTCTTGGATAATTTTAGCAATTTTACTCATAATATTTCTCCATTTTTAAAAATATTATATCACTATTTTTGCTTTTTGAGCAATAATGCCAATTTTGCTTGTGAACGCAGCCAAAGAGTGTGCTCTACAGCAGGAAAACCTCCATAAGTTTTGCCGCCTCCGAGGGTTTTGGTCACTCCGGATTTAGCGGCAATTGTAGCAAAATCACCGATTTTCAGATGCCCTGCACTTGCACTTTGCCCGCCCATAACTACATTTCTACCAAGAACTGTAGATCCGGATAATCCCACTTGGCTTGTAAGTATACTGTACGCTCCTATATCACAATTATGGGCTACTTGTATAAGATTATCCAACTTCGTGCCTTTTCGTATAATTGTACTTCCAAATACAGCTCTATCTATCGTACAATTTGAGCCTATCTCTACATCATCTTCTATGATAACATTTCCGTTCTGATAGATCTTGACATGCTCCCCCGTTCGTGTGTGAGCAAAACCAAAGCCGTCGCCACCAACTACGGTGCCGCTATGAATTATACAATTTGACCCTATCTTGGTATTATGATATACGGACACATTCGGATTTATTATAGTATTATCTCCTATAGTGACATGGTCGCCAATATATACGCCGGCCATGACTATTACATTATCGCCCAAAACAACATTTTCGCCAAAATTAGCTCTTTTTGATATGTCACAATCTTGTCCGGCTTTAGGAGTGCCTTCTTTTGCCTGCAATTTATATGCAAACATTTTTGATGCAAGAGCTAACTTGAGATACGGTTCATTTGTGATGATAGCAACTGTGTCTTGAGGCAATAGATGAGCATATTTTTCTTCTATCAGAACAGCACCGGCCTTTGTTGATGAAAGTTCATCTTTGTATTTGTCATTATTAAAAAAGCTCAATTGGTCAGAACCGGCTTCGCTTAGAGTGTGGATACTATTTATCTCTTTGTCGCTGCCTTTAAGCTGCAGATCTAACTCTTTTAATATACTGCTTAGCAACATAGCCTTACCTCTCTATGGCTACTATGCCGCCTCGTACGATCTCAATAGGATTGTATCTTTGTGATGCTTCAATAAAATGCTCTATACGTCTAGACTCATCAGCAGCCATTGCAATGACCATATGCTCGCCGGCATTAACAATACCGCCATTATATGTCTGACAGAGTGCTTGTATATCCCCTAGATGTTCGCCGGCTGGGAATTTTATCAATACCATCTCTTTTTCTACCATCTCTTCGTGTTCTATGACTTTTAATGTAGAGATAAGCTTATTGAGCTGTTTTATGATCTGCTCTATTATTCTTTGATTGCCTTTTGTGACTATAGTTATTCTTGAAAGATCACTATTTGGTATCGGAGCAACCGTGAGCGATTCTATATTGTATCCGCGTCCGGCAAAAAGACCTGATACTCTTGCTAATACTGAGCTTTCATTCATAACAATAGCTGATATAACTCTTCTAACTTCTTGCATTATTGGTCCTTGTGCTCTAATAACATATTATACAATGCTCCGCCGGCCGGCACCATCGGCAATACATTCTCAAAACGGTGTACCGCAACGTTCATGAAA
>Ga0302243_1000999_pt1 | contig 21925 bp, 12 predicted proteins | sample AAG_UR_Met_MG_FD_193514 | JGI IMG/M metagenome (GOLD analysis project Ga0302243, IMG submission 193514) | Enriched activated sludge microbial communities from anaerobic digester in WTTP, New Holstein, Wisconsin, United States - AAG_UR_Met | ecosystem: Engineered > Bioreactor > Anaerobic >... | reverse complement strand
TAGCTCCCTTCTTACAGTTTCTTTCTGGAAGTTTAGCTCATTCTTTTGATTTATTACTACCTGCCTCAATATCTCCTTGGTAGCCATACTCATTAATAATGAGTACTTATATATAAATCTACTCATTAGTAATTAGTATAAGAATCAGATAATCTAATAATTTTATATCAATATATGGCAAAATATACCATATTGTCTGATAAAAATTAATAGTTCACTATTGTTAAGAAACTTAATAGTGAAAAGAATAGATTAGTTCCTAAAGCTTGTGACTGATGCGGGTATCCTTCCGCCTCTTTTTACAAATTTAGAGCAGTCAATCTTCTTTACAGGCATGACTGACCCTTCCCCTAGTAAGCCTCCGAAGTGGACATAATCCCCTTCCTTCTTTCCCTTAATTGGGATAAGCCTAACGCCAACTGTTTTATTGTTGTATACACCTATAGCAATCTCATCTGCGATTATGCCTGCAATAATTTCTTCAGGGGTGTCACCAGGAATTGGCACCATGTCAATCCCAACAGAGCAAACGGAAGTCATTGCTTCAAGCTTTTCGATATTGATGTGCCCGGCCTTTGCAACTTCTATCATGCCTCTATCTTCAGAAACTGGGATGAAAGCACCGCTGTACCCCCCTATCCTAGAGCTTGCCATTATACCACCTTTCTTTACAGCGTCAGTTAGAAGTGCCAACGCACAAGTGGATCCAGGGCCACCGCAGTGTTCAATACCCATATCCTCAATTATCTTTGCAACGCTATCCCCGACTACCGGTGTTGGTGCAAGGGATAGATCAATGGAGCCAAAGTCTACCTTCATTCTTTTTGCAACTTCCTCTCCGATTAATTCACCGGCCCTAACTATTTTAAATGAAACACGCTTGATTGTGTCACAAAGTTCTGTGAAGTTGCCATTTGTCTTTTCTACAGCCGCCCTGACTACCCCAGGCCCACTTATACCAACATTAATAGATGCGTCAGAATTTCCAATCCCATGATAAGCTCCAGGCATGAAAGGTATATCCTCCGGTGCATTGGCAAGGACAACTAGCCTTGCGCACCCTGTGTCTGATACTTCAGAGGTCTTCTTGATAATTCTGCCCATCCTCAATATTTCATCCATGTTGATGCCGTCCCTAGTCGATGCGACAACTACAGAGGAACAGAGCCTATCAGTTGCTTCCATTGCCTCTGGAATCGACTCTATCAGCATGTTATCGCCCAAAGAGGCTGCCCTGTGCACTAAAGCGGTGTAACCCCCAATAAAATCGATAGAAAGGTCTTCAGCCGCCTCATCAAGGGTCGTAGCGATCTTTACAGCGGCCTTTTTTGAAGGCATGCCAAGCGCATTTATTATGAGGGAGATAGGGGTCACAGCTATCCTTTTGTTCACTATTGGGATGCCAAAGTCCTCTTGCACCCCGTTTACAATCTCAACAAAGTCCCCTGCTTTATCAAATATTTTGTCAGTAATCCGCTCACAGGTGTGCCCCACATCGTTTTTTGCACAGCTAAGCAAATTGATGCCCAAAGTAACTGTCCTTATATCAAGTTGCTCAACTTTTACCATTTTAATGGTCTCAAGAATCTCCTCAGAATTTACCATAGATTTCAAATCCTATGCATCCTGTCAAATATCTCCTTCCTCTGGATGAGAAGATTTATGTTAAGCTTCACACCTTCAGCTTCAAGATCATGCTTTATCTTCTTGAAATCATACCCTGATGTAGATATATCAGCTATAGCTATCATTGAGAATACGCCATCAAGAACGGTCTGGCTTAGCTCTAATATATTGACATTTAGATCAGCCAATACCCTTGTAACACCAGCTACAATACCAGGTCTATCGGCTGATAATACAGTAATTACTATTTTTTCACCAATTGGGTCTGCCATATTTAGAAAGAAGCGTATTGTCTTAAAAAGTTAGTGGAAAAAAGAAGAGAAAATATATTTATTTCTTGTTTTTGTTTTTTTCAAGTATCTTCATTATCTTGTCAATTGGAAGTGATTTGTGCTCATCACAAACAACGTCAAGATTAGAGAGGTAAATGTCCCAGTTTCCGTTTCTGTTATCCTGGTATACAACACGGCCACAGTACACTGAAGGATTCTCTTGTTGAGAAGTATCAGTAGTTATTGCAAACTCCTGTTTAGTATCCAAATTGTATCCGTAGATATCGGTGTTGCCATTTCTTGGGTCTTCCCAAGCAATTATATATCCATATATTGCAGGTGCAGTTTTATCAGTGGAATCAGAAGTTATAGCAAATTCTGTTTGGGTCTTAAGATTGTAGCCCCAGATGTTATAATTTGTTCCGTTCCTTCTATCTCTCCAAACAACTATGTCGCCGTATATCTTTGGCTGTGCCTGTGCCCTTAATTCAGTGCAGACTAGGAACTCTGTTTTTGTTCTAAGATTATATCCGTAGATGTCATTGTTGCCGCTTCTATTGTCTCGCCATACTACTATGTCCCCATATATTGCCGGTTGTGTTTGATCACGAATATTTATACATATAGGGAATTCCTCTTTTGTCCTTAAATTGTAACCATATATGTCATTGTTGCCGCTTCTTGTATCCTCCCATACTACTATGCCACCATATATTGCAGGTGCAGTTTTATCAGTAGTGTCATTTGGATTAGAAGTTATAGCAAACTCTGTTTGGGTCTTAAGATTGTAGCCCCAGATGTTATAGTTTGTTCCGTTCCTTCTATCTCTCCAAACAACTATGTCGCCATATATTGCAGGTTGGCCTTGTGCATGTGCTGCAGTGCATATAGGAAACTCAGTTTTGGTATTTAGGTTGTAGCCCCAAATGTCATTGTTACCGTTTCTATTGTCTCTCCACACTATTATATCCCCATAAATAGCTGGTTGTGTTTGATCAGAAGCGTTAGTCGTTATTCTAACTTCAGATAGAACTTTTGTTCCCATGACTGCAGAAAACATAGCAAAAGTCAGAACAGTTACCATGAAAATAAACATTAAAGTTTTTTTCATTTTATTTCACCTTTAACAGCTGTTCAATTATTTAAATAATAGTATATAAACTTATAGGTATTATAGTTAATCTCTAACAAAAATTAATTATTATTGCCAAATAGCCTATTTAATAGAAAGTAAAGAATTTATAATAAAAAAGAAATAAAATTATCGTATCTTTGAACCTGTTTTCATTTCCTTATCTGCCTCTAATAGTGAGACTAGCTTTCCGTCGTCAGCTGCTAAAAGCATGGCTTCACTTGTTACGCCACGAATCGTTGCTGGTTCAAGATTGCATATCGCCACTATCTTCTTCCCAAGAAGCTCTTCCTTCTTATAGTAGCTCTTTATGCCTGCAACTATAGTTCTCTCCTCTCCTACATCAATCTTCATAACATAGAGCTTATCGGCCTTCGGGTGATCCTCAACAGAAAGGATCTTACCTGTTCTTATATCTAGTTTTAGGAATTCATCAAAAGGTATCATAGGTTTTTCCTCCTTCTTTACCAAGGTCTTCTTCATGGGGGGCGGATTATCTAACTTGTCTATCTGCCTCTTAATCTCCTCATCAGGAACTTTATAGAAAACTGGCTCGGGCTTTCCTAGGGGTTTTCCCTGCTCTAACAAAAACTTAGAGCTGTCATTCCAAAAGAACTTGTCAACACCAAGCTTCTTTAGCATCTTTTCCGTTGAGAAAGGCAAGAATGGATTTAGTACAATTGAAAGTGTCTTTGCAAGCTCTAGGGAGATATAGATGGTGTTTTCTGCCCTTTTTCTATCTGTTTTTATTAGCTTCCACGGCTCCTTCTTGTCAAAGTATCTGTTACATACCTTTGCAAATGAGACGACTTCCTTTAGCGCATCCTTCATCTTGAATATCTTTATCAAACTCCCTACCTTGTTGCCTATCTCCTCCATGCTCCTTATGGCCTCTCTATCGTCCTCATCCAACAGGGATTTGTCAAGAGAAGGGATCCTCCCATCAAAATTATTAAAGGCAAATGTTAGAGACCTATGAACAAAATTACCAATGATGTCATTTAACTCATCATTTATTCTCTTCTGGAACTCTTCCCACATGAAGTCAGAATCCTTTGATTCCGGAGCGATTGTTGTTAGATAGTACCTTAAGTAGTCGGGCGGGAAATCCTTTAGAAAATCCCCCAACCATATAGCCCAGTTACGGGATGTTGATGTCTTCTTTCCGCCGATGTTTAGGTACTCATTTGCCGGAACGTCATATGGCAGTTTCCACTTTCTCTCTTCATACTCGCCATACCCTAAGAGAAACGCCGGCCACATGATCGCGTGAAACGGGATGTTATCCTTACCGATGAAGTGAATGATTTTTCCATCCAACCAGTAATCCTTCCATGCATCTGGCCTTCCTATTCGCTCTGCCCACTCCTTTGTCGATGAGACATACCCTATCACAGCTTCAAACCAGACATATAGGACCTTATCCTTTCCCTCCTCTAAAGGCACCTTGATGCCCCACTGCAGATCCCTTGTAATTGCTCTTTCCTGTAATCCTTCCTTTATCCAGTTAAGGCAGAAGTTCACAACGTTTGGCCGCCAGTGCTTGTTTGACTTCATCCAGACCTCAAGCTCATCTTGGAAGTCACCAAGCTTAATAAACCACTGGAATGTTTCTTTGACTTCTGGAGTGGTGCCGCAGGTGATGCATTTTGGGTCGACTAGCTCAATAGGTTCTAAAACTTTGCCACATACCTCGCACTGATTCCCTTTTTGATCTGGTGCAGAACATGCCGGGCATGTCCCCTCGACATAACGGTCTGCCAAAAACATCAAACATTTCGGGCAATAAGCTTGGGTCACAGTCTTTCTCTCAATGTGGCCGTTTTTCAGGAGTTTTAGGAAGAAGTCTTGGGACGTCTTGTGGTGGATTGGTAGAGAAGTTCTAGAGAAGTTATCATATGATATGCCTAGATTTTTAAAATCATTCTTCATATCCTCATAGTAAAAGTCAACAAGCTCCTTTGGCGTGACGCCATCCTTTAGGGCCTTTATTTCAATTGCCGTTCCATGTTCATCTGTTCCCCCCACATAAACTATATCAGCACCGGCTAGCCTATTGTACCTGACATAGGTATCTGCTGGAAGGTAAGCCCCTGCTATATGGCCCACATGGAGGGGGCCATTTGCATAGGGGAGAGCGGAAGTGACAAGTATTCTTTCTCTCATGATTATAACTCCTATTTAGTAGTAAATAGTGATTAAAAAATACTTAAAAGGCTTTGTGAGAGGGGTTAATGAATAAAAATATACTTCAAGGAAAAAGATCTTGATTTATTGCTTCAAACATTTTTTCAATATATTTTGGATCATCTTTTTGGAAAAAGATATTGTGTTTTTCTAAATCTTCTCTTCTTTTAGAATTGAACAATCCTTTGGCGTCTTTGTAAGGGGTAACAGAAATAATAAATGAGTGAAGATTAATATTATAATCATATGATAATTTTTCTTCCAAGTCTTTTATCTTGTTAAACAACTGAACTTTTTCTTCTTCTATTCCTTTATGCATCCTTGATAGTCCTTTTGGATCAATGAAAACTATATGTTGCATATCTATCTCTTTTATCCATAATATAAAATCAGGATAGAAGAAAGATGTCTCAAAAAAACCTATCCCTCTCTTTGGCTGATTTCTCAAAACATATATCTCTTTATCAACAAATTGGTCAGCATTCTTTTTGAAGTATTTTCTGAGATCTTCTATGAAAGTTCTCTCTCCTTCGTTTAGGCCAACAGGAGACATTTGGACTTCATTCGATTCAGATAAAAGTGGCTGGTATAAATGTCGGTCAAAATAAACATTCTTAATCCCGTTTTCATAAAAATTTTTTCTTACCTCTTCTATGTTATTTTCAATTAACTCCTCAATTGTTTTTATCAGATCTTTTTTATCTTCTCTAATGAACAAATAGTAATTATTGAAATTAACATTGTTGTGTATACCTGTTAGAAGTTCTAGTTCCATGTTTTCTTGTAGCCAAGAATTCTTCTTTTTTACATACCAGACACTTACATACTTTTTCAGAATCATGATTACTGTATCCTCAATTAGTGCAATTCCCTCATAACTTGAAGGCGTAATCCTTTCTTTTGGGCATAGGATAGCATACTGATCATTTTCGATAAAATTTCTTAAAGTATCTCTTTGAATAACTAAATTATTCCAGCCCCTTTGAGATTTGTATCCTAAGATTTCATAGTATATTTTATTCCAATCTAGGATATCTAAATACTTTTTTTCAATCGTTCTCAAAGGGATTTTTGTCGTGGCCTGAACTCCATCTGGGGAAAGACTAGCAACTATCTCAACGTGCGGCATTAGGTCTATAGTAACATGGATTTTGTCGTCAATATCAAGTTCAAGGTACTCTTCCTTTGGAAAATCAGAAGGATTAATCTTTGGTATTAGCAGACCTTTCTTGAGATATTCTTGATTTATTTCAATAGGAAGCTTAATCTCTACAGAAGCATATAATGGAATTCCCTCAGCCTCTAAGTAATCCCTAAATTTTTCCATATAATTTGCCATTATGCCAAAAATATTTAGTGTTTCAAGAATCAAGAGATTTTCAGGCGCGGATAGGTCTGTTCCACTGCTCCTCTTAAGAGAATTCTCTTTTCCTTTTAGTCTTACACCTCTCCCAAATAACTGGATTATTTGTGATCCTTCACTCTTTCCAATGTTAAATAAACCCATATTGGAAACTCTCCAAGAATCCCATCCTTCTATAAACTTCTTTGCGCCTATCAGAACATTTATCTTAGAAGATCTATCGTTTACAGAATCGAATAGGGATGGTGACATTTGGTCGGGGGGGGTAAATTGAATTTTTGTTTCTTCTTTTATTAAGTTTAAAAATTGTGTTTCGTTTCCAATATTAATAACTCCAAAATAATCTGAATTACCCGCTTTTAGGCCTATCTCTCCCGTAGCATTTTTTAAATTTGAGAGTATGAGAGGGGTTTTATGAGATGCATAAAATATTTTTTCTAGAACTTCTTTATAGATATCCGATGCGCTCAATTCTAATTCTCTTAGGTAAGATAGTCTTTTTTCTGGATAAGATGGAGAAAAAATATCACGATCAAAATCGTCTATTAATCCTGAGTTGCCTTTGACTATTTTATCGATTAAGCTTACTATCTCGTCATTATTATTCCTTAGTACACTATCCAAGAATAGAATAATTTCTTTTACATCAGAGCCTCTCTTAGCAGTTACTGAACTTCCAACGAATACCCAAAGTGGTTTTTCAATTTGATACCTCTCCACATCTGCTATGCTATCTTCATATAACTTCAACTGCTCAAAGAATGTGAGGAGATTAGCAATCATTAGTCTTTTTCTTGTTATCTCGGAGTAGTCTTTGTCTTTTAGATTCATTATTCTATATTCTTTGCCATATCTGTCATTATAGAAGTACTTATAAGAATAATCAAATATTATACATCTACCGTACTCTTCCAATAATTTTGAGCTATTATTTCCCGAAGCCGATATTGCCTGACCAAATGTTGCACTGTACTCAAATGTGAATCCTTCTTGAGATACTATTTCCCTAAACTCTTTCCACTTTTTTCCACCGCTTCCTTTGTGTCCTTCATCAACAAAAATAATATTTTTAGTGCCAAATTCTTCTACTGCGATAGTCGCCCTACCTTTTTCTTCTTTGAATTTATGAATATCAATTAGCTTTAGTTTGTTACTTCGCTCAAAATTAGAAAAATATCCTGAATGATTGGATTCAAATATCTCGCATGGTATATTGCATTCTTTTAATTTTTTCATATGTTGAGTAGTTAGCATTTCACTTGGAGTAATGAGGATCAAGTTATCATAGTCAATTTTATGTTTTCCTTTATTGTATCGCATGAATTGAAGATAATTAATTAGAAGGATTATCGTCTTTCCACTGCCTGTTGCCATCCAAAAAGCTAACTTAGGAAGATTGTCCCTATCAAATAGAAAAGATTCATCAAACTCATGATTTTCAACAAAATTATTAAGTTCTTTTAGAAATGCCACAGGATTTCTGAAGTATTTATCTAGAAATATTTCTGTAAATAATACTGCTAAATACTGAAAATACTTTAGATTGATTTTTTCTTCTCCGCCTTTGTTAATTGCATCCACATATTCTTTTATGTTAGCATCATAGAGCTCAAGTTCTTCTGCAGAAATCTTAATGTCTTTTTGGCTGGAAATCGTATAGTAATAGTAACTTTTGTCTTCTTCATCATAACCTTCTGTTACATCTGATAAAATCTTCTGTAAATCCTGAAACTTATTCTTTCCAAACAAATTTAAGAAAAAATTATTTAGGATAAGGTTTTGGTCAAGACGGAGTTTGGCTTTTGGCACATCATGCCCCCATAAGACGTTTGAATTCTGGCTCAATTAGTTGGGCCTTATCAATATAAGAATCTCCATTTATGTAAACTAAGTTAGGATTATAATCTTTTAATATAACTGATTCGACAAAATCCTTATCTAGTTTCAAATCAAGGCCTTCTGTTTTACGCCAAATAATTGCAATTTTTGATTTTTCTTTTGTAGCGAATACAGCTTTGTAGTATACTGAATTATTTTGATATGTTTTGATCCTCTGAATTTGGGCCCCCAGAAGATAGTTAAAAGTTTCAATTAAATCAACGTTTGTAGGAATTTTTACTATCTCAAGCTTATAATTAAAAGGGTCTTTGAACATTTCAAAGTTAACTCTGCAGGGACTATCTTTAGTTTCAAAATCTAGCATGTACTTAACAAAAAATCCATCAAGTCCCAACAGTGTTTGTTGCCCATCTTTAGAAAATTCGATATTACTTAGAGAATCTTCATACTGTTCTAAATATTGATATTTTAATATTCCTCCACCTTTCCAATTACATTCTTTGGAAATACCTGTTTGTTCTCCATTTAGAACGTTTAATAATCTCTTCTTTAGTTTATCTTCAAAAAAATATTTGCTAATTTCAATTCCAATTGCTTTTCTTCCTAACTTAATTGCTGTGGATAAAGTAGTTCCAGTTCCTGCAAAAAAATCTAAAATAATATCATTTTCAGAAGATGATATTTTTATAATGTTTTGTAATAATGATTCTGGTTTTTTACCGCTTCTCAATTCCACACCTCCCTCGTGACGACAATTACCAAAAGAGTCTGCATAATTATATAAATTAGGTATTAATTTAAATTTTAAAGGAACATTGCCTTTAAGTATTTCATTTTTTTTGTTTAATGGAACGCCAGAATAGAATTTACCTTTTGTAGCACCTTCTTTTTTTGCACCAGTAAAATATCTATATCCTAATCCATCCTCTCCAATTCCATAAACTTTGTACAATACTTTTAATCCATCAATATTTACTCTACTAGATAAATAATCGTTAAAATATTTTCCAGACGCATTACCTTTTAGTACAGATCCACTTGCCCAAGTTTCTTTTAAATTATTAATAGAAGGATCTTTTCTTACTATTTCATATTCATCTTCATGAAAAATTTCAACTTTTCTATTACCAATGACAGTATGTGTAGGGGCTCTATTTTTTTCTATTATTTCCCACTCGAATTTATCTAGTGTATACTCTTCAGTTTCTTTGAAAGGTTTATATTTTATATTTTGAATACATAAAACTTGTTCAACTAATTTTTGGTAATCACTTTTTTCATTGAGTGTTTTATCAAGATATCTAACTTGTATATAAAAAACAAAGGGGGTATTTCCAAATATTTCTTCAATTAATTTTATAAGATTTCGTGATTCATTATCATCAATACTTATAAATATGGCACCATCATCTGTCAATAATTCTTTAGAAATCAATAATCTGTCTTGAATCAATGAAAGCCAACTACTGTGTTGGTAATTATCCTTATATAAAAATTCATCACTACCTGTATTATAAGGGGGGTCGATATATATACTTTTTATTCTCTTTCTATATTTATCAAGTAATAGATTTAAACCTTGATAATTTTCGCTATTAATCAAAGTTAAGTCAATTATTTCGTCTAGATTTTTCATGCTGTTCTGTAATTTATTTTTAAAGTCGTTATCAAAATAAATTGTATCTAGCACTAATTTTGGATTAGATTTTAACATATCTAAGGATATATTATATTCATTTTTTGTATCCCCATAATACTCAAATAGAGATTTATTAGTTGTATCCTTAGGATTTAGAAGATTTGACCACTCGGCTATTTGTTTTTCATTTGAACATATTTCTGGGTATAACTCTTCTGGCACTTTATCAAGAGTCATGCAATATTCAGTTTTCAAGACAAATTTCTTTTTTAGAAACAGTGCTTTTTGAAAATCTTCAATTTGAGCTACAAAATCAATAATTTTATTAGATATCTCCTTTATTACATTATTTTGTGCAATAGTTAATTTTAACTCTTTTTCAGATTTTGTTAATAAGTCATCCAAATCCATAACTTCATTTTTTAGATAAAAGTCCAGCTCTTGCTGCAAGAAATTTTTAAGATTTTTATGAATAAAATAATTAGAAGTATTCCTTTTTGTATACTTATAGAGGTGAGTTTGAAGTAGAGGCTTATCCTTCTTAACTTTTGTCAGTGTCGTCTTTAGAGGTGAATCTCCAAGATATTTTAGTATCCTCTCTGTTGTTTCCTCTAATATACTGTCTTGAATGTTTCTTGCACCATAAATTTTGATTTCCTCGTCATTTAGCTCTCTATACACAAAAAAGATTTTGAAAATTTTATTAGTATCATCAATAGCGAATGATTCATCCTTCTTTAATAGAAAAAATCTCTTGCCAGCTTTATTGTTATTCTCTTCTGCTTCAACATCTGAAATTAAGAATTCAACTTTATACGAACCTGTATCAAAAGAATAATTTCTAAAATGTTCATCTGTCTTGATATAATACTGATCTTTTGTGGTCCAGTGAAGAAGAACTTCCTCTCCATTATAGGGAATTACATACTTGTTTTTTTGGGAATACCTTCTTTTTGAAAGAAAATCCCCATTATCATAGTACCTAGAAAAGAACTCATATATATGACTAAATATTTCTGCTTTCTTTTGTAACGAAATATCTTGTGCCTCTAACGCTTTCTTCTTTTCTTCATATTCTTTAGCGATATTTGATTGTTTGTAAAGATCATTAATGTTGCCATTATCATCGATGGCGTATTGGCCCAAATCTTTTCTAATCTTTTCCTCGATTTCTTTTAACTCCTTCCTCAAGATAGCAGCATCAGATTGGATATACTTATCAAAAGCAGTTTCTATAGCCTGAACTAGATCCTTCTCAATGAAATTGTCAATTTCACCACGCTTATAATTCATTATACGATATATTCCAAAATCCAGATCAGAAGACTCAAATTGGAATAGTCTTCTCAAAAGTGATTTTAATTTTTTTTTATAATCTTCACTCATTTTTTGCCCACCTACACACCCTTTTGTAGTCACATTTAGAGCAAAACTCCCCAGGGGTAGCAGAGAATTTCTTATTTAGGATGCACTCGATATGTTTCTCTATTTTTTCTTGAGTATTATTTAATATTTCTTGATTAATTTCAATGTTATTAGTAGTATTATCTTCAAGGTAGGATAGAGAACCTTTACTTATAGGCATTCCTATTATTTTAAGTCCCAAGGCGTATGTATTTATCTGTAATGCTGACTCCTCAAAAGTAGTAACAGTATCTGATGTTTTATAGTCCCTTATCTCATATAGTTCATCGTCATGAAGTATGACATCAATTTTACCTGTTACAGTAGCCCTTTGAAGAGGAAACTCCAAACGAGCTTCTACTTCATGGATGCGTTTCATGTCCTCTTCATGTTTTTTCACAAAACCTAAAAGAGTTTTTTCAGCACCTTTTTTTATACTCTCCATTATCGACTCTGATACGTAAGGCATAAAGAAATTTCTTCTTACTGATGTTACCATTGCACTTAGTACATCATAGTTTTCATTTTTTATCATAAGGGCGGCATGTCTAAGGCAATCGTGTAAAGCATTTCCATACCCATACATTACTCTAAGTCCAGTGTTATAGTTCCATACTTCCCTTAATCTATAATAGTGGGGACATTTTTGATATGCAATTATTTCGCCAGTATAAAAAGTCAGTATTTCCTCAGTATCTATTTTCTTGATAAAATTATACTCTGGTAGATTATCATCATGACTAATATCTTTTATTGAAATTTTAGGTAAATTATCTAAGAAATCGCATTTTCCAAAAAGCTTAGATTTTCTTTTAAAGCAGCTTAGAACTGCAATATCCTTTGCTCTAGTAAGTGCAACATAGAATAGCCTTCTCTCGTCCTCAAGTGTTCCTTCATATTTTGAAACATCAAATATATTTCTAGATATAAACCAATCTCTTTCTGAACCTGTCATTGACGAAGGAAATCTTTTTGAAACTAGTGCTGGCATGAAAACAACTGGCCATTCCAATCCTTTAGCTTGGTGTATTGTCATAAGCTGCACAGCATTATTACTCCTAATGTCGTCACTCATTGGCTCTTCATAGGAAGTTGATGCATAGCTATTGAGATACCAACATAATCCTTTCATATTTTTTTCCCAATCTCTTTTCTTACCTCCGACTAAACTTGAAGATTCGTAGTCAAACAGAAGAGAACTTAATCTACCTAGATTTGACATTAAGACTGCATCCTCTTCTACAGTCGGATCTAAATCTAAATATCCAAGTAAAACAAGCAGCTCAAAAAAAGACTCTGTGAAATGTTCATATTTTGAGGAAAGTACATTTCTTTTCCATGAACGTAAATTTTCATATGTCTCGCCATTAATAGAAAATGAGGGTATTGCAAGATGCCAAGAAGAAACTCCTTCCAGTAGGAGGTCATCTCCTGTTATTTTTTCTTTCCAAGACCAAGGATTAGGTACCCAAAATCCATCGCTACTCAGCCAAGAAAATAGCATTCCTATTGCCTGGGCTTCAGGTCTTCTAAATAATCCAACTTTACCTCCGATAATGAAGGGTATTCCTCTGTTTCGAAATATTTCTATAAATGGCGGGGCAGAAGTGGTGACACTTCTAACAAGTATACCTATATCTCCAAAGGATAAACCTTTAGTATCCGTTAATCTTTGAATTTGGTCTGCTATCCAGGACGCTTCATCAATATCTGTTTCATGCTCAATATTAACTACGAGGCCATCCTCATCTTTTGTTGGATTTAGATGAGAATATTTGGCAGTTTCAAAAGAATCTGAGAAGTAGTTTGCAGCTTCTATTATTCTCTTTCCGCTTCTTCTATTTTCTAAAATATTAATTGTTTCAGTATCAGGATAATGATTGACAAAGTCATCAAAGCATTTTTCATCGGACCCCCGCCACTGATAGATTGTCTGTCTAGGGTCACCCACAATAAAAATTGATGCATCTTTTCCGATTAGATTGATAAGATGCTCTTGGGCTCTATTTATGTCTTGGTACTCATCAACAATAAGGTACTTGACACTAGATAGTGGTGAAGAATCTTTTTCAATATTATTTATTGCTAAAGAGACCATTCTATTAAACGTTAATCTCTTGAATTTATCCAAATATTTCTCATATGCCAATAAACTTCTGTAGAAATCAACATCTCTCCTCTCTAAGATTTCTTTGGATAACATCTCAGAATAGACAACATTTATCGTATCAAGAAAAGTTTTGCAGCTATCTGCATAATTCATTCTTTTTCCAAGGTGACCAAGTTTTAGGGACCACCCCATTCTAAAAATAAAAGCCATTTCTTGATTCTCATCAAAAACTCCGTAATTTCCATAACCATAATGTTCGTCCAGTAATCTAAAACAATACCCATGAATTGTACCAATATACATATCCCCTAATCTTGAACATGCATCTTCTCCACCTAATGCTTTTACCCTTTCATAGACTCTACTTTTCATGCTCTGAGCGGCTTTTTCTGTGAAAGTAAATGCAACTATCTGGGAGGGTTCCACTTTTTCAGAGAGAAGTAGGTATACAATTTTCCTAGTTAGTGTTTCTGTCTTTCCTGCACCGGCACCTGCTACTATTCTTATATGCCTAGAATTTGATAAAACAGCAGACTTCTGGCTATCTGAAAGAGTAGTCGGTTGAGTTATAATTTTTTCAACTGTTTCAGTTTTACCCATTTAATCTCCTATAAATTTAAATTTTGTTTGTCTATTATGTCTATAGTAGTGTAATTCTTTTTTAAGCCTTCAAAGAGAGAATAAAAAGAATTTCTAAATTTTTCAAAGCTTCTAAAGTTAAATATTAAATGGGCAATAGTATAATTAGTTAATTCAGTTGCTATTTTTGAATGCATAATATCATTTCTTAAATCTCTAATTTCGTCTAAAGGGTGATTTGTAGATAATTCGATGTTAAGATCCAATTAGACCACTGCAGTATATTGCTCTTTTTCATATATAAATATATGGAAAAAAGTAAGAAAAATATATCATTTTCCATATCTTTATATATTTGATTTTATAATATGTTGATAAAAGGTGAATCTATTTGGCTAAATACTGTATTTATTGCGGATCTAAAATATCGGAAAATGCGAAATATTGTATTTATTGTGGAAATAGAGGCATAACTCCTCAGTCAGCTCAATATCAAACTTATAGTCCCCCGCAAAACAATGTTTATTATCTGTTTTTTGATACTGAAACTACTGGCCTTCCCAAAAGAAGAAATGCGCCAGTTACAGATATTCATAATTGGCCAAGGATTGTTCAGATTGCTTGGATGTTTTGTGATGAATACGGAAGAAGTCTTAATTCGGAATGTCACATAATAAAGCCAGATGGGTTTGTCATTCCTTTTGACGCACAGAATGTGCATGGTATTTCAAATGAAAAAGCCCATAGAGAAGGAAAAGATCTAAGATATGTATTAAGTAGATTTTCAGATGCTATATCCAGATCCTCTTACCTAGTGGCCCATAATATGGAGTTTGACTATAATGTTGTAGGGTCTGAATTGATAAGAAACAGAATGAACAATAGTTTAGATTATATTAATAAAATTTGTACAATGAAGAGCACAACTAACTATTGCAGAATACCAAAAGGCAATGGATACAAATGGCCAAGCTTAATTGAATTACATTACACTTTGTTTAATCAAGTTTTCCAGGAAAGACATGATGCAAGTTATGATGTAAGTATTTGCGCTAAATGCTTTTTTGAATTAAAGAAAAGAGGAGTTATTAAACAATAAATAACTCAAAAATAAAAGTATTATTTTAATAAATTAGTTATCTGAAATGTTTTTGAAATAATCTCTTAGTTGTCCATATACAACATTCATTTCTTTTAGTTTTTCTTCAGCCATTTTCCTAGTTTCTTCAGATTTATTTATGTTCTTATCTGGGTGTAGTAACTCTAACCAGTATTTTCTTTTCTTTTTAATTATATCAAGTGTAACTTGACTTGAAAAATCAATTTCGTATTTTTGGAGTAAAGAGATTATATGTGGGGGAAAGTTATTTATTCTACCGGATGAATGGTGAGAGCTTTGTTGTTTAGTTTTATTTTGTTTTTGTCTTCTCTTTTCTTCTTCCCTCTTTCTGAATTCTTCTTGTCTTTGATATTCCTCTTGCTGCCTTCTTGCCTCTTCATATCTTTTTCTTTTTTCTTCTTCTGCCCTTCTAAAGGCCTCATCCTGATAATTTGTGCTATTATTTCTTCGATTAGTGTTTTGATTAGGATTAGATTTGTTTTTTATTCCTTTGACTACGGCTGAGCCAGATTTGGTAATTACTTTATACATAATATATAAAATTGGAAAACTAAGAATTTTCATAATCCATTCGGAAGGATTTGAACTACTGTCAGTTGAGGTACTACTCGATGAGGTACTCGTACTACTAGTTAGGGGTACATTTGGGAATAGATAAGTTACCCCTAACTGTTTTGCTTTATCAAAGTTTATCTTTGCATTGAGATACTCTTCTTTTTTATAATATGAATAACCTCTATAATAATAACTGTCCCCATGATTCGGATTTAATTGAATCGATTTTGTTAGATCATTTATCGCACTATAATAATCGCCTTTTAGATAATAGGTAATTCCTCTGTTGAAATAGTAAATGTAATAATCAGACTTAAGTGATATCGAATTAGAGTAGTCCTGCAGAGCTTTATCATATTCATTTTTGATACGATAAATGTTACCCCTGTGATTATAATAACGAGAGTTAATTGAATCAAACATTATGGCCCTATTTATATCAGATAGAGCTTTATCATAATCTTCTATTTTAAAATAACTATTACTCCGATAAAAATAAGCATAATCATACTTAGAATTTAATTGAATTGCTTTGGTGTAATCTTCAATTGCTTTGTCATAATTTTTTAAATTATAATGACAATTGCCCCTCTTAGCATAGGTATCGTCAGACTGATAACCTAAATCTATGGCCTTAGTATAATAAGTAAGTGCAGCAGAATAAGATTCATTTTTGTATGCAGTTTCAGCTTTAAAATAATAGTCTAAAGCATTTTCACCTTTAATAACAACAAAAGAAAAAGATGTAATTAAGAGAGATATAAATATTATCGGTAGAATATGTTTATTCATAATTACACCATTATTTTATTTCTATTTTCCTCATATATAAGGATATGGAAAAGAATAGTGAAAATATGGGAAAAAATTTTTTTTTCATATTATAAGAAATTAAATATAAATAAATAGAAAATTTTATATAATTATAAAGGTAAAAACTACCCATGTGGAATAATCTTTCTAATGAGGATTTTTTTAATTTACTTAATTATTATATTGATTGCATTCATAAAGAAGAGTTGAAATCTCTTAATTTTAATTACAAAGGAGATGGTAAGCATTTTTATTCAACTGTCTTTAATGCTGAGCCCTTTTTCTTTGGTGGTAAAGAACAAATCACTCTTAAGAAAGAAGGGAAAATAAAAGCAATCATTGAAGAATATGAAATGGCTAGAAAAAATCAGCCTATTTTTTATGGCTATCCTTTATATATTAACTCGGGAATCGTATCCCCAATTTTTTATTTTGAGATATTTTTAAGCAAAGGACAAACTGAAGTTACATTAACAAGAGAATCTGTTTTCCCAGAATTCAATCATTATATTTTCCTAAACAAAGAATTATCGATTGAAGAAATAGAGAATATAAGAACTGAAATAGAAGAGAAGGATTCCTTCTTTGAAAAAATTGAAAATGTACTGTCACTTATAGAAATGGATAAAAATATTTTATATCCCCCTCAAACAATCTGTGTTTTCTGTGGTAATCAGTTCAAAAATAAAGAAAATGAATTTCTTAAAGCGGGAGATTATTGCCCATTTTGTAATAAACAATTACTACATATGTTAGATAAAAATCCCATTTCACCCAGCCAATCCCCCAAAGTTTTGAATAAAGCCATTGTTTATTTTGGAGCAAAAATGGGATATACTGCTGGACTTCTTCAAGAACTTGAAAAATTAAAAAGTTCTACTTCAAATAATTATAATAACAGTTCACTTAATATGATATTAAAAGAAAATGAATTAAAGGAAATATCATCTATTGAACATCCTGTTCTTGAATTATTCAAATTAAATGAGTCTCAAGAAAAAGCTCTAATCAGCTCATTATCAAACCCTATAACAGTCATAACTGGGCCCCCTGGAACTGGTAAATCCCAAGTAGTCCTAAACATAATAGGAAACTCAATTTACAATGGCCAGAAAGTTCTTTTTGCTAGTAAAAACAATAAAGCTGTTGATGTTGTTTCTGACAAATTAAAATCTGTTTTTAGTGAAAACTTTATTGTAAGGATGGGCAGGCAACATTACAGGCATGATACTGTTGCTGAAATGTCATCAATATTAAGGAAAAAAGAGTCTCTAGAGGTTACTGAAAACTTACGGGAATACCTACAAAAGATTAACGTTTTAAGTATTGATATAGAAAATATAAAGGATAAGATAAGAGATATTTCAGATATTAATAGGAGTATCGAAATTATCTACAAAGAAATTGATTTATTGACTCAAGGTGTTCCGGAACGTCTTAATCGAGAATATCAAGAAGATAAATACGCTTACCTCTCAGACCTAGATATTGATTCGGATTTGAAGCATTCAAATAACTTGTACTTCTCACTAGAGAAAATTGACAAGTCAATAGAAAATAATCTGTACAAATTAGAGAATCTAAGGGCAAAATATATCCCTCTTGGATATATATTAGAATCAAATATATCTTTAGAGGAAATAGACGAAAAACAAGCAGAAGAAGACATTGATTCATCCAATGCTCAAATAAAAAAAATTAAAGAATTGGAAGAAGCCCTCTCCATAATTACAAATGAAATTAAAGATATAGTTAACAAAACTGCATTACCATTAAAAGTTATAAATGAATCCGTCAATTACAATCTAAACTTATTTGAAGAAAAAAAATTACTAGAGGACATAGAATTCTTAAATACAGTTAAGAACTCCTATTCAATTCTTAAGTTATTAGATTCGGTACTTGACATCGAAACAAGTATTGTCCAAAATGATCTTGAAATATTAAGATCCCTCCTCAAAGAAAAAATGGAGCTTTTATCCATTATTGAAGAGAATCATAGTATATTAAGAAATGTTGCAATCACTAATAATATCTCTGGAAAATACATGGATCTATCATCTAAAACTAATTTTGATGCTGTCAGTCTAATTGAAGTTAAAAAAGATATAAATATAATAAACTCAAAATTAAATATTAAAGATAAAATATATTCTGCACTTTCTAGTAATTATTTAGCAGATAGGCAATACAAAATAGTGAAAAAATATCTTAATCTATTGAATCCCGAATTTAGAGCATATGTTGAAAAAAATGTCGAATTTGATACAAATGGGATTACAGAATTTCTAAAAATGTTGATTATATTCAAGAATTTTTCAAATATTCAGGTGGAATTAGGAAAACTAAATAAAAGATTTGAAGTAATTACATTACAAGAAAAAAAAATAAGAGAAAAATACTTTAAAGATAGTGATGAAATAAAGTCTTTAGAACTCAAGTCAAATCTAGAAATGTTCTTCATATTTAAGAAAAACTATGATATTCTTGAAAAAGATCTTAGGCCCAATATTATCAATAATTTTCTTGATCCTCTAGAACTTACCAGACTACTTGAAAATATAATATTATTAAAGAAAATATCGGCCCTTAAAAAAGAAGAGGCTGTAAAAACAAAAGAACTTGGGTGGTTTAAAAATGAAATAGACGTTATCAGATCTAAATACTTTAAAGAATGTAAGGAATCTACAATGGAAATAGTGCCCAGCAACATATCTTATCTCCTCTTCCAGAAAAGAGAATCTGATATAAGCCAAGAAATGAAGAAACTTAAACAAGATAAAAACAATTTGTTAAACGAGGAAAAAAAAATATTTGAAAAATATTATTCAAAACTCTCAAATGAATGCAAAATTTATGTAAATAAGAATATATTGCCAGAAAAAAATAGATCAAAAATTTTATTGGAATTTTTGATAATCCAAAAGAAGATAAATAAATTATTCAAAGATATAGATGCCAAAAACTCCATTTTATTACAAAAGCCTTCATTATATGATCTTGAAAATTCTATTGATGAGATAAAGGAAAGAAAGATAAAAGTTTCCAGAGAAATAGTTGAAAATCATTGGATTAACAAATTAAAGAATATCACTCCACCAGAGGAAGTTACAATTGAAAGATACATCGATACTTTAGAAAAGCTACAGAAGGGGAATCTAGACACTCCTTTGTGGAAAGAACTTGTAGAAACACAAAAATCTTGTATGCCTAAGGTATTGGAGTATTTTCCTGCTTGGGTAGTTACAAATCTTTCTGCTAAGAACAGCTTGCCTTGGGCACCTGATTTATACGATTTATTGGTTATTGATGAAGCCTCGCAATGTGATATTGCTTCTGTTTTACCGCTTTTATATAGGGCAAAAAGAGTTGTAATTATTGGAGATCCTAAACAGCTTAGACACATTTCTATCTTGAAAGATCATGAAGATAGGAAATTGGCCAGTAAGAATAAAATCGAGAAACTTTATGTCGATTATTCCTACAGTAAAAATTCTTTGTATGATCTTGGTGAAAGAATTATAAGATCAAACAATCAAACTCCAATTCTTCTAGACGAACATTACCGCTCTCATGAGGACATAATTAGTTTTTCTAATCAATATTTCTACGAAAATAATCTTAAGGTAAAGACAAGCCCATCAAACTTAATTGAGTCAGAAGTTACTCCGTCTGGCATTTTATGGATAGATGTTAAAGGAAAAGTTATATACCCAGGACATAGTTGCTATAATTCCGAAGAGGTAAAAGAGATAACCCATGTTTTAAAGAAACTTGTGGATAATAATATGAAAAATTGTTCTTTTGGTGTTGTAACATTTTTCAGAGAGCAGAAGGAGAGGATATTTGATAAAGTAAATTCTTCTAAAGAACTTAAAGAGATTAATGTTTCAGTTGGAACTGTACACGCTTTCCAAGGAGATGAGAAAGACATAATGATTTTATCTACAGTTGTGTCCCAAGGGGTGAGCGATAGGACACTTAACTGGATTAAAGGTACAACACAGTTGCTTAATGTCGCAGTTACTAGGGGGAAAAGTTCATTAATAGTTGTTGGTGATCGGGAAAAATGTATATCTTCTGGCGGGATTCTAAAGAATTTTGTTGAGTACGTTGAGAGTAGTAAATACAAAAAACTTCAGTTTGATTCTCCTGTTGAAGAAAAATTATACAAAGAATTAAAGAAGGCAGGGGTAAAGGTAATGCCTCAATTTTGGACAAAAGTTTTAAGAAATAAGTCTTATAGATTGGATTTCGCAATGTTTGTTAATGGAAAAAAGTTCGATATTGAGATTGATGGAGATATGGCGCATTCTAGCATTGCAGATTACGACATCCTTCGCGATACCCACATGCGAATAGAAGGGTGGTGTGTCAGGCGATTTACCGCAAATGAGGTAAATAATAATCTAGAGAAAGTTGTTGAAGAGATTAAAAGATTATGCTAATAGTTTAATATTAAAAAAATAAAAGATAAAATTGGAGAATGCCTTTGGAGAAAATAAGGTGTCTTATCTGTGGAAGTGAAAATAACAAAAGATAACATAGACAAAATTCTAGAGTTCTTACCCTATTTTGAAGACAAATCAAATATATTCTCTACCGAAGTGGATTGCTATACAGAGTACCCAGAAAGAGTTACCAATTTTTTAAGGGCTCTCCAAAAAGAAAATTTCACTGTACATTTCCCAGAATACAAGCGTAGGGAAGACATTTATTCATTCATCGATAGAACTATTCCCTTATCAGAAGCAAACCTAGGCGACATCACATCTATATTCAAAATTATGATGGCGGGAGAAAGAATTAGGATGGGCGGAGGATACATAGCAGATCTAATTGAAAGTGGATTGATGCTGAAGATCCTCAGAAGATTAAAGGATATCAGGAATGAAATGGACTAGTCCCTACTCTTCCCTATGCCTTTCAAACCTTTTAAGTAACTCTTGTCTTTTCCTATCCTGATATTCAGAAACTTTGCCCCAACTGTTTTTGCAGTCCTTGTAGTACCAAGAAGGCGAATCATCGCTAACACAACACTCCCCTAGTACAAGCTCTCCTTTTTGCTCCTTTTGATACGTCTCATACATAGGCATTTCATAACAGATTGGGACGGTATTCTCCCCCACATTTTGGGCATTTTGGATTTTCTCCCATGTTAATACTTCCTTATTTATGTCTTAATTACACTACTCTATTCTGTATGGCATCCAGCCTTTTCCCCTGTTTGTATTTTGAAAATATAAATTCCCAATAATCAAGCAGTCCTTGTACTGTGGCGATACC
>Ga0302243_1000979_pt1 | contig 22369 bp, 18 predicted proteins | sample AAG_UR_Met_MG_FD_193514 | JGI IMG/M metagenome (GOLD analysis project Ga0302243, IMG submission 193514) | Enriched activated sludge microbial communities from anaerobic digester in WTTP, New Holstein, Wisconsin, United States - AAG_UR_Met | ecosystem: Engineered > Bioreactor > Anaerobic >... | reverse complement strand
GACTGGACCCTCTGCTGAGCAACTCGGGCTTGGACAGTGACGATGACGGGATCATCGATGTGGACGAGTGCCTGCTGGGAACCGATCCGGTGAACCAGGACACTGATGGCGACGGAATGCCAGACGGTTATGAGCTGACCAACGGGCTGCCATTGCTCGTTCCGTCCTCCAAGTTGGACAGCGACGGCGACGGGCTGAACGACTCCGCCGAGTTCGCGCTTGGGACGGACCCGCGCAACGCCGATTCCGACAGTGACGGAATGCCAGATGGGTACGAGGTCTCCAACGGACTGAGCCCTCTGACAGACAACGCCGCCAACGACGCCGATGACGACGGTCTCACGGACATCAACGAATACCGCCGGGGAACGGATCCCAACGACCCTGACTCGGATGACGACGGCATGCCCGATGGCTACGAGGTCGAGAACGGCCTGGATCCGACGGAGCCCTCGTCAGACGCGGACTCCGATGGCGACGGACTTAGTGATCTCGAGGAGTACCTTCAAGGCACGTCCCCTAGGTCCATCGACAGCGACGCCGATGGGATGAGCGATGCATACGAAACGCTGAGCGGGTCCGATCCGCTCCTGAACGACGCTGCCGCGGACCGCGACGGTGACGGGAGCAGCGAATTGGAAGAGATGCTGGCTGGAACCGACCCCAATGATGCGGATTCCGACGATGACGGGCTCACTGACGGGGACGAAAGGGCTGCAGGAACCAACCCCCTGGCTGGCGACAGCGATCTTGATCGGGTCAGTGACGGCGATGAGGTGCTCAATGGCACCGACCCGCTGCACATCGACTCCGACCTGGATGGGCTGGACGACGGGCATGAACGGTCGCTCGGCACCGACCCCCTGGACGAGGACACTGACGGCGATGGGCTGACCGACAGCCACGAACTGCGCAACCTGCTGACCTCGCCAACCAAGGCCGACACCGACGGCGATGGCCTCCGGGACGGAACGGAGCTGGAGATCGGCACCGATCCCCTGAACCCCGACACCGACGGCGACGGGCTCAGCGACGGAGAGGAGCGCTTGATGCATCTCACCGACCCTCTGAACCCTGATACGGACGCGGAGGGGCTGAACGACCTGGAGGAGGTCACCCTCGGCCAGGACGGCTATGTGACCGATCCTCTGCAGGCTGATACCGACCAGGGCGGCCAGGATGACCGCCTGGAGATGGATCTCGGCAAGGACCCGTTGAACCCGTTGGATGATACCGATTCCGACCTGGACGGTGTGAGCGACGAGGATGAGGTGGCCAATGGCACCGACCCGCTAAACCCCGACAGTGACGGTGACGGGCTGGACGACGGCAGGGAGGAGGAGCTAGGCACCGATCCACTGGATCCAGACTCGGACGATGACGGCATCGGGGACCTCGAAGAGGTCACCGCCGGGACGGACCCCAAGGAGGGCAAATTCAAGATCAACTGGTGGTTCCTGATCATCCTGGCGACCTTGATCCTCATCATCCCGTTGTTGGTGATCGGACGCAGAAAGTAAAACCTCTTACCCATCCTTTCTTTTTTTACGCTCAAGAACTGGGTGATCGAACATGACAATGGAACGGTCCAGATAACCAGTGATGGCGTTATCTCTGTTAACCGTTCAGCGCGAAAGAAGGATCATCCGATCTCGGGCCGTCCGGTCCTTTTAGACAAGTTCTCTTTTATGATCCGTCACCGATTCTCGCAGCGTTTCTTGAGCGCCTCGTTCATCTTGTTCAAGTTGACCTGGGCGGCCTTGATGGTCTTACCGGCGAAAAGGGTCATGAGACCGGTGAATATGACCTTCTGCGAGAACACACACTTATGGTCATCGATAGTCTCGATGAGGAAGGAATGCTCGGACGTCAGGAGACCTTTCTTGATCGCTCCCTTGGTCAGTAACTCCTTTCCGGATTCCATCTTCATCACTTTCGACCTGAACTTGGTGTCCGGACGATCTGGCAGGGCGACCGTTACATCGAGAAGGTTGCCCTCCTTCAGCTCCCCGCTCAACTGGGTTAGGAAGGGGTTCCATTCCTTGTACATCGCCCTTTCGGAGAGGACCGTCCAGACCTTCTCCGCCGGTACGTTGATCATGACCGAGCCCTTGATCTCCTTCATGATGGCGATACGACCCTAGTACCGATATAATGATTAATATTAATTTAATATTTGAATAATATTATCTTCCAGAGATATGAACATGGGATACGGTGGATTCACCACTTGTCCCAGTGCGCCACTTCCGACAGGGGCTTCCGTTTCGAACTGCCGGCCACCGCCTTCATCAGCTTCTCCCCGACCGACCTTTTTTCGGTGGGATATCCCAGAGGGGTCATGCAGACCACCCTGATGTTCGCAGGGATCCCCAGAAGCTCCCTGACCTTCTCCTCTTTGTAGGCGGCGAGGTAACATGTTCCCAATCCCATGTCCGTGGCCGCCAGAACCAGGTTGTGCATGGCCAGGGCGGAATCCCACATGTAGTACGGCAGATCGTTCATCTCCGTGCTCTCCCCGGGATCGGCGCAGACGACGATGACCGCCGGAACGTCCTTGATCCAACCATTTATTACGACCTGGCATTTGGCGAGACCGGCGATGAGGTCCTTATCGGTCACCGCCACGAAGCGCCAGCACTGTTTGTTCATTGCCGAGGGCGCGCGTATGGCCGCTTCCAGCAAGGCCTGGATGGTCTCCTTTTGCACTGGGGTATCAAGGTAACGGCGAATGCTCTTGCGGGCGTTGATGGCTTCAAGGGTCTGCATGGTGTCCTTCGAGGCAGGGGAGCAGGTCGAATAAAAAGGATTTGGTATCAGATGGTTCCCAATCTTAGCAGGGCCCGATACCACTTCTTTACGTAAGGGTCATCCAGAAGCGACCCATGGTCTTCCACGTAACTACGGAACCAACGACACCTCAAAGTCCTTCACAAAATGAAATTCCCTAAAAATCCTGTATATCGCGGTCGATCAACAACTTCGTTCAGTTTGCGACTGGGGCGGGCACAGATACTAAAGGCTCACCTCTGGTGGCGGTAAAAACAATTATATTATGCGGATGAGAGATGAGGGGTGCTGATGACGCTGCAGATCTACAACACCATGGCCAAGGCCAAGCAGGAGTTCCGACCGATCGAGGACGGCAAGGTCAAGATGTACGTCTGTGGCGTCACCGTTTACGACGATGTGCACATGGGCCACGCCCGCTTCCTGGTGGTCTTCGACATGGTCTCCCGGTACCTGAGGTACAGGGGATACGATGTCAAGATGGTCATCAACTTCACCGACGTGGACGACAAGATCATCAAGAGGGCGAACGAGGAGAACGTGGACGCCCTGGTGGTTTCCGCTCGTTGCATCCAGTCCTTCTTCCGCGATTCCGACGCGCTCCGGGTGAGGCGCGCGGATTTCTATCCTAAAGCGAGCGAAACGATCCCTGAGATCATAGGCATGGTCGAGGATATCATCGCCGCGGGTTACGGTTACCTCACCCCAGATGGGAGCGTTTACTACGATGTCAGTAAAGCTACCGAATACGGCAAGCTCTCCGGCAACAAGCTGGAAGAGATGCAGTCCGGGGCGAGAATCGAGGTAGACGAAATAAAGCGCAATCCAATGGACTTCTGCCTGTGGAAGGCCGCCAAGCCAGGGGAGATCTCATGGGACTCTCCATGGGGCAAAGGCCGGCCGGGGTGGCACATCGAGTGCTCGGCCATGGTTCGCAAGCTGCTCGGTGTTACCATCGACATTCACGGCGGTGGGAACGACCTCATATTCCCGCATCATGAGAACGAGATATTGCAGTCCGAATCCGTGACAAAGAAACCATTGGCCAACTACTGGATGCACAACGGGATGCTGCAGGTGGCCGACGCCAAGATGTCCAAGTCCCTGAAGAACTTCTTTTCCGTGAAAGACATCCTGGCCCGCTATCAACCGGAGGTCGTTCGGTTCTATCTGCTCAACACTCATTACCGCGGACCTCTCGTCTACGGCGAAGCGGCTCTGGACGAGGCGGCGGTATCATTGAAGCGCATTCACAATACCTACGAATCGCTGAAGACCTATGTTCCCAGAGGCCAGGATGGCGCCGAGGAACTGATAACCAAGGCCAAGGCCGGCTTCCTGACGGAGATGGACGACGACTTCAACTCTCGCAGCGCTCTCTCGTTCCTGTTCGATGTCGCTAGGGAAGCCAACCGTCTCATGGACACTGGCGAGCTCAGTGCCGACGGTGTTGCGAACATCATGGGCTTCATGAACGAACTGGACGGCATATTCGACATCCTTCCCGAGGAGAAGAAGGGCGACGAGAAGCTGGACGATGTCATGCTGCTTCTGATCGACATTCGTAAGGAGCTAAGAAAGCGCAAGATGTACGATCTTTCCGACCTCATCCGCGACCGTCTGCAGGAAGCCGGTATAAAGATAGAGGACACCGCCGAAGGTGCGAAATGGAAGCTGATCTGAGCCCCGTCCAGAAGAAGGCCGTGCTCATCTGCGGTGGGATGGTCAAGGTGCCGAAGGACTTCCGTCCTCCGTTCCGCCTGAGCCGTTCTACTGCCGGACCAGGCGCCGGTTCCGCATCGCTGGTCCTGGCGTTCGGAGGATTGCGGGTCAAGAAGGCCATCTCCCGCGAAGAGGGGGAGTTCGAGCTTGTGGGCGGACCGGAAGGTTACTCGCTGCTCAGGAACGGACAGCCGTTCATTTCGGAATTGGAACTGAAACCAGTTCTCTACCATTCGCCGGAGCAGGCGTTCTTCAACCTGGGTCAGGAATGCATGTTCGACTGTTTGTTCTGCACTTCCCGAAAATTGAGCAAGGACGTGGCCAAGGACCTGGACCTCGACCGGGTCGTCGAGCTGATCCTGGAGGCCCACCGCAAAGGGGAACTGAAGGCGGTTGCGTTAACATCGGCCGTGGTCGGCTCCATTCGGGAGACGATCGACCGCATGACGTACGTCGTCGACAAGGTGCGCCAGGCGCTCCCGGACGTTCCGATCGGGGTCGAACCGTACGTCGAGTCCTTCGAGGACATCGACCGTCTGCGCAACGCCGGCGCCAACGAGATCAAGATCAACATAGAATCGTTCGACCCACGCATAATCGCGATCGCATGTCCCAAGCTGGAGCTGGAGAAGCAATTGGAGTTCCTGCGATATGCCGTGCAGGTCTTCGGTCGCGGAAAGGTAACTTCCAACATCATCATCGGTCTCGGCGAGACGGACCGCAACGTTCTGGAGGGCGTTTCCACACTGGCAAGCTTAGGTGTGGTTCCATCGATCCGGGCTCTCAAGATAAACCCGATGAACAGGGTAGTCATGGAGGCGGCCCTGGGCAAATTGAACCCGGTGACCCCCGAGAGGCTTCTCCACCTGAACCAGGAAGCAAAGCTGATCCTCATGGCCCACGGTCTCAGCACTACTTCGTACCACACCATGTGCCATGAGTGCGGTTGCTGTGATATAGTACCGTTCAGGGACCTCTGATTTTTAGGTTGTCTTTCTTCTTGGTGCTATGGCTAGATTTAGGTAACTTAAAATTTATATATTTCTAGTTAGGTAACCCTAAATCATGGTCAGCGAGAACATCGAGGAGTACTTGGAGTGCATCTGGGAGCTCACCCAGGACGGTACTCCCGCCCGGACCACCGACATCGCCAAGAAGATGAAGGTGTCCCCCGCGAGCGTTACGGAGATGATGCAGCGACTTGATTCGTTGGGTTACATCACCTACGAGAAGTACAAGGGCGTCACGCTGACCGCCACCGGGAAAAAGATCGGGGAGACCATAAAGCGAAAGCACCGTCTGCTGGAGCGGTTCCTCGTTGATGTCCTGGGCATTGCCAACGACAAGAGCCACGAGGAAGCGTGCCGGTTGGAGCACATGCTCTCCGACGAGAGCGAGAGGCGTATCTCGGAGATGATGAACAACCCCACCACCTGCCCGGACGGCGATCCAATACCCGCCCTGGACCAGTTATGCCTCAACAAGGACGAGGATTCCACCGTGCTTAGCCAGCTGTCCGAGGGCGACGAGGGGATAATATCTCACCTATCGTGCGATGACCCTCAAAAGATCCGCCGGGTGATCGCCATGGGCTTCGTCCCCGAGCGATGCTTGACGGTCGAGGAGAAGCTACCCATGGGCGGGCCCGTCCTCGTCCAGGTGGGAGATTGCCGCGTGGCGTTGGCGAAGGAATACTCCGACCTCGTCTACATAAACACCAGGAAGCGGTGCCAGAAGCGGCATCGACACGGTGGTAATTGATGGAAGTGCTCCTGATCGGCAACCCGAACGTCGGCAAGAGCGTGGTGTTCAACCGCCTCACCGGCGTCGGCGCGATATCCTCCAACTATTCAGGGACCACCGTCGACTACCTGAAGGCGGAGATGATGGTCAATGGCAAGAAGATAACCTTCATCGACCTACCTGGCATATATTCTCTGACCAACGGCACGGAGGACCAGATGGTGGCGGCGAAGATGCTACACTCGGCGTCCCCGGATTGTGTTCTCGTAATAGCGGACGCCACCCGCCTGGAACCGTCCCTGGTGCTGATATTCCAGCTCATCGAGCTCGGCTATCCACTGCTGGTGGCCATGAACATGATGGACACGGCGCGAAAAAGAGGCGAGCTGGACATATCCAAGCTGTCCCAGATACTGGACGTTCCGATAGTTCCCACCGTCGCCGTCACCGGCGAGGGAATGGAAGGTCTGCTCAAGGCCATCGTCACCTGCGCCGCCCGCCGCTCCAACTTCAAGGTCAGCTACGACTCGCACATCGAGGCCTACCTGGAGGTCATGAAGCTGGGCATCGCCAAGGCGGAGCTGAAGTACAACGTGCGAGGGGCATCCATCAAGCTCCTGGAAGGTGACGAGGAGTTCACCGAAGGGATACCCAAGGACCTTCCCGACCAGGTACGAAGGCTCAGGGAGGAGTTCCGCAAGGAGCACGATGAGGACCTGGAGGTACACGTAAACAGGGACCGCTACGGGGAGGCCGGTCGAATAATTTCTGAGGTGTCCAGACCGAACGTCCAGCCACGTACACGCGGTCAGAGGCTCTCCGACCTTACGATGCGGCCGCGCACCGGCATACCGATACTCGTGGCCGTACTGGCAACGGTCCTCATGACCATCATATTCCTGGGCGGCTGGCTGGAAGGTACGTTGCTGTCGCTCTATTCCGATCTAACTGGAACGTTCTTCGCCGATCTGGCCGATTCGATCGGCGGAGAACTTGGTCAAGCGTTAGCATCCGGGCTGGACCTCAGCATACAGGCGATACTCGCCATCGTCATTCCGTACATCCTCCTGTTCTACCTGATACTGGCGTTGCTGGAGGATTCCGGTTATTTACCGAGGGTGGTGGTGCTTCTCGACGGGGTGATGCACAAGATCGGGCTGCACGGCCAGGCCATCATACCGATGCTGGTGGGCATGGGCTGCAGCGTCCCGGCGATACTGGCGACCAGGGTCATCGAGTCCCGCCGCGAGCGTCTCATCCTGGGCACGATAATCGTCATGGCCATCCCCTGCTCGGCGCAGATGGCGGTGATCATCGGCACCGTTGGAAACTACGGCGGAATCGTCTACGTACTGGCGATATTGGCCATACTTCTGGGACTGGTGCTGATACTCGGACGACTGCTGCACAAGGCCATCAAGTTCGAGCCGACCAGCCTGATGATCGAGATACCCGACCTCAGCGTTCCCAGGGGAAACAACATCCTCAGGAAGACCTGGATCCGCATCAAGGAGTTCTTCGTCATCGCCTTCCCGATACTGCTGGTCGGCAGCATAGCCTTAGAACTGCTGAACGCCTACGGGATACTGGACAGGCTCGTGGAACCATTAGCCTTCTTCACCGAGGGCTGGTTAGGGCTGCCGGCCATTATCATCATCGCCCTAGTGTTCGGCGTGCTGCGTAAGGAGATGTCCTACCAGCTGCTGATCGTTCTCTTCGGAACTGCGAATCTGGCGACGGTGATGACCGTCGAGCAGCTGTTCGTGTTCGCTTTGGTCATGGCCACCTTCATGCCCTGCATGTCCGCCTTCGCCGTGATGCTGAAGGAGTATGGTCTTAGGGATACCCTGCTCATGGCACTTTCATCGATCGTTCTGGCCTTCACTCTAGGAGGGGTAGCGAACTTCCTCTTCCAGGTGTTCTAGTAAAATGTTTAAGACGATAGTCATTACCGGGGACGGATGTACCGCCTGTTCCTGGCCGCCCTGGTGCTCAGTTTGATATTCTGCGCCACGCCAGGCGCTGTGAACACGCAGGCGTTGCGCGTCGGCGTCACCGGCGGTTTCCGCAGAGCGTTCGGCGTGGAGATGGGCTCCATCGTCGGCGACATGAGCTGGGCGGTGCTGGCGTTAGCCGGGCTCGCGGTCATCTGGGACAACGACATAGCGCGCATCGTTCTGGCCATAGTCGGCTCGGCTTTCCTCATCTACCTGGCATACCAGGGCTTCCAGGACGCCCGGAGCAAGGAGATCCAGGAGGTGAACGCTCCGAAGGGTCACACCGACTTCGTGACGGGTGTGATCATGTCCTTCGCCAATCCCTTCCAGATACCGTTCTGGATAGGAATAGGGAGTTCAAGCATCGCGGTGATCATGTCCGACCCCGGGCTCATGGACTTCGTGGTGTTCTACTTCGGCTATCTCGTGGGAGCGGTGATCTGGGGGATAGGGTACTCGGCGCTCATCGGCCACGGAAAGCGTTACATCACGCCCACGCTTTTCCGCGTTCTGAGCGTGATATGCGCGGCGGTTCTGCTGTACTTCGCTCTGAACCTGCTTTACAGCACGTTCCTCTAATGCGTGAAGTACGCCAGTAATTTCGGGGCGGCCTTCTCGATCTTCACGAAGCCGAAGCGCTCGAACTGCACGACCTTGCCCTCTTCATCCTTCGGTATGTTCTCCACGAAACCGTCCTTACGCTCGCCGGTGGGCATTATGACCGTGGCGGGCGTGCAGTTGTCCGGCACCCAGTGTATGATGCGGTACCCTTCCTTGAGAACGGAAAGGTCGTTGCCTTGGTAGAGAGCTTTTCCGGAGCGGAACTCGACGTTCCCCAGGTCCTTCAGGCGGACCTTGCCGACCTCCATCGCCGTGTTCAGGTCCTTCTCCACCACGTGAACTATGATCGGTGATTTCAGCTGGTATTCCCTGATGCCGAGCTCCGGATGGTCCGGATGCCGCGGGGCGTGGGAGTGCAGCTCGTTGACGCCGCAGATCTGCAACGGCACGGGGTCCCAGACGAAGAAGTAGCGGTTGGCGGTCTTGTCGACGATGGCCTTGTTGTAAGCGTAGATGTTGTCCCAGGAGAACTCCACGTCCGTTTCCTTGATGCCGCAATCCACCCAGTAATTGCGTATCGCCTCCGGGCGGAACCCTCTCTTGGCTAGCGCCCGTACCGTTCCCAACCTCACGTCATCCCAGCCCGAGTACTCGCCGGTCTTGATGCCCTTTCCTACGGTCGACGTCTTCAGGATGGCGTCCGGTACGGAGACCAGGCCGTAATGGGTGTAATGCGGTACCTTCCATCCGAAGTAATCGAACAGATACGCCTGTCGCTGAGTGTTGTTCAGATGGTCCTTTCCTCTGAGAACGTGCGTAAGGCCCAGAAAATGATCGTCGATGGCCACGCTGAAGTTCATCATCGGATAGACGCAATACTTGTCCCCCTTCAGCGGGTGCAATGTGGACTTAACGATGCGCAGTCCGACGAAATCCCTTATCGCCGGATTAGGGTGCCGCAGGTCGGTCTTGACCACGAAGACCGCTTTTTCCTCTTCGTAATCGCCGGCCAGCATCTTCTCGAACTTGTCCATGGTCGTCGCGACGTCCTCATCGTGATGCGGGCAGGGCTGGCTTTTTTCCTTCAACGCCCTCCATTCCTCCACCGGGCAGGTGCAGACGTACGCCTTCCCCATCTCGATGAGCTTCCTTGCCACATCGTAATAGATCTCGAAACGATCCGATTGGACGACCGTCTGATGGACCTTGACCCCCAGCCAATCCAGGTCCTCCGGGATCATGTCGTAGGCGTTGGGGTCGATCTTATCGGGATTGGTGTCCTCCATGCGGTTGATGAACTTGCCGTCGTAGTTGCGGCAATAGTCATCGTTCAGGATGGCCACGCGGGTGTGCCCGAGATGCAACGGACCGGACGGACCGGGGGCGAAGCGCATGACCACTTTCCCGCGCTCCATGTTGGGAAGCTCCGGCAGTCCGACGCGGCGCTCGGTCTTCTCCCTCTTCAGCATGGTGACGTCGATGTGCTCCAGCATCTTGTGCTGGACCTCCGGCGCCAGGGCGTTGACCTCTTCCACTATGGCAGCGATGAGCGGTAATACCTCCTTGACCCGGGTGCGCATCTCTGGCGATTCGGCCAGCACCTTGCCCTGCACGGCCTTGGGGTTGGCCTTGCCTGAGTAGAGCACGGCGTTCTGCAGGGCGTACTTCCGAATGGTCGCTTCCAGGTCCTCGGACATCGTTCCGCGATATCCCCCTCCGGCTTTTTAACTTTCGTAGCCACGGAAGGAAATCGGTTATATGCTGGGACGGTAATTATCGCTCATGGCCGTGCAAAGCCACCTGGACCGCATGAAGGGAGTCAAGGTCATCGAGAAAAAGGTGCCGATCGAGATCGAGCCGACGCGCATCCTGATGGCCGATCAGCGGTCGCCAGTTCTGTTCAACGACCTCAACGGGATGAAGGCCGCCGGGAACCTGTGGAGCGAGAGGGAGCGCATCACCGAGGCGTTGGGATTGCCCAAGGACGGGCTCACCCAGGCGCTGATGCAGGCCTTGTCTTGCCCGAGACCTGTGGAAGAGGTCAAGAAGGCCAAGTTCGAGGAGATAGTGGAGGAGAAGTTCGACCTTAGGAAACTTCCCATACCGAAATTCTACCCGCAGGACGGCGGCCAGTACATCACGGCCGGAGTCGCCATTGCCGAGTTCAACGGCAAGATCAACGTCTCCTTCCACCGCCTGATGGTCATTGGCAAGAACAAGTTCGCCATTCGTTTGGTGCCTAGGCACCTGTTCACCATGCACAAGCTGGCCATGGAGAAGGGGGAGGACCTCAAGGTCGCCTTCGTGGTCGGTACGTGTCCATCCGTACTATTGGCCGGAGCGACCTCCGCCGATTACGAGTTCAACGAGCTGGAGATGGCCAGCGCTCTACGCTACATAGGTCTCAAGGAGGGGCTGAAGGTCCGCCGCACCAAGTACGGCATTCCGGTGCCGGCCGACGCTGATTACGTTCTCGAAGGACGGCTCACGTCCGAGACGGCGGATGAGGGTCCGTTCGTGGATATTACGGGAACTTACGACACGGTGCGAAAGCAGCCGGTGTTCGTGGTCGACCGTCTATACCGCCGCAAGGACGCGGTCTTCCAACTGGTGCTTTCCGGTGGAATCGAACATTTCCTGCTGATGGGGCTGCCGCGCGAGCCTGTGATCTTCCGAACGGTACGACAAGCGGTTCCCCGCGTTCATGCCGTCCGTCTCACGGAGGGAAGTTGCTGCTGGCTTCATGGTGTCGTCTCCATAACCAAGAACAAGGAGGGGGACGCCATGAACGCGGCCATGGCCGCCTTCACCGGGCACCCGTCCATGAAGCAGGTGATCATCGTCGACAAGGACGTTGATATCTTCGATGACAAGGCGGTGGAATGGGCGGTGGCCACGCGCTTCCAGGCGTCACGCGGATTGCTCGTCATAAACAACGCTGCCGGTTCCTCGCTCGACCCGAGCACCGAAGGGACCACCTCAAAGATCGCCATCGACGCCACGATGCCCATCGGGGACGTCAAGCTGTTCGAGAAGGCAGCGCTCGATAAGAAAAAGTGAAAGGGGAAAGGGTTTACTTCCTACTGTGAGAGCCTTAGGGCTTCTTCTTCAGGAGCACCACCGCGACCACTCCGATCATGGCGATGATGGCCACCACGGCGATGATGATCAGGAGCGTGTTATCTCCACCATCATCGTTCTCGACCGCCTCGGCCACCAGGGTCAGCTCTCCAAGTTCGTCCGCCTCGCCGGCAACGACGGTCACGTTGATAGAGTACGGCTCGAATCCATCCTTGTTCACCGTTAGCAGGTGGGTCCCCGGGGCCAGGCCATTGATTGCGAATCGGCCTATCTCGTTGGTGACCGCGCTCAGGTCTCCCACCTGAACGGTGACGTTCGCCAGGCGGTTACCGTCCTCGTCGACGAGCGTTCCAGTGATCGAACCGGTGCCCGCGGTCGTCCGGAACGTCCAGTTCATTCCCATGGCGTTGCCGGCAAGGTCCTTTCCGCTGACATTAACGCGATAGTCCGTCGCATATGCCAGGGCGGAGGGGGTGAAGGTGAGCACGGTCCCATTCCAGGATATGATTCCGGTCGCACCATTCACGACCACTTTGACCGAGGTCGTGTTCATCTGTTCGGAGAACTCGATGACCACGACGGAGTCAAGTCCCAGACCGTTCCCGGTCGGCGAGACCTCGGCGGTCGGAGCGGTGGTATCCACGAGGAACGTGACGTTCCTCTCAGCGACGTTCCCCGCCTGATCGTCTATCTTCACGAACAGGGTGTGCTCCCCATCGCCAATCACCGAGAATATCCATCCTTCGGCCGACCCGATCTCCATCCAGGCGTCGTTATCGACCTTCGCCCAGGTGTTGTTGAGCCCTGAACCGTTCACGTTGTCCGAAGCGGTCCACATGGCGATGCCGACGGTGAAGTTCAGTAATTCTCCATCAGTCGGGTAGGTGATATCCAGTACCGGTGCTGTAATATCGTATATCACCTGGACCTCGGAGGTCACCGAGTTCCCCGCCGAGTCGTTCACCGTAAGCGATATCACGTTGACGCCTTCCGTCAGAGCGATGGTCGACGATAGCGAGGCGATCTTGTCGCCAAGGACCTCGCCGGTCATATCCACTTCGCTGACCAGTACTCCGTTCACGTGCACGCGCAGCACGACGGAGATGAAAGGCGCGGTGTCCGAGATCTCCGCGGTCACTTCCAGGCTGTCATCCCTGGTGTAGACGGTCTCATTCGGAACGAGTTCCACTGAAGCACCGTGTAGGCTCACGCCAACGGTCGCCGAATCGGTCATGGTGTTCCCGGCCGGGTCCGTCACACGGACGTGGATGGTCCAGGTGCCGTCTGTGAGTCCGGACACGGTGGCACTGGTTCCAGTAACCACAGACCAGGTGCTGCCGTCCTTGCTTATCTCACTCTTCACGATTCCATTAGCGTCTGCCGCGTTCCATTTCACCAGCACCGAGCCGGTGTTGTTGTAGGCGTCAAGGGACGGCGAAATTATCTCGACGGTCGGAGCCAAAGTATCGATGTTGAAGGTCACGCTATCGTTCCCCACCAGTCCCATGCGGTCGGTCACCCTGACGTAGACGGTGTGCGTTCCGTCGAGCAGACCGCTGAAGACATGGCTGCTACCGCTGACCGGGGTCCAGGTGGCGTTGTCCGTGCTTACCTCGGTAAGCTCGGCACCGGTGACGTCGTCAACGTTCCAGGTCACGGTCCTGTCGCTTGAATATCCTCCGTCCGCCGGCGATGTTATCGTCACCACCGGGGCGGCGGTGTCCACGAAGAACTGCAGGGAGGTCGTGTTCAGGTTCCCTGCCAGGTCCGCGGTCTTCATCTCCAATGAATAAACTCCGTCAGGCAGGTCGGTCAAAGAGATGTTCAACCCAGCGACATCCATCCATGGTCCGGCGTTCAGACGGTATTGCAGATAATCCAGGGACGTCAACGTATCATAGGCGGTATATTCCACCATGACCTGGTGCACACCGAACAGCGCCCCATCCATTGGATCATTTATCTTCAGGTAGGGCTTGGTGACGTCCACCGTGAAGGTGATGGTCTTTTCATTCGAGTTGCCGAGCAGGTCCGTGACGTTAAGGGCGAAGGTATGTTCGCCTTCCGCCAGGTCGTGGAAGACGGTCGTGTAACCGGCGGTGTATACCATCGGCGCCAGGTCCAGCGAGTAGCCGATGGAGGTCACCATCGAGGTGTCGTCTGTACATGACCAGCTCGCGGTGACATCTTCCGTAGCCAGGTAATCTCCGTCCCCTGGCGAGAGGATGGCTATCCAAGGGGCCGTGGTATCTTTGATCATGGTGAACGTTCCGACCACGGTCTGACCGTTAGTATTGCGGAAGGCGATATCGAAGCGGTTCTCCCCTTCCTGAAGATCAAGGGTCCAGGTGTCCTCATACCACGGGTCGCCGGTCAGTGATGGTACATACCAGAAATTGTATTGCGTGCCGTTGACGTAGTGAGTGACCGAGGCCTGGTCCAAAACATAGTAACCGGTGACGTTCAAGAACACGTCGACGGTGGATTCTTTCGTATACTCCGCGCTCCCGTTCTGGGGATTCATGGTCATAGTGGTCGCGCTGCTGATCACCGTGACGTTGTCGCTGTAGAAGTAACCGTAAGTATCCGTCATGGTGACCGTGATGGGGTTCTCTCCATATGTCAGCGGGACACTTGCGATCCACTCTTCCAGGCCGGAACAGCTCCCGGTCTGGCTGGAGGCGTAATTGTACCAGGTGAAGGAGACGATGTGGTAGGGATTGAGCAACGTGCCCGACAGCTTCACTGATGATGTATCCAAGGAGATCATATCCACCGGGTCGATGATGCGCAGGGTGCTGGTCATAGGATAGTTGTCGTAATTTCCTCCAGCGCCTCCGATAGTGTAGGGGTCGTCCACTATCCCGTCATAATCGTTGTCAGGGGAGGTTCGCTCATACCAAAAATTACCGGAAGCGGATCCGTTCCACAGGTTCGATGAACCATCGTAACCCTGGGGGTATCCCGGATAACAACCGATGAAAGCGTTGTTAACCACCTTGTTGTCATTGTTTTGACCTATCTGGATGTACACTCCTTGAGAATGCGTCTTAAGGAACGTATTGTTAGATATGGTGTTGTTCTTGTGCGATCCGGTCGAGGAGGGGGCGATGAGGATACCAAAATTACTGCAACCCTCGAAAAGGTTGCCAGTTATCATATTCCTATCACTGGGGGGGTCATAAAGGTATACTCCCGTCGCTCCGTTCAGGCAGGTGTTGTTAGCAACCAGGTTGTCGCTGCCACTTCTGAAGAAGGTATGAAAGGTATTGTTCACAAGGTAATTGTCCACGATCTTGTTCCCAGTAGAATACCTGACTTCGACTCCCATCGAAGCGGAGCTGATCGAGTTGTTGCAAATGACGTTATCGTTGCCATATTCGGCAATTACTCCTGATTCGCGACCTGTGATGACGTTGTCCCGAACAAGATTGCGATTGCCCTGGGCGTAAAGGCGGACGCCGGCATAACAATCTGTTATGGTATTGTTGGAAATTGTATTGAACTCGCTCGTCATTATCACGGCTATTCCGGTCCAGGATGTTCCGGTGATAGTGTTGTTATCAACTGTGCAATCGGTCGCCGCAACCAGGTTGATGCCGTTCTGGGTCCCCCAAATAATGTTGTTGGATATTCTCGAATTCGTAATCGCCAGTTTCATTCCCTCGCTAGAGGAGTTGTCGCAACGGTTGTTCTCGAGCACGGTGGGTCCATCTGAATAGACCATTATGTTCGCGCCAGGCCCCCAGTTGGGGTCCAAATTTACAGCATTGGACACCCAGCAGTTCCTTATGATCAGGGCTTTGGTGGTGTTCCTGACATATATTCCGGCGCCTTGTCCGGTAGCATCGATCCTCTTGTTCTCAATGACATATGGATCCGCTACTGTGCCCGAACCGCTATCCGCTACCGTCGCCAGTTCGGCATCGCTGTTCGCTCGGATGACGCCACTGGTTTCAAGATCTGGCAGCGGCGATATCATGGAATCATCGATATCGTTCTCGTTGGCAAGCGCCACTCCCGAAGCAGCAACCAACATTATCATCAATAAGACAGTAAAAAAAGACAGAATCCTCTCGTATGCACTGATATTATTCCCCCCCGCATTTCCCCCTAGGAGATGATTAATAGAGTTGCGTGAGGTTCATAATAAAAATTTCCGTTACAGCATTATTTTTAAAAATGATCGTTCTTGTCTAGCCATTTGTCGCCCGTCCTCAATAAATCATTAATAATCCAGACCTCCTTTTCCCTACAAATACGGAGGATCTCCCTTGAGATGCAATAATTGTGGATTGGATTACATAGCGGACAACGCCGCCAGCTGCCCGAGGTGCAACGCCCCTCTGCAGATGGGGTATCAGCAGCCGCCCCAGCAGTACCAGCAGCCCCCGCAACAGGGTTACCAGGAACAGCCGCCCCAGCAGTACCAGCAGCCCCCGCAGCAGTACGGGGACCAGCAGTACCAGCAGCAGGGAGCTCAGCAGCCTCCGCAAGGTGGATACTACGCTCCGCCGCAAGGCGGTTATTACCAGCAGCCGCCTATGCCGCCGAAGCGCGTGCCGACCATCAAGAGGGTCGACCTCACCGAGATACTGATGATCGTGTCCGGCCTGTTCCTACTGGACGGCGCCTTCGGGAACCTGTCCTGGATAGGCACGAACAACGTTCCCGCCGGGATAATCATCCTGGGGATCGTCTGCCTGGTCGGCGCTCTGCTCCTGTTCGTGGACGTGATCATGCCTGCCCTGCTGAAGCAGCTGGGCGAGATAAAGGACGTAATAGTGCTCGTGTTGGCGCTGGTGTTCATCGTCTGGGGCCTGATCGCCACCTTCGCGGACACCTTCAAATACGGTGTTTACGGGCCTGAGATATTCACCGGTGGATTCGCCCTGCTCGCCGCTGGCGCGCTGCGCATGGGCATCCTGAAGTGAACGATCGCCACTGAACGAAAAAAACCACTTCCATTTTCCATTTTTTCAATCTTCAAGGACCATGCCGGTCAGGTCCGTTGCGATCAGAAGAAGGAAGGCAATGTTGCTAACGGCCAGATGGACCAGTCTCCATCTCTTCACTTTACGAAACATGCCCGCGCCGGTCAGTATGCTCGCCAGAGCGAAGCAAAAGGTGGCCAGGGCCAGTATTCCGTGCAGGGTATGGAATATCCGTCCACGGTCGGAATAGTAGGTCGGCACCCAGAGCATAAAGGTCACCATGAATAGGCCCCAGCAGGCGATGCTGGAGTAACGGTGCAGCATTCTGGGAATTTTAAAGGGCACCAGTTCTCTCAGCCATCTGAAGGTCGAATTCCGGATGCCAGTCACCGCTGCCACCAGGCCAAGGAAGGTGGCGATGGCGAATAATATAACATGAAAACCGCCCCCATCATCCTCGCTCTCTCCGAAGTCAAGTCCGTTCTGGGGAATGATCGCGTCATGTGATGGCTGCCATGCCAATGCTGACGAGAAGGACAACGAAATCAGTACGCCGGTAAAAATGAGGAACGCTATCGCCGTGACGGCCCGGGATCTCACGCTCATTTAAGGACGCTGTCAATGATAAATCCGACGGTCAGGCCGGTCAGGGGACCGAGGTCACCGTCTTATGGTATCTTCCCGGCCCTTGCCGATGCTGATGATCTTGGCCGGGACCTTGGAGCGCTTCTCCATGTATCCGATGTAATCCCGCAACTCATTGGAGATCAATTGTTTACCGGTGTGGGCGCGCTTATATTAAGTGCCTCCGGAGAGATGCCGCTTGACCTCATTAATCTCGGATTACAGTTAGTGCCAGTAATTAAATAGAACGCTGTTTGTATCATAGTTAGGTAAGGAAAATGGCTACCTCTTCCTTCGAAAGACCATTTATAATACAGGACGATGAAGCAGCCAAGGCTATGCTCGATGCCATGGACAACCCAACTGCCGATGATCACATCAATAAAAGCAATTTCGAAGTCGACCTGAAAAGAGGACTGGAACTATTGAGAAGTTTGTAATCCCCCTCAATGCTCTTCTTTCATCCAAATCAGAAGAGCAAGTTTCGAAACTTCTAGGTGGATTCAGATGTCAAAGGAATGAGGACATTGAAGGATTTCTCAAGAATCGCGCTATATCGTTTGAGAAAAACAATCGCTCCCGTACCTATCTGATATGTGGGGAAGGGCCTAACGATATCGAACCAATGATCTTGCTAGGCTACTTCACCATCGCTATCCATTTGATGGATGTGAGCTCTTCATCAATATCCAGAAGTCTGAAGAAGAGGTTGGTCGGAATGTTCTACACTCCTGCCAACGCGTCACATAACGTCCCCTGCTTCCTTATCGGTCAGCTCGGAAAGGATGACCGCTCCTGTGAAGAGATCGAGGGAAAGGACATCATCAGGTATGCCTTCGATGCCTTGAACATCGCCCATGTCAAGGTCGGTGGAAGGTTCATCAAGGTCGATTGTGAAAACTCGGAAGGTCTTATCCGGTTCTATCGAGAGAATGGTTTTGTCCCGATCCAAAATGAATCAGGTTCGGACATGGTCGAAATGGTGATGTTCTACCGGAAAAGTGACGTTTCTCCGGTAGAGGGCTGAGATCGGTTTTCGTTGGGAAAGCTTACCGTCTTATGGTATCTTCCCGGCCCTTGCCGATGCTGATGATCTTGGCCGGGACCTTGGAGCGCTTCTCTATGTATCCGATGTAGTCCCGCATCTCCTTCGGGAGCGCCTCGTAGCCGCCGCGTACGATGTCCTTGGTCTCCTCCGGTTTCCAGCCCTTCCAACCGTCCAGTTCCTCGTAGACCGGTTTCGCCCGCTCCAGCATCTTGAAGTTACCGGGGAAGTGGTGGACCTTCTTGCCGTCTATCTCGTAAGCGACGGCGACCTTGACCGTCTTCATGTCGTTCATGACGTCCAGCTTCGTCACCGCGAACTGCGTCAGCCCGTTCAAACGAGCGGCGTGCTCCACGACGAGCAGATCGAGCCATCCGCAACGCCTGGGGCGCCCGGTGGTGGTACCGAACTCGCCGCCGACGTTCATGAGCAAATCCCCGGTGGAGTCCTTGAGCTCGGTGGGGAACGGCCCGGCGCCCACGCGAGTGGTGTACGCCTTCAGGACTCCCATTATCTCGTCCACGCGCTTCGGACCTACGCCGGATCCGGTGCATATCGCTCCCGCGACGCAGTTCGATGAGGTGACGAACGGATAGGTTCCGTGATCGATGTCCAGCATTGTTCCCTGCGCACCCTCGAACAGAACGTTCTTTCCCTGGTCCAGGGCGTCATTGACCAACACTGACGTATCGGTGATGAAGTTCTCATACTTGCGGCCATAGGCCAGCAGGTCCTTGAAAAGCTCCTCCTGGTTCTGGGCCAGGCGGACGCCGAGTATCTCCATGACCTTGAGCTTCATGGGCATGACGGTGTCCAACCGCTCCTGTAAAAGTTCAGGGTCCAGCAGATCGCCCATTCTAATTCCGGAGCGGGCTATCTTGTCAGAGTAGCAAGGACCGATGCCCTTCCCGGTCGTGCCCACGGTCTTCTTTCCGCGCAGCCGTTCCTCGGCCCCATCCAGAAGGCGGTGCCAGTTGAGAATGACGTTCGCCCGGTCGGAGATCTTCAGTCCGGCGACGGAGCGTCCGCGCGATTCCACCTCGGCCACCTCGCGGTCCAGGGAGAGCAGGTCCACGATGACCCCGTTCCCGATGACGTTGATGACGTTGTTACGGACTATTCCAGAAGGCAGGATGTGCAGGGCGAAGACCTCCTCGCCCACCTTGATGGTATGGCCGGCGTTGGAACCGCCCTGGTAACGAACGACCATGTCGGCACGTCCGGCCTCGTAATCAGTGATCTTGCCCTTACCCTCGTCTCCCCACTGAGCACCGATGACCGCTATGCTTGGCAAACTCTCACCGCCTCTCAAAATGGGCCAACGTAGATAAAGCCTTGTTCACCGGCCGATGGAACGGAAGGCTTCCAGCACTTCCTCCAACGGTCGGTCGGTTCGGAATCCAGTTGGTGAGAAATTGGTTCTGGAAACCTTTCCGATGGAGCGCATGGCTTCAAAAAGCTCGTCCCGTCCCGGAGGTGAGAGCTTGAGCATGGCGGCGAGCTCGTTCGTTTCGTAATAGTATGGAACGTCGAGCTCCTCCTTCCAGATATCGAAGTGCTGACGAACGCGTTCCTGGCATTCCAGTCCTTCCGGAACGATGGCGTTCGATATTTCATCATGGTCCATCAGCGGGCCGAGCCAAAGCGGACCGATCTTTCCCTCGCCGACCTTTCGTTCCCCGCTCTCCCGGTCATAGGACATCATTCCCAACTGGGCGAGGGAGGCGTCCGCGGCGCCGGCCCCGTCCTTGGTCCTGAGGAACAGGCGGAAGTAATGGTCGGCGTAGTAGCACAGCAGTGGCTTCACGCCCTTGTCCTCCTGGGCCGCCATGCGGACGATGGTCCCGATCATTATTCGAATGCCGCTCTCGTGCAGGAACGGGTTCCTCTGACTGTTGGCCATGTAACGTCGACGGCACTTACCGGGATGCGTTCCCGACAGGGACGCGGTATCCGTCGCCGTGAGGGCCAGTATTCCCTTGCGGGACATGCCCTGCAGTGCCGACGGAACGAACGGGATCGGCGTGCCGAACGGATCAAGGTCGATGTAATCGAACTTCTCTTCGGCCAGAAGGCAGCGCAGGTCGGCGTTGCACACCTCGGCGTTCTCCAGCGAGTTGAGCTCGATGTTCTTTTGTATGTGATCACAGGCCAGCGCGTCCTTGTCGTTGATGATGAAGCGGTGGTTTCCCGGAGCTTCGTTGCAAATGCGGATGCCCCGGGCACCGGTGGCGGCCATGGCGTCCAAGCATTTCCGAGGTCTGATGACCGAATGGAACAGCGCCACGGAAACGTCACGATTGAAGGCCATCTGCCGATTGAAGAAGACCCTTCCCTCAATCTTGCCCGGGCCCCTTTCGGATATGGCCTCGGGAACGAACAGCTGGGTGCTCCCCTCTTTGATGATATTTCCTTCCAGGTTCACAAAAGCTCGCCCTTCATCAGCTTCATTATCTTGTAGGGCAAAAGGTTTCTGTTTATGGGCGTGACTTCCAAGATACGGACGTCATCCCGCCTTCTGATGTCCTGCAACAAGGGATTGCGGGACTTCTTGTGCAAGGTCAAGAGCATCGGCTTTTCCTTCTTCAAGGCCTCTTTCACGGCGTCACGGAACTTGTCGCTCTCCACCTCGATCTTGCCGACCTCATCGATGACGATTACGTCGGCGCTCTCGCAGGCGTTGACCAGGGCCTGAACGCCGATCTCCTGAAGAACCTCCAGGTCAACGCCCATCTTGCCCACCATGAACTTGCTGTGAATATCGGTAGCGGCCAGAACCCCGCGCTTCTTGGTCATCCAGTCCATGACGTAGAGGCCGTTGCGCTTCTTGTCGTCCAAGATCGGCTCGGTGATCATACCTCCGACTATGTGGCCGTCCTCCTCGAGCATCTTTATGACCTGGATGAGAGTGTTGGTCTTGCCCGCGCTAGGAAGTCCCGTTATGCCGATCTTGATGTTATTCATCCAATTCCCCGAAGTCAACGCATCGAATGGCCTCGATGCTTTGAAGGACCTATATGGTAATCCTAGCTTAATATCCTTTCCCGACAAACGGAATGCTGGGTTCGCCCTGGTAAACTTTTATAAAAATAATAATGACCGTATTTATCGGCTCTCGACCGACCTGACGTACATGAGCGGGTAACGCAGGTCCTCCTTGAAGTCCATGGCCGCCACCACGGTGGTCCCACCGACGTTTATGGTCAGTTCCACGTTGAGCATGTTGCCCGTCAGCGTCTGATAATCGAACTCATCCTTCTTTCTTCGAAGAGCATCGCGGGAGATATGCACCTTGACGTCCTTCACGAACGGCTGCACGCGTACGCCATCCTCTATGGCCTTTTCCAGTATCTCCACGTTGGCCGCCGCTACTGGTGTTCCCACGAACTGGTGATATATCGTACCTAGTTTGATCCCAGCCTCGAACACCGCTCTTTCCTGTTCGCTGCAGTTGAAGTAGTTGGCTGCTAGCTCCTCGCGCTTGCTAGTCATGACGTTGGTGATAAGGCGGACCTGATTAATAATTCCTGTCCTGGCCCGAACTATTTCCCTAGGGCCGGCGAAAAGGATATACGGTCGACGGCGATTCGACCACCGGGGCCATAACGGATGTTTGAGGATGTCAGACAAAGGCTTAGGATGGACAACGAGCCGAAGGAGAGCATCGATCCCCGCGCCCGCAAGGTGTGGATGATCGGCGGTGCTCTAAGTTCGATCGTGATCATAACCTTGGCCGTGGGATTCTATTTCATGGCCACATTAGGCTTCGAGGCCCCGAAATGGGTGGGGTGGACCGCCATCGCCTTGGCGTTCATCTACGTTCCGTGGGGCGTGTACTTTCACCCCTGGCTCAGGATTCGCTTCTGGCGCTA
>Ga0302243_1000961_pt1 | contig 22707 bp, 21 predicted proteins | sample AAG_UR_Met_MG_FD_193514 | JGI IMG/M metagenome (GOLD analysis project Ga0302243, IMG submission 193514) | Enriched activated sludge microbial communities from anaerobic digester in WTTP, New Holstein, Wisconsin, United States - AAG_UR_Met | ecosystem: Engineered > Bioreactor > Anaerobic >... | reverse complement strand
AAGAAGTTCAAGGAGGACCCCACGGAGGTCCGCTCCAAGCACTATTCCTACGGAGGCTGGAGACAGTCGAAGAGGAAGCGGGAGTGGGTTGAGCAGTCCAACAAGATTGCCAAGGCCCGTGGAATCCCCATGATGAACCAGGATGTTGGTGTGGCTCTCGGCCAGCGTGTCTTGATGCCCTACCAGCTGTCCCACACGGACATCTATGGCGAGGCCGATGACCTGCACTGGGTCAACAACGCTGCGATGCAGCAGTGCTGGGATGACATCCGCAGGACCGTCATCGTCGGTCTGGATGTCGCGCACAACGTTATTGAGAAGAGGCTGTCGAAGGAGGTCACCCCCGAGACCATCAACCGCTACCTGGAAGCTGTCAACCACACCATGCCAGGCGGAGCAGTGGTTCAGGAGCACATGGCCGAGCTTTGCCCTGAGATCGTGAAGGACTCTTACGTCAAGGTGTTCTCTGGCGACGACGAGTTGATCGACGAGATCGACAAGTGCTTCGTCATTGACATCAACAAGGAGTTCCCCGCGGACCAGGCCAAGCAGCTGAAGGCCGCTGTCGGCAAGAAGCTGTGGCAGGTCGTCCGTGTTCCGTCCATCGTCGGACGCGTGTGCGACGGTGGTACGATCTCCAGGCACTCTGCGATGCAGATCTCCATGGCCTTCATCACCGCGTACCGGCTGGCCGCCGGTGAAGCCGCTATCGCCGACTTCGCCTTCGCCGCCAAGCACGCCGCAGTGGTGGAAATGGGTACCATGATGCCCGCCAGGAGGGCCAGGAGCCCCAACGAGCCCGGTGGAATTCCGTTCGGTGTGATGGCCGATATGGTCCAGAGCACCAGGACCAAGCCGGACGACCCCGCTAGGGCCTCTCTGGAAGCTGTCGCCCTGGCCGCAGTGATATTGGACCAGATATACCTCGGATCCTACATGTCCGGCGGTGTCGGGTTCACTCAGTACGCCACTGCCGCCTACACCGACAACATCCTGGAGGACTACACCTACTGGGCCGTGGACCACATCAAGGACAAGTACGGCGGGTTCTGCAAGAGCAAGCCCTCCTCCGAGCTGATCGAGAAGCTCGGGTCCGAGATCAACTCCTATGCCCTGGAGATGTACGAGCGCTACCCGGCCGCCATGGAAGCCCACTTCGGTGGTTCCCAGAGGGCGACCGTCGCCGCAGCCGCCACCGGTATCGGTGTCGCCTTCGCCACTGGTAACGCCAACGCGGGTGTCAACGGTTGGTACCTATCTATGTACCAGCACCGTGAGAGGCTCGGAAGGCTCGGGTTCTACGGATACGACCTGCAGGACAACTGCGGTGCCGCCAACTCGTTCTCCTACAGGAGCGACGAGGGCCTGCCGCACGAGCTGCGCGGTCCGAACTTCCCGAACTACGCCATGAACGTGGGTCACCTGAGCGGATACACCGGTATCGCCATGGCTCCCCACGCCGCTCGCGGAGACGCCTACGTGTGCAACCCCCTCATCAAGATAGCCTTCGCCGACAAGAACCTCCCGTTCGACTTCGCGAACATTACCAAGGAGTTCGGCCGCGGCTGCCTGAGGGAGTTCGTGCCCATGGGTGAGAGGAGCGCAATCATCCCCGCTAAGTAAGGTGTCCAATGCAAGTAGGAGACTTCGCGAAGTACAGGGTCACCGGGACGGTGGGAAAGGTACTGGAAGTGCGGGAGCGCGACGGGGTGGAATGGGCTCTGCTCGACACCTACAGCCTCTGGTACGTGACCAGTCTCCTGGACCCCGCGTCGGCGGACGAGTACAAGCGGACCTCCTACAAGGAGAGGAGCCGGACCGTGGTGCTGGGTGAGATGCACGGCTTGACCAAGGACGTCGAGGCGGACATCTCCACCCTCACCCCGAGCGGGGGCGGTTGAGTCCGCCAAGAACAAACCCTTTACCTTTTCTCTATTTTTTTTAAACCTTAACAAATCGACTTTAGGGAACAGGGTCGTTCCCTGAGCGTTCCTTTCTTTTACTGGATCGGTAACAGATCTGGTTCAAAAAGGCATTTATATCTATACCCTAATACTGTTTATAAATGGAGGGGTGGGTCAAGGATTGGGTGGCGAAGGAGCGGGAAGCTGGCCGCACCTGCTTCGAGGTGAAGCAGGTGAACGGTCATTATTACGTCTACCGCGCCACCACCACCTACGATCGGGAGCAGCACAAGGCCAAAAAGGTCGCCGAGTACCTGGGCAAGCTCGATCCGGTGAAAGGCCTGGCGCCTCCGAAGAAGACGAAGATCGAACGACCGCACACGATCTGGCGCTATGGCGACGCGGCCTTGGTGCATCAGGTCTTCCGTGACCTGATGCCTACGCTGGAAAGAGCGTTCCCCTACGACTGGAAGGAGATATCGGCCCTGGCTATGCTGCGGGCTGCCGATTACCTGCCGCTGAAGCGTGCCAGTTCCGCCTGGGGCATCTGGTACGACATCGCCTCGCTGGAACCGGACATGGACCCTAGGCGCCTTAGCGAGGCGCTCAAGGCGGTCGGGCGCGACCGCCGCGGGCAGAACATGATATTCAAGTCTCTGGCGGTGCAGGGGCAGGAGCTGATCTACGACCTCTCATCGTTCTTCACCAGGTCGGAGGACATCAACCTGGCGGAGAAGGGGTACAACAAGGACCACGCGCATCTCAAGCAGATCAACCTGGCGCTGCTGTGCAGCGCCGAGGAGCACCTTCCGACGATGATCCGCGCGCTGCCTGGAAGCGTGCGGGACATCAAGAGCATCTACTACACCATGGAGGAGATCGGCATTCACGACAGAACGCTGATACTGGACCGTGGCTTCTACTCCGAGGATGTCTGCGACTTCCTGGACGAGAGGAACGTTGACTATGTTCTGGGAACGAAGCGGTACAGCGCGCTGTACCGCGAAGCCGTCCAGATGGACGGGTTCTTCATGTATCAGGACCGATTGATCAAGTGCGGGCGGGCGAGCGTCGGCAAACGCTGGATCTATCGTTTCGAGGATACCGAGATGCGCGTGGACGAGGAGAAGAACCTGCACCAGCTGGTGCTGGACGGCAAGCTGTCTCGCGACGAACTTGCCGAGCGCCTGCTGAAGTCCGGGCACGTGCTCATCCTCTCCAGTCTGGACACCGGGCCGGAAAGGATATATTCGCTCTACAAGCGGCGGGACGCGGTGGAGAAGATGTTCGACTCCTACAAGAACGTGCTCAACGCCGATCGTACGTACCTGCGGGACGACGCCAGCATATTCGGTCATGTCTTCGTGGCGTTCCTTTCGCTGTACATCTACTGCCGCCTGGAGAACCTGCTGCGGGGAGCCGGTCTGCTGGACCGGCTCAGTCCGGCGGACGTGCTGCTGGACTTCAGCAAGGTGTACAAGGTCGATACCGGGGAACGGACGATGTTCTCCGACGTGCCGAAAGGAGTGGCCGAGCTTGACCGCAAGCTCGGCACCAATATATTCCCTAAATTGGCCTAGTTAAGGTTTTAAAAAAAGTCTGGACGACCGTCCTTCGACGGCCGAAAAAAATTATAAAAAGATCAGGACATATCGAAGCCGACCAGAATGCTGGCCAGTTTCGGGTCGATCTCCCACCAGGGCAGCTCTGGATTATCATATTGCAGAGGGGGAAGATCAGGCGGGTGCCGGTCAATCACTCTATGATCTCCACAGCTATATCCACAAACTTCAGGCCACCTCCAACGTCCTAGTGTAGAAAAGAACATTATCGCAATCTTGGAATCTTGGTCTGTCAACTAACTTCATACAAGGTATATTATGAATATTCTCTGGCTTATCGTGAGGTTAGAAAAATAGGTACTTCATTAATATTTGTTGTATAAACAAACCATGTTCGATAGGATATCCATAGGTACAAAGGGAGAGGTAATGAAAAATAAAATCTTTGGGAGCGATTTAAGGTCCGCAAATATGCTTTTCCGAAATTAAAAAGGGCTAGCCATAGGAGAAATCGCTCGCTGGGCTTGCGTCTCCCTATGTTTCGTGAACAAATAGTGGAATATCTAGAATTGTGCAAGGAATTGAGACGTCCTGCGCTTCAGGTTCGGCGCATCCATACCGGTGCACGCCCATTGCCATTGGATCGTCGACGACGTAATGAATTTGAAACGAACGCATCCAATATACAACTGCCTGGTTGTACTGGCCGACAAGGTATATGATTCGGAGGAGATCCGCCGGTTCATCTGGTACACGATGAAGGCGGAATCTCACATTCCGCTAAGATTGTCCAGGGGCGCCCAGGTCAATCATATCCAGCGCCGCAAGCAGGCGACGGAGTTCGATGAACAGAAGTATCACCGAAGGGCGCTGGTGGAGACGGTGCACTCGCTACTGAAGCGAGTGATGCGCGACGACGTGCTGGCCCGGAGCCGGTCCGGGCAGCACGTCGAACTGGAGCTGAGGACCATCGCGTACAACGCGAGGAAGGCGGCGATCATGGGCGATGGTTTCTACTGAGCAGAGCTCGACGAGCCTTTTTAATGTCATTTGATAAAACGAACCCCATCGCCGCCCGAGATAGGTTATTTATCATTCAATAAAATCAAATTATCGACACCTCGGCGTCATATTTCCGGGCCAATTTTGGGGCTAAAAAATATTGTCTATAAAAATGCACTGGGCAGTATCGAGACATTGTAATATTAAAATATATTATAAGATATATAAAAATGATTAAAACATTTAAAGAAATTCACATATCAGACAAAATAACAATACTAACAAATACTGATAAAAAAATGATAATTCACTCGGTTAGAAATGATCGGGTAAATAGTGGGGAAGTGATTGATTAATGAACAAATTGTTTAATCTGATAGTTGCATTGTTCGTTGTAGCAGTAATGGTTACAACGAATGTTATTGCATTATCGGTATCTCCGAATATTCAATATGAACAAACTGATGATGAAGTTAATAATGTTTCAAATGTTCCGCTCATCTTTCTTGGAAGTAGTAAATATTATGATATAATTATCAATAAAATGAGAGAAGTCTCATCAGATATTAGTTCGGCCTCTCTTGACGATCTGTCAATAAAAGCCATGAGTAATAATTCGGTAATATTAATGGATGCAGCATGGGTAAAAACGCAAGATTCATCTGAAGTTAGTGACTCATTGAAAGTATCGCTTGATAAGGGAGCGCCCCTCATATGCATCGGGGAGATGTCAGATATTATAAAACAAACAGGATATACAATGGATTATGTTGGTGGATGTGATTTCATAGTACAAGGTATAAAAGTCTTCGAAGGTGGACAAACAGCTGTTTACACTGGGGCTGGGAATATTGATGATGTTGATGAGGTGGGGGAGGCATTGTCCGCAGCATATTCCTGGGCATTAAAATGGATATCGAATACTATACCTGAATGTAGAGTATCTAGTTTAACAGGACCTTCATCGAATCCTTGTTTGTCATCTGGGGCGTATTGGGGATGGGTACACGATTGGGAATTTAATTCTCTCGATTCACTGAAACCATATGGAAGAACAAATATTCAAAATGAATATGTATATTTATATAATGATAACACAGATATATACGACTGGTATTCTGTACACTTTTGTCAGGAAGCAGTACCAGGCAAGGTCGCTTATGATAGGGGATACTATACAATGCATATGCATACGTTCATAGATGCTGACTATGGCTCTCATGCTTCCGATGAGTTGATAAAAAGGGGCCCAACAACAACATCAGGAACAACAACGGCGACTGTTAATATTGGAGTAACTCTGAACCAACAAGGGGCGGGAGTTACCTGTGGATATAGCTGGTCATATGCAATAAGTGATGTGGCTGTCGAGGAAACAGGAGATCTTAGTTTAGAAACAGGAAATTGGAAACATGAGATAGAAAACGGATGTGCCGCTTCAAGATGTACGTTAGATGTCTATCCAGGGGCTTCAATAAGAGTAAATCAGGGAGGGTCTATACAACCATATGAATCTTATGCTAATGCATTTGGTTACCATGGACTATGGGGCTGGTATGTGAAGAGCGAACACACATACATCCATATGCCTTTTATATTGGCTTGACCATTTTAATTCATCACCCCCTCTAATCCGGGGGTATTATCTTTTTTCAACCAGCCTTTTAAAGAGATTCAACCTTGGGCATCTTACTAACCTCCTATAAATCAAAAAATACGAACCCAACTATCAATACTAATTCCTCCCAATAACCTGGTCATCTCGGACTTGGTGAACGCCAATTTTAAATAGTACATTTGATGAACGATCGGTCTACGATCACTTTCATATCATCCAAGATTTTTAAGAACCCGTAAAAAAGACCGGTTCGGCGTTCTTCCAAGCGGATTCGATATGGTTCCGGTCGGATGAACAGGGCCGAAGAATGGCGAGGTCTATTTCTAGGCGTTCCGTACGGACTATCGTTGCCCTAGCATTATCTGATCAGTATTTGTCTAGAACCAGGACGATACAACCGATCTGATTGGCGTTTCCGATGAAACGCAGGAAGCAGCATATATCTCTTTCTTTGAATGGAAAATATAAATAGACGACTGAAGCGCCGTTTTTCGCATGAAACCGACAGTGTTGGCCTTGAACCTCATCATGTTCTTCCAGACCTCCGACCTTCAGTCTGTTTGGAGGATTTACCCCTAGCGAACCTTCATATGATACCCTCATAACAAGGTCGATTCCAATGTTCCCACCAGATGTATGATTTTTTCTTGCTGATTATGATATGCCTGGCGGCCCCATCGATATTCTAACCTTCATAATGATAACGCACGAAGAATGGTACCTTCAATATCTTAGTGTCCTTATCTAGTATCCTAATTTTTATTCCAGAACCCGTGATGTAAGATATTTAAAAATTCCTATATCTTCGACCTGACCACCGATAGCATTGGGCATAATTTATAATGGAAGTATGGTTCACAAATAAAATAAATAAATTATGTAGATATATAAATATGTTAGGACATATCGAAGCCGACCAGGATGCTGGCCAGCTTCGGGTTGTCCTCTAGCTCGTAATAGTTCTTTATGATCATGTCCCCCAACGGAGAGGGGCTGCAGGAGACGATGTTCCTTGCTCCGGGTATCTGCTCCAGCTCGGGGAACGACACAGGGGGCATGAGGAAGAACTCCTTGCTCTTAGGTACCTTGTCCGTGAAGACCACGAAATCCTCTCCCAGCCAGCATATGTTTTCCATTTCCTTGTAACGGGAGTGCTCCCCCGGGAGTATCTCCGTTCCGATCACCATGTCCGCGTCGCCCATCATGAGCACGGTCGGCTCCGGCGGAGGTCTGAAGCGGGTGTCCTTGATGACACAGATGACGTGCTGTCTGCGAAGGCATTGGTTGATCCCCTCGTTCACCACGTCCAGGCCTATCTGGGACTTGATGCTGTCCTCGATCTTCTGCACGGCCGCGATAACCTCCGGGCTGAGCAGGAAGGCCAGGCGGGTGCCGGTCATGCCTTTTATTATCTCGACCGCTCTCTCCTCTGGTTGCACGCCGTCCCTAATGCCCTGGGGTTAGAAAAAGGTTTTTTCTCGGCAATCGTTAATATCTCCCTTCAGCGATTCAAGGTTCATGAGCCTGGAACAGATGGCCGAGCAGCAGCCCGAGGTCATTCGAGCCATGTACCGCTTCAAGAACGAGGTCTTCAAGGACAACAAGTTGAGCTTTAAGGACAAGGAGCTCATCGCCGTTGCCGTCACCGCCGTACTGAAGTGCGACGACTGCTTCAAGCTCCACGCCAACAAGGCCATGGAGGCCGGGGCCACCAAGGACGAGATACGCGAGTCACTGTTCGTGGCCATGTACCTGGCCGGGCCGAGCGCGGCGGTCGGCATGCCCTCCATCGACAAGCTGCTATCGGAATGATCAGGGAACGAACTCCACGGTGACCGTCCTCTTGAGCGCCAGTTCCGCCGCCGCCTCAGCGCACTTGACCATGGCCATGGGCACCGGGCAGGAGGAGTGCTTCAGCACCTCTCCGCATAACAGGTAGACGGTGTTCTCGGAGTAGGGCATCTTCATGACGTCCCAGATCTCCATCTGTTTCAACACTTTCTTCAGGTTGCGCACCTGCGGGCAGTCGCTGTGAAGCACCTCGAACTCCACCAGCATCCCGTCGGTACGGGCCTGGATGGTGCTGTGAAGCCGGCAAACGCCAGGGTCGACCTTGACCGTGGCCTGGAGCGGAAGTTCCGTTTCCTCGGGCATTCCAACCTCATCGATATAGGGCCAGATAATCGTATGCCCCTTCCGCGGGGGAAACGATAAGTAAGATGAGCTTATTGTAAAGTGCGTCGCGCTGCGGGACGTTCACTTTTTCAGTTCGGTTAGGGCGGCGGAGGTATGATTATGCGCAACAAGAAGACCCCAGCCAAGGCTTCCGAGGAAGCCGCGATCAAGATGAAGGACGTCGGAAGCATTCTCTGGGCGAGCGACCCTCAGCTGCACGACGCGCTCATCTCCGCTGCGGACGTGCAGGCGGCCCGCTCCGCTCTGCTGGACCTGCTGGCGGAGAGGGAATCCTCGCTTCATTCCAAGGACTGCACCGTTCACGCCCTGGAGCGGTCCAACTCCCTTCACTGCGTCCGGGTGATGCGCAATTTTTTATCACCAAGGAACGAGAGGGTGAGCGCCACCTCGGTGATACAGGTCCTGTTCGATGTCTCCCATGGTTACTGCGCGGAAGTGCACCAGGCCTTCGTGTATGATATCCTGCACATAATGAAAGGCACCACCGGGGAACCGGTGCTGGAGCTTCAGGAGGCTCCCGACTTCGCCTCGCTCGACGGAAGGGAGGGCGGACGGCTGCGCTCGGATTACCTGGATGGGATGGCCGGGGCGGTGGAGGAATGGACGGCGAGATATCCCGATGGCCTCGAACCCTCGGTGGTCCAGAGGAGAAAGGAAAATCGCCAGAGGATCCTGGATTACCTGGGCGCTGACCTGAACGATTGGAACGACCATGTCTGGCAGATGAGGAACGTCATATTGACGGCGGACGTGATCGGCGACCTGGTCGAGCTGACCGACGAGGAGCGGGAGGCGATAACCCTCTGCGCCTCGCACCGGGTCCCCTTCGGCATCACGCCTTATTACCTATCGCTGATGGACCGGGAGCCTTCCCGCCGGTGGGACCACGCGGTGCGCGCCCAGGTCATCCCCCCGCTCAGTTACGTGCGGGCGGTGCTCAGGTCCCGGTCGGACCCCTCGGCCAGCCTGGACTTCATGATGGAAGGCCAGACCTCCCCGGTGGAACTGGTCACCAGGCGCTATCCGATGATCGCCATATTCAAGCCCTACAACACCTGCGCCCAGATCTGCGTGTACTGCCAGAGGAACTGGGAGGTCGAGGGCGTTCTCTCCGAGGACGCCATGGCCCCCGCGGAGAAGATCGATGCGGCGATCAGGTGGTTCGAGGGGCACCCGGCGGTTACCGAAGTGCTCATAACCGGCGGGGACCCGGCCATGCTGCCGAACACTCAGTTGCGTTCCCTCCTCGCCAGGCTGGCGGGCGTTCCGCACATCAAACGGCTCCGACTTGGCACAAGGGTGCCAGTGGTGCTGCCCATGAGGATCGAGGCCGGGTTCCTGGATTCGATCTCGGAGGTGCACGACCCACCGGTCAAGGAGTTCGCCCTGGTCACACACTTCGAGCACCCCTACGAGATCACGCCGGAGGCGGCCGCGGCGGTGAGGTCCCTTCGCTCATTGGGAATTTCAGTTTACAATCAGCAGGTCTTCACCATGGAGAACTGCCGGCGGTTCGAGACCGTGACCTTGCGTTCGGGGCTGAAGGGTATCGGGGTGGATCCCTATTACACCTTCAACGCCAAGGGGAAGGAGGAGACCGCTGAGTACCGGGTCCCTATTGCCAGGCTGCTGCAGGAGCGCAAGGAGGAGGCGAGGTTGTTGCCAGGGCTGAGCAGGACGGACGAGCCGGTGTTCAACATCCCCGCCCTGGGAAAGAACCATCTACGCGCTTGGCAGCATCACGACCTGATATCGATCACCCCGCGCGGCGAACGGGTGTACGAGTTCCATCCCTGGGAGAAGAACATCGCCGTGGCGCCGACCTACGTTCATCGCGACGTGCCGATAGCGGACTTCCTGGCCGCCCTGGCCGACAGAGGCGAGGACCTGGAGCAGTACCGCAGCATCTGGTACTACTTCTAGGACCTCTCCGCGAGCCTGGTCAGAAGCTCGGACGGGGTGCCCTTGCCCAGGTCCATGGTGGCGATGGAGGCTATGGCCTCCCTCCTCCTCATTATGGGAACGGCTATGACGGGCATCCCCCGGTACGGTCCGCTGGTGGATATCCGGCGGACGATCATCCCCTTCTTCATGGACTCCTCGAGCATGGGACCGGTGAAGTGGGTATCTATGACCTCCCCGTCCTCGCACCGGACGCCGGGGTGATTCTTGGAGCGCATGGTGACCGGCAGTCTCCCCAGCAGCTCATGGATGGCCAGGGCCAAGCACCTGAGGTCGTCCGCCTCGGTGTCCTGGCTAAGGATGTTCGTCCCCTCGTTCCAGCATCTGCGGGAAAGGTTGCCGAGCGATAGCGCCGCGGTGACCGCTCCCTTCTCGGCCGCGTCGTAACTGAAGGCGGAGCCGATGATGATCACGTCACCATCATCCATGCGGAAGTAGTTCTTCAGCGGTGCCACCAGCGACTGGTCAGGGAACTCCTCGTCGCCAGGGAACACGATACGGGCCTTCTTCACCACCAGGGTGGTCGCCCCTACCGCTCCGGCCCTCACCGCCTCGTCCCTCTGCTCGCAGCCGAGATGGACCCTTTCCGCGGCCCCCTTGATAAGTACGGCGCAGTTGTGCTTGCCCAGGGTCAGGTCGGACAGGTCGATCTGCCTAACCTCGACGCCGGAGTTGTCCAGCTTCCGCTTTCCGCGCTCGGTTATGGTTATTCCAAGGCGCGAGCTCTCGATGGAGCCCTCGCGCATCATCTTGTCCAGGATGGTCCGGGTGCTTCCCTCCCCGATCTGCAGCACCTCGGCCAAGGCCTTCCGCCCGATGGGACCTTCCTTGGCCACCACCTGATGCGCCTTCCAAATGTGATAGGCGTTGAACTTAGGTGTCGGACCCCCGGCGAAATAGGAATTGAAGGACATTGGCATTGTGGGATGGATATATAATCCATCCATAAATATCTTACACAATCCAATTGTTAAAGCCAGGCAGTTTAAACGGGGTAAGTATTATATCTGCAATAATCGTTGGCAAACAGGTATGCCCGAGGGTTCAGAGGTTCTCGTTATATTGGACAAGGTCTCCAAGAGCTTCAATGGAAACCAGGTCCTCAAGGACATCAGCACCACCGTCCGCACCGGTGAGGTCCTCGGGCTCATTGGCAAGAGCGGAAGCGGAAAATCGGTGCTCATCAACGCCATGCGCGGGAACGAGGAGTACAAGCCCGACTCCGGGCGTATCATCTACCGGGTAAATCATTGCGATTCATGCGGCTGGATCGACATGCCGTCGCCAGGCGCTAAATGTCCCCAGTGCGGGAAAGGCACCAAGGTCATCGAGATCGACTTCTGGGGATTGGAGGAGAGGAACCCCCTGCGCATGGCCATGCGCGGGCGGATCGCCATCATGCTGCAGAGGACCTTCGCTCTGTACGGTGACCTGAGCGTCATCGAGAACGTCTTCGAGGCCATGAGGGAGAAGTCCGACGAGAAGAAAGTGGAGCGGGCCATAAGGTTGCTGGAGATGGTCAACATGACCCACCGCACCATGCACATCGCCCGTGACCTTTCCGGAGGGGAGAAGCAGAGGACCGTGCTCGCCCGGCAGCTGGCCCGCGAGCCGCTGCTGTTCCTGGCCGACGAACCGACCGGGACCCTGGACCCGGAGACCGCGGACACCGTTCACAAGGCCCTGATCAAAGCGGTCAAGGACACCGGGATGGCCATGGTGGTCACCTCCCACTGGCCCAAGGCCATCGAACTGCTGTCGCACCGGGCCATCTGGCTGGAGGACGGGATGATCAAGGCCGAGGGCGCCCCAAGTGAAATAACCAAGGCCTTCGACGTAAGGTTCGTCCGGGACAAGGAGATGGACGTCCAGGTCGGACAGCCGGTCATACGCGTCGACGGCGCCAAGAAGTACTTCTATTCCATCGTCCGCGGGGTCGTCAAGGCCGTGGACGACGTGTCCTTCGAGGTCAATGAAAAGGAGATCTTCGGGCTCATCGGGCTGAGCGGGGCGGGCAAGACCACCCTGTCGCGCATGATCTCCGGTATCACCCCGGCCACCCACGGCGACGTGCTGGTGCGCGTCGGGGACGACTGGGTCAACATGTCCGACATGGGCGAGGAGGGAAGGGGCCGCGCCACCCAGTACATAGGCATCATGCACCAGGAGAACGCGCTGTACCCGTTCAACACCGTCCTCCAGAACCTGACCGTCTGCCTGGGGATGAAGCTCCCGCAGGAACTGGCCAAGATGAAGGCCATCCAGGTCATGCGCGGGGTCGGCTTCACCGCCAAGGAGGTGGAGCGCATCCTCTACGCTTACCCGGACGCACTGAGCGTAGGGGAGAAGCAGCGTATCGCCTTGGCGCGCACGATGATCATCGAACCGCGCTTCGTCGTTCTCGATGAGCCGACGGGCACCATGGACCCCATCACCCGCCAGGCCGTGGCCAAGTCCGTTTTGCACGCCCGCAAGGAGCTCAACGAGACGTTCCTGATAGTCAGTCACGACATGGATTTCATATTGGCCTGCTGCGACCGCGTGGCGCTGATGAAGGGCGGAAAGATGGTGGCCCTGGGAACCCCGCAGGAGGTCCTGAAGGACATGACCCAGGACGACCTGGAAGGAGACGAGTCCGACGTCTGCGAGGTCTGAACTTGAAGGACTCCATCGGCCGCAAGACCCGTTTCGTGGAATGCCGCGAGGCCCGGGGGATGGGCGTGGGCGGAAGCCTGGCCCAGAGGGCGACCATATCTGACAGCGGACGGGACGTGGTGGCGGTGGCCATGGGTCCCGGGAAACGTCACATCACCAAGCCGGTGTGCGAGATCACCTACGGTCTAAGGGAGGAGGGCATCGACACCTCGGTCATCGTCATCACCGCCGGTTCTGGCGTTCCATCCGATGCCGTGGACGTGTCCACCAGCTCCCTTTTCGGACTGGAACCCATCGAGGTGGCCCGCATCCAACAGTTCAAGGTGGCCCTGATCCACCTGGGCAACGTTCGCAACCATATAATCTACAAGGCCAGGCTGATCCTCAGGAACGTCGACCTTCCGGCGGTCATCTGCTGCCAGGCCCCGGTGGACTTCGAGGACTTCGCCCGCATCGGCTGCAAGACCCGTCTGGTCATGCCCAGGGACGAGGACGTCGCCACCAAGGGCACCATAATGGAAATAGTCACCGGGGTAGTGCGTGGAACCACGGTCAGCCAGGTCAAGTTGGACGAGATAGTGGCCAAGGTCAAGCGGACCATGCCTTAGAGGTCGTAACCGATCAGGTGGGTCCAGCATTTGGTATTCCCGTAACCTAGGCGGTCCCGGATGTATTCATCGGAGAACGTGGATATGCTGGCGCTGACCAGTCTTTTGATCCCGGGCATTCCTTCCAAGGGGGGAAAGGTCATCGGCGGGATCTGAAAGTAGGGCTCACCGACGATGTCCACATCCCCGTACAGAACGAAGTCCTCGCTCAGCAGGTAGGCGTTCTCCCTAAGTTCCACCGCATCCCTCTTTCCCTCGGGCAGGTACTCCCCGATGACCTGCCCCTTCTGGTCCAATATATGCACCAGGTGGTCCTGGGGGTAGATGATCTCCACCTGCGGCTGGCCCACTATGACGAAGACCTCCTGCCTGGTCAGCACGTCCCAGACCCCGGTGTTCACGAAGGCCATCAGACCGCCGACGGCCCCGTTCGATTCCACCTCGCGCTCCCTCCGCTCGATCTCCTGGCGGAGGTCCTGGTCCAGGTATTCGAGGGCCTCGATCCCTCTCAATGCCAGGAGCTTGTCCCTTACCGATGAGCGGATGGCGTTCCTTTCCACGCCCGGCTTCAGCGCCTTACGGCTATTCATAACTTGCATCGCCTTTCGCCGAATGCCGAAGAGACCTTTCGGGAAGGGCGTGGAATGCCCTAGCCAGATTGAACGGTTCGGGAATAACCTTATAATTGCCGCACTGCATCCATGAGGGGGACAAGATGAGAGCTGTCGTGAACGGTAAGGAAAAGGAGCTGCCTGAAGGGGCGACGGTGGCCAAGGCCATCGAGGGCGAGCCATACGTACCAGGCAGCTCGGTGGCCCTGATCCGCCCCCTGGATGCCCAGCGCAAGCTGACCAACGAGTACATGGTGAAGACGCCCCGGGGCTGCTTCATCATCGAGCTTAACGGCAGCAGCTACTCCGAGGCCTGGAAAAGACTGTATCACGACGTGGTGGGCCGGAACCTGCGCTGGCAGACCAGCCGGCTGCATGCCTTCGGGGCGTTCCCCACCCAACTGGAGAAATCCCGGGGGACCTCCTCGTACAAACGCTACGACTGCTTCTTCGCCTTGGGCGGTTACGATATCAACACCACCTACTTCATGATCGCCAGGGTGGACATGATCGACGACCTCGGCCTGAAGGACGCCGTCTTCGGGAGGGTCACCCGGGGAAGGCACATCCTGGACCTTCTGGACGAAGGGGATGTGATCGAGCACATCGAACCGGTGGTGCTGCGCATGACCTCCCAGGACGCCTTCTCGGTCACCGACCTCAACGTCCCGGTCGAGGACGGCATGCTGATCGAGACCTTCGTGGGCGTGAAGCTGGATGAGCGTTCCCCGCTCTGTTGCGAGCATTTCCTGGTGGTCACCGGCGAGGGAAGCCTGCCGATAGACGAGAAGGGGTTCAGCTACACGGCGAGCGAGGCCAACATGGACACCGCCCTGGGACAGGAGTTCAGCGAGGTGCGCCACCCGGACACCGTCACGGTCAGGCACAAGGGCTACCAGGCCGGGAAGATATACTTCTACAATCAGGTGCGCCAGTTGAACCGTTCCCACAACACGGTGGGAAAGGTGACCAACGGCCACAACCTGGTGCATCTCGTCCCCCTCAAGGGAAGGGTGCTGGTGCAGCCGGACCCCCAGCGGATAATGACCATCGGCAAGACCCAGGCCGAGGCCCAGCGGTTCCTGGAATCCATAGGCAAGGTCCAGAAACGCACCGGCGATACCTCCGACGAAGCGATCATAGTCGAGCAGGAGCCGGAGATGACCATCTACGCTTCCAAGGAGAAGGAGATCGAGACCTTGGGCGTCCCCAGGGACAGGGTCTTCCCGCTGACCATGGACCCCGAGGCCTCCCCCTGGACCGTCCGCTACTTCCGCAAGGTCACCGGCATGGACCACAAGCCCATCGGCACCATGAAGGTGCACTTCACCTTCGAGGGCATGCCCATGATAACGTTCGAAGGCGATCCCAAGCTGGCCGCCGATCTGTACCCGGAGAGGACCTTCGAGGGGCGCTCGGTCCGCGGCGACGTGGCCATAACCAACATGTCCCGTCCGCAGCGCGGTCTCATGGGCATACGCTTGGAGGAGAGCGAGGAGTTCGGTCCCACCGGGGAGGAGACCCCCGGAACCAACCTGCTCGGGCGCTTCGTGGGCGACCTGGACGCCCTGATGACCGGTATCTCCGAGGGCGACATCGTCTACATCCGCCGGGCCACCCCTGAGGAGTCCGCGCCCAAGAAGGCCAAGAGGCCGGCCAAGCCAAAGGTGGAGGGGGAGAAGCCCAAGAAGGCCAAGGCCCCATCAAAAAAGGCAAGGACATCGGCCAAGGGGTCCAAGCCCAAGGAGGACTGAGATGGACAGCAACATCGAGACCAGGTTGGTCTTCATCGCCCCGACGTCGGACCTCACCCCTGACCGCATCGCCCGCTTCGTGCACAACCTGGGCAATGACGTCTCGGTCAAGGAGACCTGCTACGGGGTGGTGCTTCAGGGTCCAAAAGAAGCAGTGAAGCGCACCCTGGACGAGGTCCGCAAGATGGACCCCAACCGCATCTATTCCAAGATACGCGCCTTCCCTATGGGGGACATCCGCCGCTGCCGCGCCCATCACGGCTCCCGGCCCGGGTTCGCCCAGCTGGAGAAGGAGTGGAAGGACCTGTGCCTGGTGGAACAGGGCCTGATCTGCGTGGAGAAGGGAGAGATACCCCCGACCCCCAAGAAACGCCAGAAGATCCCGGTCAACGACCTTAAGAAGCTCATCGACGAGGTGTCACCATGAAGATATTCATAATGCCGCCGAACAGCCTGATCCTATTCGATCTGGTGGAAAGGTTCGGCCACGAACCGCTCAGCCTGATGAAGGCCCTCCGCGACCGCGTAACTTCCAACGAGATCGAGGCGCCGCCTCTTAACGTGACCGTGGAGGACGTCAAGAAGGGACTGAAGTACGCCGGGATAGAGGTCCCCTCCGGGATACGCGGACGTTTGGCCATATATGGCCCGCTCATCGATGAGGCGGAGGCGGCCATATTCATGGAGGACGCCCCCTACAGCTTCGGGTGCGTCGGCTGCCAGCGCACCAACGAGCTGGCCAAGTTACTGGTCCGTAAGCGGAAGGTTCCCATCCTGTCCCTGGACTATCCGGCCAACGAGGAGGAGGCCAAGGACATGGTCTACAAGGTGAAGGAGTTCCTGGAGGGTCTGAAATGATCAAGATAGCCCAGCTTTCCTGCGGAACGGAGTACAGCTCCGTGCAGTCCGAGATCGAGCATGCCGCGGAGACCGTGGGGGCCAAGATGGTCTACCCGGACGTGGACATGGACAAGATCGACAAGGCGGTCCAGGAGTTCGGGTTCAACCCCAACAGCCCCCAGCTGAAGCTGATGATCGCCCGGGCCATGGAACTGGCCAACAAGAACTACGATGCCGATGCCATATTCATCGCCACCTGCTTCCGCTGCGCCGAAGGCGCGCTGGTCCGAACCGAACTGAGGAAGTTCGTGCAGGAGCACGTGCGGCTGCCAGTGGTCACCTACTCCTTCACGGAGAGGACCAAGGCCGCCCAGCTTTTGACGAGGATGGAGGCGCTGGTGACCATCGTGGAGCGCAAGGAGCTGCTGGCCAGGGAGAGGCAGGTCGGCCTCACCGCCGGTCTGGATTCCGGTTCCTCGACCACCAAGGCGGTCATCATGCGCGACAACGTCATCATCGGAAAGTACTGGCTGCCGACCGGGGATGTTTACTCGTCCGCGGAGACCGCCCTTACCAACGCTCTGGCGGAGGCGGGCGTCAAATACGAGCAGCTGGAGGGCATAGGCACCACCGGTTATGGCCGTTACACCTTGGGCAAGAAGTTCAACGCCAAGCTGGTGCAGGAGGAGCTGACGGTCAACTCGAAGGGAGCGGTCTGGCTGGCCGGAAAACAGAAGGGAGAGGCCACCATCATCGATATCGGCGGGATGGACAACAAGGCCATCACCGTCCGCGACGGCATCCCAGACAACTTCACCATGGGCGGCATCTGCGCCGGTGCCTCCGGACGTTTCCTGGAGATGACCGCCAAGCGCCTGAAGGTGGAGATAACCGAGCTTGGCGCGTTGGCCGACCAGGGCGATCACGGCAAGGTGAAGATGAACTCCTACTGCTCCGTGTTCGGCATACAGGACCTGGTGACCTCACTGGCGGCCGGGAACACCCTGGCCGACGTGGCCTCTGCCGCCTGCCACAGCGTGGCCGAGCAGATCTACGAGCAGCAGCTCCAGGAGATAGAGGTGCGCCACCCGATCATCCAGGTCGGCGGCACCTCGCTCATCTCCGGCCTGGTCACGGCCATGGAGCATACTCTGGGCCAGCGTCCCATCGTCCCCCAGGACTCGCAGTACATCGGAGCGGTCGGCGCGGCGCTGCTTGCGTCCGGGCTACTGGGGTGAGAGCTTGGTGGAATTCGAGCTGGAGGGCACCGAGCAATATGCGCTTGAGTCTTACCAGTGGATGCTGGAGCGTATCCTCATGGATATGGGGATCAGCACCATGGTGGAACGCGTGCGCTTCGTGATCCGCCCGGACCAGACCCTGTTCATCATATCCATGCGAATTAAGCAATCAGGCAGCAAGCGCCCGGTCCACGACATAGCGGAGATGGAGTCTCAGGAGGGCGGTACGTTCATCAACATCAAGGACGAATCGTACGCTCCCCGCCTGCTATCCAGCCTCTGGCGCCTCTATGGTCGGGAGAGGGTGCAGCAGCTGACCCGCCTGGAGATCTTCGTGGAAGGGGTCCCGGTGGAGGAGCTCTCGGACATGAAGCTGGACCCGGAGGAGGAGGTTCGCTCCCAGCTCCTGGACGCCATGTGGCGTCTTCTCCCTGAGGGGCTGAAGGTGAGGAACGAGTACTACAACGACAACGTGATGACCATCGTGGCCACCGAGCATGGCATGACCGTTGACTTCCTGGCCGAGGCCCAGAAGGTCCACGCCAATATGATCAAGGGTCCGGAGGAGGACTGATGTACGAAGTTCTGATGTTCGACGGCGGGGTCCATAAGATAGAGGAACTGCTGGACCTCATCGAGGACGTGGGCGGCTTCGTTCTGCAGCGCACGCAGGTCCAGGTGATGGTGACCCTGACCATCGCCATCCCGGCCGAGGACCGTCCGCTCATCGAGAAGAAGACCGCCGAGCTGGGGGGCAAGATAATCGAGGTCCCCCTGGCGGGAACGGAGATAGCGGTGATCGGTCCCACCCTGGGCAGGCATCATATGCCCCACCCCATCTGCGATATCGCCGAACACCTGCGGAGATACGGGGCGATCACCATCGTGATGGGGCTGGCCCGAGGACGCGGACGTAAAACGTGCCAGATATCCGCGGCGGAGAAGGCCATCATCGAGGAGTACGACGCGGCCATCTTCATGCTCGGGAATTTCAAGGAATGCGTGACCCATGAGAAGATCGATCTCTACAAGGACATCCAGATCCCGGTGGTCACCGTCATCGGCCCGGAGCTGGAGTCGCTGCCCCACTGCGAGGCCCTGGTCTGCGGGGTCGGACGCAAGGTGGAACGCATGCGCCGCTCCGAGGAGATCGCCAAGCTGGAGGAGATCGCTGACCGGGTAAAGGAGGTCATCGACAAGCGCCGCAAGGAGATCGAGGAGGACCCCCTGTTCGTGCATCCGTCCGAGGTAAAGGACGCCCTGGAGGATATGGACGCGGTGCAGGAATGCCTGCGGCCTGCGCCGGTGGTGCTGCACGTCGATGGCCTGCGGGTCAAGATACCCTACAAGAAGCACGTCAAGGAACTGGAGGAGCTGGAGGTGTACGGCCGCAAGCTGAAGGACATCGCCACCATCTCCGATTGCCGCCTTGGCGACAGCACCATCATCCGGATCAAGACCAAGGCCGAGGTGGAGGGCAAGGTCCGCTAGCGAGGGAAGATGCGCTCCTCGGGGGCTTACGTTCTGATCGTGCATCTTCCTGCCCCGGTGACGCTCCGGGTCGGGAGCCTCGGCCCTCAATCTTTCAAGGAAGGGCATTATCTGTACTGCGGCTCGGCCCAAGCCGGCCTGATGTCCCGGCTGGCCAGGCACATGCGTGTCGACAAGAGGAGGCATTGGCACATCGATCATCTGACCTGCCACGGGGGAACGGTCGGTGCCCTCGCCTTCGAGGGGCGGAAGGAAACGGAATGCCTCCTCGCCTCGACGCTCGCCGCGGTCCCCGGGGTCCTGCCCGCGGTCCAGGGGTTCGGTTCATCGGATTGCGGTTGCCTCACCCATCTATTCCTGGTCAAGGATGGGGTCCCGCTCTCCATCGTCCTCGACTTCCTCCGTTCATCGTTCTCCGAAAGGCCGCGGGGCGGACAATCTATTTAACTGATGCCAGCCGATATTATTCTGGGAGAGGCATGTTCGGCTCCAGGAAATCCAAGCTCGAGGCCAAGATAAAGCAGCTCAACGCCCTGCGCGCCGAGTACCGTTCCGAATTGGACGAGGCGGAGCGCCTTCACAGGCGGAGGGAGATGGGCGAGGACGAGCTGCAGCGCATCCGTCGGAGATGCCAGGCGAAGATGGACGAGATCGCCGAGAAGGTTCGGGCGGCCCGGGCCGAATTGGAATCCCTCAAGGAATGAGCCGCTCCCTTATTTTGTACATCCAGGCATAAAAACAATTTATTTATACTGAGGACGACCAAGTATAATGTTGCCCGTGGAATGGAGAGGGCAGGACCTGCGGATGAACTCCACCCGCCTTCATCGGCCGATAAGGTCAACCGTGGTCACTCGGTCAACCACCGCGTGAATGCGACGGTTCCCCCCGCGCCCTACGTGCGATCGGCGGGAGATGAAGGGTTGGTCGCCCGAGGAACTTCTCCATTTTGAGGAATGGGTCGGACCGAAGGTCGCCTTACTCCTCCCCTCCGCCCGGGCACTTTTGACCTGAATTAATTCACCTTCTAGCTATATTTTATTAATATATGATGAATAATATTCTGGCTAGCACATTAAACATACAAATTTATAAATACTAGATACGCTCATAGTAATTATTGCCCGAGTCGGAAAGGCTGTGGGGAAACCAGGATGGATCCAGCATGATTTGAGGATCATGCCCGTAGGAAAAGGTCCTATCCGCGCGCTCCTTCGGGGGCGGGTCCGCCCATGCGCTTCCTGACTTAAGACGGGACAGCGGTGTGACGGATAGCGATCGAGACCCTTCGGGGATTCGAAAGCTAGGAAGGACGTCATCGAGGTGACGAAACTCCCATCTGCAGATGCGGGTTCGCCAAGTAGGGACGAAGTACCTTCGAGCACCGATCTCGGGCACCCTTCTACAACCCATAATCGAACAATCCTCATTTTTCATGTATGGCCAAGGAATAGGTTTAAAATACTTCACAGACTTCACGGTATAATTTCATTTATATCCTGGTAACAGAGGTCTTCACATGTCAGCTGACGAGGAAAATGTGAGCAAGGCGATGGCACCCGTGGTGTCCAAGCTGCAAGATGCGATCGGAATGGAGAACGTCAAGACCAGCAAGATGGAGAGGCTTCTTTACAGCCATGACCTCGCCCCGCTGCCCAGTCTTGCCCAGATCGCCTTCAAGAACGTTCCGGACGTGGTCGTCCGCCCTCACACCACCGAGGATGTGGCCAGGATCGTAAAGATCGCTGCTGAGGAGCAGGTCCCGATCACCCCGCGCGGAGCGTCCACCTGGGGATTGGGCGGTTCCACCCCGGTCTTCGGCGGTATCCTGATCGACATGTCCGGCGGCATGAACAAGATCATAAAGGTCGACAAGGAGAACCTGTGCATAAAGGCCCAGGCCGGCTGCACCTGGAAGCAGGTAATGGAGGCCGCCGCGGAGAACGGCATGATGCTGGGCGGGTACCCCAGCTCCTTCCCCTCCGCCACCCTGGGCGGATGGATATCCGTAAACGGGGTTGGAATGGGCTCCATGAAGTACGGTACCAGCGGGGACCTCGTACGCAACATGGAGGTCGTCATGCCCGACGGCACCGTGGTGGAGACCGGTTACGACCTCATCGTTGACAACGAGACCGGCTACAACCTCAACCGCCTCATCGTGGGCGCCGAGGGAACGTTGGCCCACATCTGCACCGTCACCTTCAAGCTGGAGCCTGCCCCGGAGGTCATGAGGCCCCTCACCTACGCCTTCCCGACCCTTAGGGAGGCCGGGAAGCCGATGATGGAGATCCTGCGCTCCCGGGTCCGGCCGCTGCACATCGGGTTCAGCGACCCCAACCACTTCGAGCTGCTTCGCAAGGCCGGCAAGCACGCCATCGATGACGGCGCCGTGCTCAACATCCAGCTGGAGGGTGACAAGGAGATCGTGGCCTGGGAAGAGAAGAAGATCGACGAGATCATGGCCAAGTACAACGGCAAGAAGCTTTCGGACGAGGTAGCTGCCCATGAATGGGACGAGCGCTGCTACGAGTACCGCTGCCGCGAGGTAGGTATCGGCAGCATCCCGGGAGAGGTCGTCGTGCCGGCGAACAAGTTCGAGGAGGTCGTGGACTACTGCTACGGCCTGCACAAGGAGCTCAGGCTGACCGGGGCCATCATCGGTTCCGTGGTCGACCGCAACACGGTCATGTTCATGCCCTACTACCTGTTCAACCTGGACGACCTGCCGCAGATGACCGCCTTCGGGTTCAACGCCAAGCTGGCCAACTACTCGCTGACCATCGGCGGTCGCCCGCTGGGCTTCGGGGCGTTCTTCGCCTCCAACCTGGACCCTATCCGCGGCTCGGGAGCGAAGTACATCCGGGACATCAAGAAGCTCATCGACCCGGACGACATCATGAACCCCGGGAAGCTGACCGGCACCACCCTGCGCTACGGGATCAAGATCCCGCCCGCCCTGTTCAACATCGGAATGGGCGCCATGGGCGTCATCAAGAAGATAATCCCCACCGAGGGTGTCGTTGCCGAGCGCCAGGAGGCCTACGCCCAGGAGCGGGCCAACAAGGAGCGCGACGGTAGGCACAAGAGCCACTGAAACTCCAAAACGGGCCAGGGGCCCGTTCCCTTTCTTTTTAGGCCTTGTTGCAAAACTACAGTGACCGGGCTAGCCCGGTCACTGCCAGCTGATGCAGGTTGAACATGATGAGCTTGCAACGAACCTCGTTTTTCCTTGCGTCATTATTCCGGCATCGGATACGATG
>Ga0302243_1000947_pt1 | contig 22871 bp, 18 predicted proteins | sample AAG_UR_Met_MG_FD_193514 | JGI IMG/M metagenome (GOLD analysis project Ga0302243, IMG submission 193514) | Enriched activated sludge microbial communities from anaerobic digester in WTTP, New Holstein, Wisconsin, United States - AAG_UR_Met | ecosystem: Engineered > Bioreactor > Anaerobic >... | reverse complement strand
CGGCCGCCAAACCGCCTATTACGACGTTGTCTTCTATTTCGACATGCCCCGCCGCAGCGCAGCAATTGGCAATAATTACATTGTTTCCGACTATGCAGTCATGCGCGATATGGCTTGATGTCATAAGAAGACAATTTTTGCCTACAACCGTCTGTCCGTGAGCTACAGTACCCCTGTTAACGGTAGCGTATTCTCTTATTACAGTTCCGTCGCCTATTATTACTTTTGTTTTTTCTCCTGCATATTTTAAATCCTGCGGAGCGGTACCTACGGCGCTGTGGCTGAAAATTTTACAGTTTTTACCTATCTCGGCGTATTCTACGACCGCATGAGAAAAGACTACTGTGCCGTCGCCTATTGAAACATTTTCGCCTATTACCGCATAAGGACCTATTTCTACGTCTTTACCTATTACGGCAGATTTGTCTATAATTGCTGTTTGATGTATCATTCTTATGCCTCTCTATCAACTATAATAAACATAAATTCAGCTTCTGAAACAAGCTTACCGTCGACATAAGCTTCGCCTTTCACTTTTCCTTTTCTTCCGCTGTCTCTTATAACTTCAACTTTCATTTCCAAAAGATCCCCGGGAATAACAGTCTTTCTGAATTTTACATTGTCTATCGCCATAAAATAAGCCAGACAATTTTTCATTTCTGATCTTGACAAAAACATTACACAAGACGTCTGCGCCATGGCTTCAACTATTAAAACGCCGGGCATTATAGGCTGTCCCGGAAAATGTCCCTGGAAAAAAGGCTCGTTTCCGCTTACGCATTTATAACCTATTGCTTTTTTAGGATCGCTTGTAAGTTTGACTCTGTCAATCATTAAAATCGGATACCTGTGAGGTATAATTCTTTGTATTTCGGCGCTGTTAATAATCTTTTCTTCCGTATTTTGCATTTGCGTGTCCACTGTACCCTCCGATATTTTCCCTTCAGTTTCCAAAACAGCTTTACTTACGAATTCTTTTATAAAGCTTACATTGCTTTTATGTCCCGGCTTTTCAGCAACTATTTTTGCTTTTATTGATTTTCCGGCCAATGCCAAATCGCCTATTAAATCTAAAATTTTATGTCTTACGAACTCGTTTTCATATCTTAAAGGCTCTTTGTTATATATTTCGTTAGGACCTATTACTATTGCATTTTCAAGGCTTCCGCCTCTTGCAAGACCGTTTGCCTGCAAAGCTTCTATCTCGTAATCAAAACAAAATGTTCTGGCAGGCGCAATATCTTTTAAAAAAGCTTCTTTTGTTATGACAAACGCAGCCTGCTGGTGAGATAAAAAAGGATGTTCAAAACCTATTGTGCAGTCTATTTCGAAATTGTCGCTCGGATATGCGGTAATTTTTGTTTTCCCGTCAGAAAAAGAAATCGGCTCTTTTATAACATAAATTTCTTTAAAAGCGTCAAGTTCTTTTATTCCCGCGTCTATTATCCGCTCGGCAAGCAACTTTGCGCTCCCGTCGGTTATAGGAGGCTCGTTGTTATCTATTTCTATTGCAAGATTGTCAATTCCCAAAGCAGAACAGGCTGAAAGGATATGTTCTATCGTATGGACTTTTGCATCGCCTTTTTCTATTGTCGTTCCTCTTACGGCAGTACCTGCCGACAAACTGTTCCAATCCGCTTTAATATCAGGCTTTCCCGGCAGATCAACTCTGATAAAATGTATTCCCGTATTTGCGCCGGAAGGTTTAAATATCATCTTGCTTCTATTGCCGGTATGCAGTCCTATTCCTTCAAATACTATTTCTTTGCTTATTGTCGTCTGTTTGCTCATAAAACCTTTTTTTCCTCTTTATTTTTAATTAATGATTTTATCTGGTCATATATTTCAGGCAGTTTTTTCATTACAGCCTGAGTCTCCAAATGTTTTCTGTACGCCTGAACAGGATAGCCTGCAAGAACCTGATTATCTTTTAAGTCTGAAGTTATGCCGCTTTTTGCGCCTATTGTTATGTTGTTTCCTATTTTTATGTGTCCTACAATGCCGACCTGACCGCCTATTGTGACATTGTCTCCTATTTTTGTAGAACCGGCAATGCCGACCTGGGAAACTATCATCGTATTTTTGCCGATATGAACGTTATGAGCAACCATTACAAGATTGTCTATTTTTGTATTGTCGCCTATAAAAGTTTTTCCTATTGCAGCTCTGTCAACAGTTGTATTTGCTCCGATTTCGACGTTGTTTCCTATTTCGACATGCCCTATCTGAGGAATTTTATAAATTTCTTTTCCCGTATTGACAAAACCAAAACCGTCTCCGCCTATAACTACTCCAGGATGAATTATGCAGTTGTCCCCTATTTTTGTTTTTTCTCTTATCGTCACGTTAGGATAAATAAGACAATTCTTTCCTATCGACACATCATTGCCGATATAAGAATTTGCCAAAATTTTTGTATTGTCTCCTATATTTGATCTCTCTTCAATTACGGCATTGTGCCCTACAGTAATGCCTTTTCCGAGAACGGCATCCTCTGCAATTGAAGCTTTAGGGCTTATTCCGGGTTTTATCGCCGCCAGTCTTTCGTTATCCAAAAGCGTAAGTATTTTTGCAAATGCCAGCTGAGGGTTATCGACAAGAATTAAATTTTTATTTTTATATTCTTCATAAGGCATATTTGCAGGAAAAAGCACGGCTTCGGCTTTTGTGTCTTTCATAAAATGAGCATATTTTTTATTGCCTAAAAAAGACAATTCTCCTTCGCCTGCGTCTTCCAAACTGTTAACGCCTTCAATTACAGCTTCTTCATTTCCAAAAACACTGCCTTTGACAATTTCATTTATCTGCTTTAACGTTAATTTCATAGAAACCTCTAAAAAACATTTCCTATTGTAAAATAGAACTGTTGTAATTCTTCGCCCGGTTTATGATTTAATCCGTAGCCCCAGTCAAGTCTTAACGGGAATACAGGAGTTGCAAATCTTATGCCGAAACCTACTCCGGATTTTAAATAATATTCATTATTGTCGGAATTATCCGTTCCGAACCTGTAGTTGATATTTTCGATATTTTTCCATGTTCCGCCTATATCGTAGAAAAATGCGCCCTGTAAAATAGTTTTTCTGTTTTCCTGCACTATAGGGAACTTATACTCTATATTAGCTACAGACATAAACTTTCCGCCTTCATAAGGACCGACTTCAGTTCTGTACTTATAACCTCTTATAGTATCCGCTCCGCCGACATAATATTTTTCATACAAAGGAACATCCGTAGAGTTTCCGTAACTTTCTATCCAGCCTGCCGTAACATTCACGGACAAGACAAATTTCCAAAAAGTAGGGAAGAACCATGTTCCTTTAAGAGAATTTCTTACATAATTTACGTTACCGCCGAACGGACCGCCTGCAACGTTAACGCCGTAAGAATACTTTACTCCTCTTGAAGCATCAAATATATAATCTCTGGTATCATAAGTTATCTGCGCGCGCACGCTTGAAGTCCTGTCTTTTGCAAGGTCAGGGTCATTAAGAATAGACTGTCTGAGTTCTTCGGACTCTATATCAAAAATTCTTACATGTTCATAAGTGTATCCGAAAAGAAGAGACGTATTTTCAGAAATTCTAGGGCTTAATGTGACAGATCCTCCGATTCTTCCTTCTCTGTAAGCATCGCTTACCGTACCGTAATCTCTTAATCTTTCTATATTAAATAAAGAAAGTCCGAGACTTGTAGGTTTGCCGAGGAACCACGGTTCCGTCCAGTCAATTTCATAATTATGTCTTCTTGCGCCGAACTCCCACAATAAATTAAGTTTTTGCGCCCTTCCGAACAGGTTCATATGCTGCAGCTGTACTGAACCGACAAACTGGTCAACAGAGGAATAACCGACTCCGGCCGTTATCATTGCCGGTTTCCCTTCTGTTATCGCAAAAGCAAGATTCATTACATCAGGCGTATTTGTAGGGATTATATTAGGTTCGGCAGCATCTATAAAACCTAAATTGTAAATTTTTTCCATGCTTCTTCTTACTTTTCCTGATGAGAAAACATCGCCCGGTTTAAGAAGAATTTCTCTTCTTATCGTCTGGTCTTTTGTACTGACCAATCCGTCAATAAGTACATCTCCGACATAAACGATATTGTTTTCCTGTATTCTGTAAACTACATCTACTATCCCGTCATCTTTAGGAAGTTCAACTTCTATTCCGTTTTCCTTATCGGAAATAACTTCCGGCCTTGATTTCTTAAAATCAGGCATTATATTAGAATGGAGATAACCTCTGTTTGAATAATCATCATAAGTTTTATTTAATACTTCAACAATTCTTTCCTGACTGAAGATGTCGTTCTTTTTTATAGTTGAATGCTTAATAAGCTCATCGGATGTAATAACATAGTTGCCGTCAAAAGATATATTGCCTATTTTATATTTAGGACCTTCGTGAACAGTCACTTTAATGAACATTTTAGTTCTTTCTTTATCGTAAGTTATTACAGGTTCGTCTATACTGAAATCCATAAAACCGTTGTTTTTGTAAAATTTTGTTATTTCCTGCATATCGGCTTTTAAAGTTTCTTCTTTAAAAACTTTTTTTCTCTTTGTTTTTGCCAATTTTTGTATTTTTTTCGGTTTAAAATTAACGCAGCCTTCAACAGAAAAATCGCCTATTAATATTTTATTGTTTTCGGTAATCAAAAAAGTTATGCTCATCGTATTTGTATCGGCATCCGTGGTAGGATAAACTTCCATCTGGCAGTCGGCATAGCCTTTGTCTTTATAAAGGGTAAGGATTTTCCTTTTTGATTCTTCAAGATCTACAAAATTATAGAAACTCTTTTCTTTCAGCGTTGCTTCGCCTTTTAACTTTCCGGATGAAAATTGCTTATTGCCTTTAAATATTATTTTCTTTATATAAGGTTTTTCAACAACCGAAAATTTAACTGTCTGCGCATTTCTGTCAACGGACAACTCGGCGTTGTCGAAGTATCCCAAAGATAAAATTATTCTTAAATCTTCTTTTGCTATCGAAGGATTGTAAAGTTTGCCTTTCTTTGTGCTTATTTCGGATTTAACCGATTTTAATTTAACATTTTTTATGCCGTCAAAAACAACATTTTTAATCTTAAAAGAATTTGAATCTGCAAACAAAGCCGATGCCGTAAAAACAAAAAGCATGACAAACATTAATTTTTTCATAATAATACTCTCTTTTTAGTGTGACTGTATATCTGATAATTGTATTAAAAAACTATTTATAAATCAACGTAAAACTTTAATATAAAAAATGCGCCGAAGATTATATAAATACATTAAAACACAACTTCCTGATATTATTGCAAAAGCAGACAGATGTTTTTATAAAAAATCTGTCTGCTTTTATCGGTTTTATTTTAATTTAAGTATTCTTTTAAAGATTTGCATCTGCTAGGATGTCTTAACTTTCTTACCGCTTTCGCTTCTATCTGTCTTACTCTTTCTCTTGTTACTCCGAACTTTTTGCCTACTTCTTCAAGAGTGGAAGGATATCCTATTCCTATGCCGTATCTAAGCCTTATTATTTCCGACTCTCTCGGAGTCAGAGTGTTAAGAACTTTTTCCAGCTCAAGCTGCAGCCTGTACTGCTGCGTTTTCATTACAGGATTAGGACTGTTCTGATCTTCTATAAAATCTTCCAGTTTTGAATCTTCCTCTTCTCCGACAGGAGTTGCAAGAGAAACGGGTTCCTGCATCATTTTCAATATCTTTCTGACTCTGTCCGTAGACATCTTCAAAAATTTACCGTATTCTTCCGTGCTTGGCTCTCTTCCCTGATCCTGCTGGAATTTTTTCTTCAATTTTGTCAATTTTGAAATAAGTTCTTTCATGTGGACAGGAATTCTTATGGTTCTTGCCTGATCGGCTATAGCTCTGTTTATAGACTGTCTTATCCACCATGTGGCATATGTAGAGAACTTAAAGCCTCTTTTCCATTCAAATTTTTCAACGGCTTTGGAAAGGCCCAAGTTTCCTTCCTGGATTAAATCAGACAATTCAAGATTGCTGATTCCGACATGTTTTTTTGCGATAGAAACAACAAGCCTGAAGTTTGCTTCTATCAATTTCATTTTATCTCTGTGGATTACTTCTTCCAATTCTCTTATTTTTCTGTCTGTTTCGATTAATTCTTTAGGAGAAATAGTAAATCCTTCTTTTATATTAGTCTGTTTTGCCAAAAGATTTTGTATATATTCAATACTTTCAGCCATATTTGCGGCGACAAAACCGCCTGACATTTTCTTAAAAGCCGCAGGCGTTATTTTCCCTGTTGAAAACTGTTTATATAATGTCTGTATTTTTACGACAGGCATTTTATACTTTCTTTCTATTTTATCAAGTTCGAGAGTTATTTCGTTAAGCTTGTTTGCCGTAGTTTTGATTTTATTAATAAGCCTCTTTATCTTATCCTGGTTAAGATTCAATCCTATAATTAAAGAAATTATTTCAGCTCTTACAACCTGTATTTTTTCCGTCTGTTTTTCTTTTTCTTTATCGGACAACCCTTTTTCTTTCAGTTTCTGTTCTATTTTTTCAATATTTTTTTCCAGATGCCCTATCTTTTGAACAGTCTGCTTAACTTTTATTCTCATATTTTTAAGCTGCGTCGAAGATTTTCTTCCTCTAGGCATCAATTCCTTAGGAGTCATTTCTTCCTGTTCAATAAGAGTATCCCAGCTTTTGATTTCTTTAATTATCAAAGGAGATTCTAAAACTATATGGGTAAGTTTTTTTTCGTTTTCTTTGACGTTTTTTGCAAGTTCGACTTCAACATTTCTTTCAAGCAAAGGAACTTTAGCCATTTCAGTCAAATACATTCTGACCGGATTGATTTCGTCGTCTTCATGATTTTTAACAACAATATCCGACGTTTCCGCAGTATTCTTGATTTTCTTTGAAGCGTTTTTGTCAACAACCTTTATTCCCAATTCCGCAAACTGCACAAAAAGAGCGTCAATTTTGTCAGACGTCATGTCTTTTTCGGCAATTTTTTTATTTATCTCGTCATAAGTAATGTATCCCTGCTTTTTGCCGACTAAAATCAAATCTTTAAACAATTCTTTTTTTGCCATTTATTTCTTCCCCGAACCCTTTATTTGTGCTGTCAATAAGCCGTATTCTTTAATTTTGGCAGGATCTGCTGCAACTTTTCCTTCCATCATAAGAAGTACTTCTTTTTCAAGAGTCTTTCTTCTTTTATTTAATCTGCGTATTTCTATATCATTGCATAATATATTAAAACATTCCTCAGACGACTGGTCCTCGGCCGCACCTTCCATAGCCAGCTTGGAAAACCATTCGGCTTTTTTTGAATCAAGTTTAGACAATATGCCTGCAACGGTAATATCTTTCTTATTCAAAAGAATGTTATGTATTTCCATACAATTGCTTAACGTAAAGAAATCGCTCTTTATTTTAAAAACATACTGTCTGTTTTTTATATCCAAAAGAAATCTTATAAGCTGCTCTTCCAAAGAATATCTTTTTTTATCGTCTTTAATTTTATCAAACAAATTTTCTTTTACCGAATAAGAATTTCCCAGCGTTTTTCTTTTAAATTCCTGCCAAACTATTTCTTCATCCAAATTAAAAGACTGGGCAATGTTATTTATATAGTCTCTTTGTATAACATTATTCTTATTTTTTGCAACAAAATCCAAAAGAGCCGATACCGCAGCCGCTTTTCCGTGAGAAGTTTTAACGTCTGATTTTTTTTCTTCTCTGTCTATCATAAACTTTATAGGCGTTTTTGCGTTCTTCTCAAGCAGCTTATAAAAACTGTCCCTGCCGTTTGCCAACAAATATTCGTCTGAATCGACTCCTTCCGGTAAAGACGACGTTTTTACGGCTATATCGTTTTCGGCGCAAATTTCCAAAGCTCTCTGAGTAGCATTTCTTCCCGCATCGTCCGAATCAAAAAGCAACACCGTGTTTTCGGAATATCTGTCGATAAGTTTTGCCTGCTGCTGCGTAAAAGACGTTCCAAGAGGAGCTACAGCTCCTGAAACGCCGTACTGCTGCGACAAAACAACATCCATATATCCTTCAACTACTACTATAGATTTATCTTTTCTTATATCCGGCAAAGCCTGAAATAAGCCGTACAAATTAGACGACTTTGAATACACAATTGTTTCAGGCGTATTCAAATACTTAACTTTGCCGTCAGTTAAAGTTCTGCCTCCAAATGCGACTATTCTTCCCTGAACGTCAAAAATAGGAAAAACAAGTCTTTCTGACATATATTCAAAAACAGTGCCGGAATCCGTCTTTGTAACAACTCCGGCTTTTGCAAGTACTTCGTAAGCATAGCCTTTTTTTTGCGCAGATTCAAGTATTTTCCCTTTCGGAGCATATCCTATAAGAAATTTTTTAACGCTTTCTGCCGTTATGCCTCTCTGTTTTGCATACGCTCTGGCATAAGAAGCAGCGCTGCTTTCAAGGAAACATCTGTTATAAAACTTTGCCGCAGTTTCCAGTATTTCAAACAACTTCGTTTTTTCTGAAACGGAAATTTTTTCATTTGCAGTTTCAGTAATTGTTATTCCGCTTTTCTGGGCAAGTTTTTTTACCGCTTCAATCCACGAAATATTTTCAATCAGCATAACGAACTTAAAAACATCGCCGGCTGCGCCGCAGCCGAAACATCTGAATATTCCTTTTTCAGGACTCACTACAAAAGACGGCGTCTTTTCGCTGTGAAACGGGCAGCAGCATTTCCAGTTTCTGCCTGCTTTCTTCAAGTCAGGAACATAGTCTCTTACTATAGAAACTATGTCTGACGATGTTCTTACCTGTTCTATAACCTGATCAGAAATAGACATTGTTTATCTTCTAAACCTTCTGAACCCCGAACATTCTATAAAATCAATTTGTCCGTACTTTTTTTCCAAAGCGTCGAGCATTAAATTCATTCCGAGATTATCTGAAGAAATATGCCCCGCAATAACAACGTTTATTTTGTACTTTTCGGCTGTTTTATAATTTTTCTCGCTCATATGCATACCGACAATAGTGCCTACTCCGGCATCTGCAAGTTTTTCAATAACTTCATGAGGACCTTCCGTTCCGCCGGTCATATCAACAAATATTTTCCCGCATTTTGAATTTTCTCCGCCGTTCAAAATAAACGGACCGTTATAAAAAGTCGCAGCATATTTATATTCCGGAATATCTTCCAAAAATGAAATTATATCTTTCAAATATCTAGGCTGCATTTTGTTTAATTCCGTCTGCAGGTACGTAACGACATGGTTGTCTGCGACAGTATGAGAAGTCATCATAGGAATATTTAATAATTTTGCCGCGTCAAAAACTCTCTGGTGGTTTGAACCTGCAACGCTTCTTCCAACTTCGGACACTCTTGAAGCAATAAGCTTTTCGGATATGTTTATAGGAACGCCCTGTCCTTCAATAATTTCAGACTGCATTGCAATTACGTTATGAAAAGTAGAATAAGCTTTCCCTTCAGGATGGTGGGCCAGCACCATATCTATTTTTCTTCCTGAAAGTCTCAACTGGTTTGCAAGAAGCAATTCAGGAGTTTCGATATCTATCCCGACCATAACCGATTTTATTTCTTCTCCGCCGGTTCCGTAAATTATTCTCGTATCATCGTACGGACTTGTCAGAGAATCAATGTCAAAATTTTTCTTTTTTTTCTCATCCGCCGAATTATATTCTTTATTTCTTTCTTCCAATAATATGTTAACCTCTTTCTTCCCGCGAGGATCATTTTCTATTCCGTTGCTTATAAAAAAATCATACATCTGTTTTAAATTCATATTCCCTCTTCAAAATAAAAAATAAAAGAGGGCACATTATAGTTATATACTATAAAACACCCTCTTTTCATTTTAATAACATACAATATTTGTTTTCAATATTACTTACCTTGACCAATTATTGTCTTTCATCATTTTACGACGAATTTTTCTTTTAGCTTCAGCAAGTTTTTCTTTCTTTACAACGCTTGGAGATTTATAAAATTCTCTTTTCTTGATCTCCTGCATTATTCCGTTTCTTTCGCATTCTCTTTTAAATCTTCTTATTGCTTCTTCTATTGATTCGCCTTCTCTTACTTTAACGCTGACCATTGAAATTTAACACCACCTTTTTTTAAAACTTAAAATCCGTTATTTTAACCCGGAGGCCATGCAAAAGTCCTGCCGCCGAGCAAATGATAATGCAAATGAGCTACAGTCTGTCCTGCGTCAATACCGTTATTTGTCAGTAAACGATACCCTTCTTTTAAATTCATATCTTCCGCTATTTTAGAAGCGACAATCTGAATATGTCCTAAAATTTCTATATCTTCACGTTTAACCGAATCCAACCCTGAAATATGTTTTTTCGGTATAATCAAAATATGAACAGGCGCCTGAGGATTTATATCTTCAAAAGCAAAAACCATATCGTCTTCAAAGATTTTCTTTTTTACAGGTATAACGCCCTCTATAATCTTACAGAAAATACAATCGTTCATAGTAATCCGCTATTTATTAATAAATATTGATAATTATACTTTTTTTTCAATATAAAAACAATATCTTTTACTTTAAAAGCAAAACAACGACATATAAACAGACCGAAGCGTATGCTCCGGCAAGAATATCATCCAAAACAACTCCTAAAGCATTATTTATTTTTTTATCGGCATAGCTTACAGGAAAAGGTTTTGTTACGTCAAAAAGCCTAAACAGCAAAAATCCGATTATATACACCCACCAATAATCAGCGTTGCGTTTCAACAGTTCTGCTACGGTTAAAAAAGTTACCGACTGTCCGACAAATTCGTCTATTACGACAAACGAAGGGTCATGTTCTGTATGCAGTAAAATTTCTTTCACAGATATTATAGAAACTATAAAGCTCAATATTATAATGGTTAAAAGACCTAACGTGCCGAAGAAATAACAAACAATAAAAATCACCGGCAGGCTTATCAAAGACCCGAACGTTCCCGGAGCAACAGGAAAATAGCCGGCATAAAAAAGCGTCCCTGCCAAAATGGCTGTTTTTTCTCTGTTTTTTAAAAAATCAATTATTTTTTTAATCATATTCTTATATCTTCCGTTCTTTGATATTTATTTGTATCTTTAAACACTTTCAGATATAAATCTTTCATTTTCAGCGCAAGCTCTTTATTCCCTTTATTTCTGTAAACTATTGCCAGATTATAATATATCATAGGATTATCGTCTCTTAAATCCAAAGCTTTTAAAAGAGCCTGTTCAGCTTTTTCCAATTCTTTCATATGTATATACAAAACTGCAAGATTAACGTAATGTTTTGAATATTTTTTTATTTCAATAGCTCTTAAATATTTTTTTTCTGACTCTTTATACATTTTAACTTCGTCCAAAAGACCGGCTACGCAGGCATTGGTAATGTCAGAATCAGGACTGTCAATTAAAGCATTTACCCAAAAAATCTGTTTGTTTTTAAATTTATTCTCATGAAAAAAAGACAAAGCTGCGAAAAACATTACCGCTGTTAATATGAAGATATATAAAAAGCGCCAATTGTCAGGCTTGTAAGATTTAACCAATTCAAGCAAAATTATAAAAATTCCCACCATCGGCAGATAAATTCTGTGGTCATAAAATTGGTTGTCAGGCATAACAAAAGTAGGAAGCAAAAAAGCGATAAACCAGAGCATACCGAATAATAATATTTTTTTATCATATTGTTTTTTAGCCGTAACTGCCAGAAGAATAAATACAAAAACGACAGCCGCCGCCAGAAAATAATTAACTTCAACAGTTGAAGGAAACACCGAAAGGTTTAAAGGGAAAAATACATTTGCAATGTATTTTGTTGCGGCAGGCAACGATTTGAAAAAAATGCCCGACATATCCGAAACCGTATAAGAATACGTCTGGTAACTCAACACAAAACTTCTGTACAGGAAATAAAATATTCCGACAGACAGCCATCCGGAAACAAACAAAACATTTGTTTTTACCCGCTGTTTTGTAAACAATAAATACATGAAGTAAAAAAGAGGAATCATAACGGCGGTTTCTTTAGTCAGCAAAGAACAGGCATAAAGAAAAAAATGAAACGCCAAATAAGTATTTTTTTTATTATCAAAGTATCTTATTAAAAAATAAAAAGACATTACCGCAAAAATAGTTAAAAGAGAATCGTTTCTCCCTGGAATCCATACTACAGCCTGCGTAAGCGCCGGATGGCATGCAAAGAGAATCGACACAATAAAAACTTTTTTCTTGTCATATTTTAAAGACAAAAGCAAAAACACGGAAAATACGGCGAAAATATGCAGCATAACATTAGTTAAATGATAGCCGTACGGTTTTATTCCGTAAATATATTTTTCAATTAAAAAAGACACGTTCAGCAGAGGCCGGCAGAATTTATCCTGCCCTCTGGCAAAAACCGTGTCCGTTAAAATATTTTTTATATTTGAAAAACTGAGATATTCCTGTTTATCCAGTATCAAAACATCGTCGTCAAGATATGTAAAATCAAAAAACAAACTTTTACCGTATAAAGCAAAAACTACCAATACCAGCGTAATAAAAAATTTTACATTAATATTTTGAAATATTTTTTTTATCATATTGAATTAAAAAGGCTGACAGAACGGTATATTATTCTGTCAGCCTTCAATATCATTTTTTCTTACAATACAACATATTTTACAATGTTTACGCCTTCAATTTTTGAAATTTTGGCAACTACATCGTTTGTAACTTCACCGTCGACTTCAACAACGGTTATAGCGTCTTTACCCTGCTGTTTTCTGCCTACGTTCATACCTGCGATATTAACCGATGCCGACCCTATTATTGTTCCGAGACTTCCTATAACGCCCGGCTTATCAGTATTATTTATAAATATTTTATTTCCTTCAGGAACTACGTCCACGTTTAATCCGTTTATATTCACTATTCTCTGGCTCTTATCAAGCAAAGTTCCCGATATTGAATATTCTCCTTTATCAGTCTTTACTTTGGCAACTATAAGTCCAGCATAATCTTTGCAGTCATGAACCAAAGCTTCTTTTACTTTAATGCCTCTTTCTTTAGCTACTGAAGAAGCATTGACAAAATTTACTTTCAAATCAAGAATTTGGCCCAAAATACCTTTAAGATATGCAACTGTTAAAGAATTTGTATTAAAAGCCGCAATGTTGCCGCAGTAACTTATTTCAATTTCAGAAATGCCGCCTTCGATAATCTGTCCCTGGAAAGAAGAAATTTTTTCCGACAATTCTATATAAGGCATCATTTTTTTATATGTTTCCCAGTCAACCGTAGGAACGTTGACCGCATTTCTTATCAAACCTTTTGTAAAGAAATCTATAACTACGCCGCTCATTTCTTCGGCAATTTTAATCTGCGCTTCTTCGGTTGATGCGGCAAGATGAGGCGTTACAACAACGTTATCAGTCTCAATTATAGTCCAGTCTAAAGGAGGTTCTTTTGCAAAAACATCAAGAGCGGCGCCTTTTACCTGTCCGGCTTTTATTGCGTCAGACAAATCTTTTTCATTAATAATAGGGCCTCTTGCGCAATTGATGATGCAGACTCCTTTTTTCATTTTGCCGATAGATTCGGCATTTATCATTCCTCTTGTCGTATCGTTAAGAGGAGAATGTATAGAAATATAATCCGCATTAGCATAAACTTCATCCAAAGTTTTAACTTCTATTCCGTAACTTGCGGCAATTTCTTTATTTGCAAAAGGATCGTAAGCGACAACTTTCATTCCGAAAGCAAGCATTCTTTTTGCAACTTCAGTTCCGATTCTTCCAAGTCCGATAAGACCTAAAGTTTTTCCCTGCATTTCGCTTCCCATAAAATTCTTTCTGTCCCATTTCTTTGACTTTAAAGATTTATATGCTTCAGGAATATTTCTTGCAAGAGACAACATTAAACCTATTGTATGTTCAGCCGCGGAAATTGTGTTTCCGCCGGGTATATTAGCGACAACAATACCTTTTTGCGTGGCAGCCTGCTTATCTACGTTATCTACGCCGGTTCCTGCTCTTCCGATAAACTTCAATTTATCCGCCGCTTCAATGATTTCAGGAGTTACTTTAACTTCAGAACGGATTATAAGACCGTCATAATCTTTTATAACTTCTTTGAATTTTTCAGGAGTAGGTTTATTGCAGACTTCAACCTTAAACTCCGGATTATTTAACAATTCTTCCAAACCTTCCTGGCTGTCATAAGTCATAAGTATTTTATACATTTTTTCCCTCTTATTTATTATTTAATAAAACTTCCTGGACTGCTGCAACTGATTTGCCCAACTCTACTTTATACCCTAATTCTTTCAAAACCATTTCCAAACAAGAAAAACCTATAAGGATATCGGCTTTGCCTATATAACCCATATGAGCAAATCTGATAATTTTCCCTTTTACGGCTCCCTGACCGCCGGCTATTGAAACTCCGTATTTTTCTCTGAGAAGTTTAACTATCTTCCCGCCTATTTCTTCGGGAACTTTTGCGCTTGTCACTACATCGCAAGGTTTTTCTGCAAAAAGTTCAAGTCCAAGAGCTTTCATACCTTCTCTTGATGCCTTTGCCAAAAGCCTGCAGTCCGCCCATACCTGCTCGATTGTATGTTCCTTTATCATTTTTATTGCTTCCTGTAAAGAAACTATCAGACTTACCGGAGGAGTAAAAGGCGTTTCATTTGTAAGCAAAGATTTTTTATATTTTTTATAATCAAAATAAAATTTAGGAAGTTTTGATTCTTCTGCCAGCTTCCACGCTTTAGCGCTCAAAGAAACAAAAGCTAATCCCGGAGCAAGCATAAATCCTTTCTGAGAACCGCTTACCGTAACATCAACTTTCCAGTCGTCCGCATGATATTCCTGCCCGACAAGTCCTGAAATTGCGTCAACAACCAAAACGGCCGGAGTTTTTGACACAATCTCGCCTATCGCCTGTATATCGTTTACAACGCCGGTTGAAGTTTCGGTAAAAGTCGTATAGACGGCTTTTACGCCGCTGTTCGCTTTTAAAAGTTTTTCTATTTCAGAAACAGAAACGGCTTTTCCCCATTCGATGGAAATGCTGTGTACTTTAATACCGTAAGTTTCGCAGATTTTTATCCATCTGTCGCCGAAATTTCCGGTAGATGCAACTATAACCTCATCCCCGGGAGAAAGCAAATTGACTACAGCGCTTTCCATTGCCCCGGTTCCCGACGAAGATGTTATAAACACGTCGTTCTGTGTTCGAAAAACATACTTCAATCCCTCGGCAACATCTTTGAAAATCGAGCCGAATTCGCTTGTTCTGTGATGTATTATGGGCAAAGCTTCTTTCAGCGCAACTTCAGGAGGCACCGGAGTAGGACCGGGAGTGAGCAAATAATGCTTTTTCATCTCTCTCATCTCCTATTATTTTTTATTTTTACTTTTTGCTTTTTTTTCAGAAAAAACAAGTTTCATAACTTCGTCCATATGTTTAACAGGAATCATTTTTATTTTTTTCTTAATGTTTTCAGGAATATCGGCTAAATCTTTTTTATTCCCTTCAGGGAAAATGACAGTTTCGATATTTTCTCTGTAAGCAGCCAAAACCTTTTCCTTTAAGCCGCCTATAGCCAAAGCTCTTCCTCTTAAAGTTATTTCGCCTGTCATAGCTATTTTCTTTTTAACAGGAACATCCATACATACGGATGCTAACGCCGTAGCCATCGCAAGTCCCGCGCTAGGTCCGTCTTTAGGAACAGCGCCTTCAGGCACATGAACATGGAAATCTGTATCGCGGAACATTTTTTCATTTATACCGAATTTCCCGGCCGATGATTTTACATACGTAAGCGCCGCCTGCACAGATTCTTTCATAACGTCCCCAAGCTGTCCGGTAAGATTAAGCATACCCTTGCCTTTCATCTTGTTGACTTCTATAGTCAGTGTTTCTCCGCCGACTTCAGTCCATGCAAGTCCCGTTACAACACCGATATCGTTTTCTGATATTTTTTCTCTTTCATAATGAGGAATACCCAGATAAGTTTCCACATTTTTATCGGTAATAGTTACAGTTTTTTTATCTTTTTCCAACGCAAGCTGTTTTGCGACTTTTCTGCAAAGATTTGCAATTTCCCTGTTCAAATTTCTTACGCCTGACTCACGAGTATAACTTGCAATGACATTTTTTATGGCATTGTCCTCTATCTGTAATTCTTCTTTCTGCAGTCCGTGGTCTTTCATCTGCTTAGGAATAAGAAAATTTTTTGTAATTGACAACTTTTCTTCGTCAGTATAACCTGAGAATCTTATAATTTCCAATCTGTCCAAAAGAGTCGTAGGTATATTGCTTAAAGTATTTGCAGTCGTTATAAACATAACGTCTGACAAATCATAATCCACATCCAAATAATGATCTCCGAAAGCGTAATTTTGTTCAGGGTCCAAAACTTCAAGCAGCGCGGAAGAAGGATCTCCTCTCCAGTCGCTTCCCATTTTGTCTATTTCATCCAATATAAAAACAGGGTTACTTGAACCGGCTTTCTTCATTGACTGAATTATTTTGCCCGGCATAGAACCTATATACGTTCTTCTGTGTCCTCTGATTTCAGCTTCATCTCTCACGCCGCCCATGGAAATTCTTGCAAAATTTCTGCCCAAACTTCTGGCAACGGATTTTGCTATTGAAGTTTTGCCTACTCCCGGAGGTCCTATAAAGCACAATATCGGCCCTTTTATTTTTTTTACCCTGGATAAAACAGCCAAATATTCAATAACTCTTTCTTTTACTTTATCCAAACCGAAATGGTCTTCGTCCAAAATTTCTTTTGCTCTTGTCAAATCCAAATTATCTTCCGTTAATTTTTTCCAAGGCAAATCCAAAAGCCACTCTATATACGTTCTTATGACGCTTGCCTCAGGAGACATCGGCATCATTTTTTCCATTCTTGCCAATTCTTTTTCGGCAACATCTCTTGCTTCTTTACTCATGCTGCTTTCTTTAATTTTTACTCTTAAATCGTCTATTTCTTTTGCATTGTCGTCTTTCTGTTTCAATTCTTTCTGAATCGCTTTCATCTGTTCGTTAAGATAATATTCTTTCTGGTTTTTTTCTATCTGGTTCCTTACCCTATTTTGAATTCTTCTTTCTATATTCAAAATTTCTATTTCAGCATTTAAAATCTGAATAATTTTATTCAGCCTCTTTAAAGGATTTGTAGATTCCAAAATAGACTGTTTTTCATTATTCTTTATTGAAATATGAGAAGCTATAGTATCCGCAAGTTTAGACGGCTCCTGTATGTTTGAAACCGATATTGATATCTCCATCGGCATTCTGGGATTCAGTTTAACATATTGTTCAAACAAAGAAATAACTCTTCTCATAACCGCTTCGACTTCCGGAGTTTTTTCTATGTTTTCATCGAATATATTTACGCCGACTTCCACGTATCCTTTATCGCTCAGTTTAAATTCCGTCCATTCCGCTCTTGATACGCATTCGACTAAAACTTTTAAAGTTCCGTCAGGCATCTTCAGCATTTGCAGTACTTCGCATATTGTACCTATTTGGTAAATATCGTCAGGCGTAGGGTCTTCTATCTGAAGATTTTTCTGCGTAACTACAAATATATATCTGGAAGACGTCATTGACTCTTCCAATGCTCTTATCGATTTTTCTCTTCCTACGGCAAGAGGCAACACCATTGCAGGAAAAACAACGATGTCTCTTACAGGAAGCATCGGCAATATTTTCGGAATATCCTGCGTATTATTTTTATCATTTAAAGTCTTATCTAATTCACTCATGCAATCTCCTCAGATTTATCTTTAAAAATAAATTTTGGTCCTGTCGTTTTATGCACCGCATTAATGTCAACTATACACTTTTTAACCGTGCCCATCTGAAATACTTCAAACATCGTTTCCATGAGAATATCTTCAATCATAGCCCTCAACCCTCTTGCTCCGGAACCTTTTTTGATTGCAAGAGAAGCTATTTCTTTTAAAGCATCTTCCTCAAAAACCAATTCTATCCCTTCAAGTTAAAAAATCTTTTTGTACTGTTTAACCAAAGAGTTTTTCGGTTCTGTTAAAATATGAACTAAATCGTTTACCGCAAGATGCGATAATGTTGAAATAACAGGAAGCCTTCCCACCAGTTCAGGGATTATGCCGTATTTTATCAAATCATGAGTTTCAACTTCTGAAAATATTTTATCTTTATTTTTTAATTTTTCTTCTTTTAAAATCTTTGCATTTTCAGAATTAAAGCCTATAACTTTTTTATTTAATCTTGATTCTATAATTTTTTCAAGCCCGTCAAAAGCTCCGCCGCAGATAAAAAGTATGTTAGTCGTATCCAAAGCTATAAATTCCTGCTGAGGATGTTTTCTTCCGCCCTGAGGAGGAACGTTTGCAACCGTACCTTCAATAATTTTTAAAAGAGCCTGCTGCACGCCTTCTCCAGAAACATCTCTTGTTATGGACGGCGTTTCGGACTTTCTTGAAATTTTATCTATTTCATCTATGTAAATAATTCCTCTTTCAGCTTTTTTTACGTCAAAAGAACAATTCTGCAAAAGCCTCAGCAAGATATTTTCAACGTCTTCGCCTACATAACCGGCTTCGGTAAGAGTAGTGGCGTCTGAAATAGCAAAAGGCACGTCAAGCATTTTTGCCAAAGTCTGCGCAAGAAGAGTTTTTCCCGTTCCTGTAGGCCCTATAAGCAAAATATTTGATTTTTGCAGTTCAACATCGCTTACTATTGAAGAATTTTCTATTCTTTTATAATGATTATACACGGCAACAGACAAAACTTTTTTTGCCTGTTCCTGTCCTATTACATAATCATCAAGAACTTTTTTTATTTCTTTAGGCTTTGGAACTTTTTTTATTATGTCTTTTACTTCTTCCCGTTCCAATCTGTTTAAAATTTCATTTGAACTTTTTATGCATTCAGAACAAACAATAGCTCCGCCGCCGCCGATAAATCTTTTCCCTTTGGATTTTAATTTACCGCAAAAAAGGCATTTTTGTTCTTTATTATTATCGTTATTTTCCGTCATATCTTATTTTTTCCCCGGGAATATAATTTCATCAATGATTCCGTAATTTTTTGCTTCCTGGGCAGACATATAGCAATTTCTTTCAGTATCCGCCAAAACTTTTTCCTTTTTCTGTCCTGTGTGGTCGGCAATAATGGCTGAAAGTTTTTCTTTTGTCAAAAGAAGTTCTTTTGTTTCAATATCTATATCCGAAACAGTACCTGATAATCCTCCTCCGTAAATCAAAGGCTGATGTATCATTATTCTGGAATGCTGTAAAGCATATCTTTTCCCTTTTGTTCCTGCAGCCAGAAGAACCGCTCCGAAAGACATCGCCATTCCCATACAAATAGTAGTAATCGGACTTTTTATATACTGCATGGTATCATATACCGCCAAACCGGCCGTAACCATTCCGCCGGGACAATTGATATAAAGATTAATATCTTTTGTATTGTCTTCGGCATCAAGAAACAAAAGCTGCGCTATAAGAGCATTTGCCGAATCGGTAGTAACAGATCCTTCCTGTCCCCCGACAAAAACGACTCTGTCTTTTAAAAGTCTTGAATATATATCGTAAGCTACAGAACTGTTTCCGTTTTTATCTATAACAGTAGGTATAAAATTTGGCATTTTTCCTCTTTACTATTTGCTTTCTTTTACAGGCATATCTTTTTCGGTTTTTGTTACTTTTGCATTACCGATGATAAAATCAAATATTTTTTTCTCTTTCAAAGACGCAGAAATATTGTCTTTATACTCTTTAAAATATTTTTCAACTTCTTCTTTTCTCGAAGAATTAGATTCCAAAACTTTCTGCTTTTCGGCTTCTATTTCCTGTTCGGTAACATCAAGTTTTTCTTCGCTGTATATAGAGTTAAGAATATAAGACAATCTTACGTTTTTGTTTGCTTCTTCAGTATATTTATCTTTTGCAATTTCGGCTTGCTTTGCTATAAAAGCGTCATCGGCACCCTGATTTTTCATATAATCAGACATTCTTTTTATCAAATACTCTTTCTGGCTTGCCACTATTGAATCAGGAACATCAAATTTATTTTTTTCCAACAAATGTTCTATTATCTGTCTTTCAACTTCCGATTCCTGTCTTTTCTTCTCTTCATGTTCTATTGATTCTTTTACTTTTGTTTTCAAATCTTCAAGACTTTCAAGACCCATATCTTTTGCAAAATCATCATTTAATTCAGGAAGCTGTTTTTCTTTTATCTCTACTATTGAAGTCTTAAAAATAACTTTCTTACCGGCCAAAATTTTGTTAGGATAATCAGCAGGATATTCAATTTCAACATCCTTAGTATCTCCTTTTTTTGCATTTACAAGAGCGTCTTTGAAACCTTTCAAAGTATTATCAGCGCCCAAATCAAGCATGTGATCTTTCGCCTTAATATTTTCAATTGCAGCTCCGTCGCAAAAGCCTTCATAATTAACTATGACAAAACTGTCTTTTTTTACTGTTTCGTCTTTTGAAACTATAAGCTGTGCATTTCTGTCAAGCATAGTCTTTATGCTTTCGTTAACATTCGCATCACATACTTTAAACTCTTCTCTTTTTATTTCTATGCCTTTATAATCCTTTGCTTTTACTTCAGGCTGGCATTCAGCTTTGAAAACATATTTCAACGGCTGTCCGAAATCATAGTCAACGCTGTTTATTACAGGAATATCTATAGGAGCGAAATTTTCCTTTTCCAATGCAGAAAAAACTGTCTTCTTTATTACTTCTTCAATGAGCTTTTCTCTTGCAGCTTCGGAATAAGTCTGCTTTACCATTTCCATAGGAACTTTACCGGCTCTGAATCCTGCAATTTTAGCAGTTGCCTGTATTGACTGGTACACATTAGATAATTCTATATCCGTCTGTGCCGGAGCGACTTCAACTTCCATAACAATCGCGCACGGTTTTTTTTCTACTACTTTTGACTGAAATTCATACTTCGATACACTCATATTACCCTCTTTATATTTTATTTCTGCTTTTTTTAAAATAAAGAAATCTGCGGATAGAGGGACTTGAACCCCCACACCTTCCGGTATACGGTCCTAAGCCGTACGCGTCTGCCAATTCCGCCATATCCGCAATAACTTTTATATCCGATTATTTTATCATTTATGCAGCTTTTAAGTCAATTTGAAAAGTCTTGTGTTTTTTAAAGAGAAAAGAAGCGTTTTGCCGCCGTTATATCTTCCGCAATAGCTTTTTTTAAATTTCCTAGACTTGTAAATTTTTTTTCAGCCCTTATATTTTTATGAATGGAAACCTTTATGTCTTTTTCTTTCCATACGCCGGAAAAATCCAACAAATGTATTTCAACCGACAAATCGTGTTTTTTTAATTTTATGCTAGGCCTCAAACCTATGTTTAAAACGCCTGGATAAATACGTCCGTTTTTATCAGCCACAGAACATATAAAAACACCTTTCGGAAGAATTTTTTCTTTGTTAACTTTGATGTTTATTGTAGGAAATCCTATAGTTCTGCCAATTTTGTTGCCGGATACTTTTTTACCGTTTATTTCAAATACCCTGCCAAGCATCTTGTTAGCCAGGGATATGTCGTTTTTTTGTATTAAACTTCTTATTTTTGATGAAGATACTGTTTCTTTTCCGAACTTTACCGGTTTTATTATATCCAAGCAAATATTATTTTCTGCCGATTTTGTCTTTAACCATGCAATATTTCCTGTCCTGTCTCTGCCGAAAGTACAGTCATACCCGACAACTATATGCTTTACATTAAGCTGTTTAAGCAAAATTTCATAGAAAAAATCTTCAGCCGTCATTGAAATTATTTGCCTGTCTGAAGGAAGCAGTAAAATTTCGTCTATGCTAAAAGAAGACAAAATATCTGTTTTTTCGTCAGGCAGAGTTAAAAGCCCGTTCACTTTTTTTATAGGTTTTTCAAAAGATATCACAATGCTTTTAAAACGCTTTTCTTCAGCGACTTCAATGACTCTGTCTATTATAGCTCTATGACCTTTATGAATTCCGTCAAAAGTGCCGATAGTAATTACCGATTTTTTCATATCCGCACTCTATTTTGACACGTTGAATTTAAACTCAATAATATCGCCGTCTTTGACGACATAATCTTTACCTTCGCTTCTTAAAAGACCGGATTCTTTTACTGCTTTTTCGCTGCCGAGCCTGAATATATCATCATATGTCATTACTTCCGCTCTTATAAATCCCCTTTCAAAATCAGTATGTATTACTCCGGCAGCCTGTGGAGCTAAAAAACCTTTTTTTATAGTCCACGCTCTTGTTTCATCCTGTCCTGCCGTTAAATATGTAATAAGCCCCAGCAAATTATAACTTGATTTTACCAAACGGTTAAGACCCGGTTCTTCAAGCCCAAGATCAGACAAAAAAGTTTTTTGGTCCGCATCAGACAGTTCAGATAATTCAGCTTCTATCTTTGCACATATCGGAATAGCCTGGGCATTTTCACTTTTTGCTCTTTCTTCAACTAAAACCGTAAATTTATTCGACATCTGAGGCAAATCATTCTCCGAGACATTGCACGCATATAAGACCGGTTTTGCCGTAATCAAAAATAAATTTTTTAACAACTCTTTCTCTTCTTCTGAAACCTCAAGAGTTCTTACGGGTTTTCCTGCTTCCAAATGAATTTTTATCTTTTCAGCCAAATCTTTTTCCTGCAGAGCCGTTTTGCTTCTTGACTTTGCGTCCCGTTGAGCTTTCTCAAGTTTTTTATTTACGGCATCCAAATCAGCAAGCATTAATTCAGTATCGATAATATCTATGTCCCTTAAAGGGTCAACGCCTCCGGTAACATGAGTTATATCAGGGTTTTCATAACATCTTACCACATGAATAATTGCAG
>Ga0302243_1000933_pt1 | contig 23045 bp, 21 predicted proteins | sample AAG_UR_Met_MG_FD_193514 | JGI IMG/M metagenome (GOLD analysis project Ga0302243, IMG submission 193514) | Enriched activated sludge microbial communities from anaerobic digester in WTTP, New Holstein, Wisconsin, United States - AAG_UR_Met | ecosystem: Engineered > Bioreactor > Anaerobic >... | reverse complement strand
TTACAGACTTAAAATATCATTTTCCAAGTCTCTGGAAGCATATTGTTTTAATGGTTTATTGCCGTACGGCACACAAATCACCACTCAAGAATATTCCATTTCATCAGAGTCAATCTTACATATCAGAACTTTTAGAACTCAAAGAAAAAATGACAGATAAAAAGGTCTGTGATGCTCTTTTTGAATTAGGGAGGATGAAAAAATCCATACATGATTTTATGCAGCCTAAGGGCAACGAGAAGAGAACGGTTTTAATAGATGCAACGGATATTTCACTTAACTCGAAAGGGATTTATTTGTCAAAAGAGGGCTATAACTCCAAAATGGATTTTGAACCTCAATTTGTTCTACTTTATCTCTACGATGCCAGCTCTTTAAGGCCTCTTTATTATCGTTTATTGCCTGGTAATATTAGAGAAATATCTGCTCTTAAGAATGTTGTGAATCTGTGTGGACTTGAAAATTGTGTTTATATTGCAGATAAAGGGTTTTATTCAGAAAAAAACATTCTCGAACTTGAAAGTCTAAGCATAGAGTACATAATACCCCTCAAACGAGACAACAAGCTTATTCCATACGAAGTTTTAGATAAAATAGAGCTGTCCAATAATTATTTTGAATTTGATGGTCATTTTATATTTTACACTAACACAAAGAAAGAAGATAACAGAAGCATAGAATTATTTTTAGACGGTCGTCTTAAAGAACTTGAAAAAACGGACTATTTAAAACGAATAAAAACAGTGCCAGAATCATTCTCGAAAGATGTATTTAATGAGAAAATTAGTTCAATGGGAACTTTAGCCATTGTTCACAACACTAGTCAAGATGCAAAAGATGTTTATTATGAATATAAAAACAGAGGCGAAATAGAACAGTTCTTTGACCATTTAAAAAACACCATTGATGCGTCTTCATCAAACATGCAAAGGGAGGAATCGCTCAATGGCTGGATGTTTATAAACCATTTAAGTATGATTCTAATTTATAGGCTTTTTGAAATTCTGAAAACCACTCCGCTTAACAAAAAGCAAATGTTAAATCACAAATACTCAATAAACGATGCCATAATGCACTTGCAGTCAATAAAGAAAATAAAATACAACACCAACAAAGAGCTAATCACAGAACCCAACAAACTAACCAAAAACCTATTAGAAAAAATGAAAATATCTATTACCTAAAATAAATTAGGGTTTGAGGTTAAACATCCTGAATATCAGGCTTTATATTTGCGAAAAACATATAAAATCAAAATATAATGAAAAGGGCAATACTTCTTACTTTATCTGTTCTGCTTATCTGTCAGGGTTTCATTATTGCTCAGGAAAATGCAGCAGGTAAGACAGGTATCTCTTTTTCTTCTTTTGGGAATAATAAAGTGTTCAGGTTCAGTGAATTAGACGGAGCAGCAAGTTATTCCGGTGATCATTTCTTTACCGTTGGTGGCATTTATCTGCATCCGGTAAACGGCTGGCTGGAAGCTGAAACGGGATTGGAATACTCAAAACACAATATCATTATTAAACCCAATCTACCTCCCGGCTTTGATGACACTCCGCAAAAAGCACATTTTTCACTGCTTAATATCCCATTAACATTAAGAGCCAACTTCCTGAAATACTTCTTTATAAACGGCGGACTGTTCGCTGATATTGATATTTCAACAAGCAGCGCAATTGACAATCAGACCGGTATTGGCGCGCTTTTGGGCATTTCAGTGAAATATGACTTTAAAAATGGGATATCGGTCTTTGGAAATCCCTATACAAAACTTCATTCCCTCATCCCTTTTTCTGACACAAAGTATCATCAAGGGATACTGGAAACCGGGATAAGAATTGGAATCACCTGTGACCTGAGAAAGAAATAAATACGAAGTAGCACATTTTGCTATGCCCTACCCACAAGTCCACCTTTCAGCATTATCAAAAAGCCATTTTCTGCCATCGCACAAAAAAGAATATTATCTTTGAAAACCATAAATTGAGATAATAAAAAAGCATGTTTGAACAGATTTTTAAAAACATTGAATACATACTTTACAAGGATGCTGGCGCAGACAGCGAACTGGACTACATTGAGCAGACTTCCTGGGTTTTGTTCCTCCTTTACCTTGACTAATTGGATAGTGAAAAAGCCACGGAAAGAAACATTTCCGAGGATTTTAAAAACAATTATAGATGATAAAATTAAAAGTTTTCATTAGCAGTGTACAGGCAGAATTTGCTGCTGAACGTCAGATACTTTTTGAGTATTTGATGACTGACGCTTTGCTGGGACGTTTCTTTGAACCATTCATTTTTGAAAATCTTCCGGCACGCGATAAGTCAGCTAGTGATTCTTACCTTGACGAAGTCCGTCAATCCGATATTTATATTGGAATTTTTGGAAAAAGTTATGGTTATGAAAACAGCGAAGGAGTGTCTCCTACCGAAAAAGAGTTTGACCTTGCCTCGACTGAACGTAAAACCCGACTTATTTTTATTAGTAACCATGCTGAGGAAGAACGCCACCCAAAAGAACAACTCCTGATAAAAAAAGCAGAAAAGATGTTGGTGAGAAAAAAGTTTCTTGACCAAAACGACCTGAAAATTTCAGTTTATGCAGCTTTGATAGAGGTGTTGGAAGAAAAGCAGCTTATCCGATCCAGTCCCTTTGATGCCAGTGTTTGCAAAGAGGCTACGCCGGATGATATTGACCCTGAACGTATTCGTTGGTTTGTGGCGGCTGCCAGGCATAAAAGAGGATTTCCCTTATCGCCCGAAGAACGGATTGAAAAAATACTTACTCATTTGCACCTGATAAAATATGGAAAACTCACCAACGCTGCCATCCTGCTATTTGGAAAAGAGCCGCAACGGTTTTTTATTACATCCGAAGTGAGGTGTGTTTTGTTTCATGGTAATATTATCCAGAAACCCATCCCATCATACCAGGTTTATAAGGGTGATGTTTTTCTACTGGTGGATCAGGCGGTTGATTTCGTACTTTCACGCATTGATGTGTATGTGGGCGACAGAAGTCATTCGGTAGATGTAGATGTGAAATATGAAATTCCGCGTTTTGCAGTAACCGAAGCCATTGTGAATGCTATTGCCCACCGCGATTTTACCAGTACCGGCTCGGTGCAGGTGATGGTATTTCGTAACCGTGTGGAAGTGTGGAACCCCGGACGCCTGCCAAATCAACTGACGTTGGCTGACCTGAAGAAAGACCATGAATCGTTTCCCGCAAACCCGCTGATAGCTGAATCGCTGTTTTATGCCGGCTACATAGAACGGATTGGTACCGGTATTCCCGATATGATAAAGAACTGTCTGAATGCAGGATTAGCTGAACCAGAATTTAAGCAGGAAGCATCGTTTAGGGCTATATTATGGCGAAAAGCAGAAGCTACCAACCAAGCTACCCGACAAGCAACCCAGCAAGTTACCCAGCAAGTTACCCGGCAAGTTACCCAGCAAGTTACCCAGCAAGTTACCCAGCAAGCTAAAAACCTAATATTGATACTTGAAGGAGAAATGACCCGGGATGAACTTCAGGAAAAGTTGCAATTAAAAGACAGAGAGAATTTCAGAAAATTATATATTTTGGAAGCTTTGGAACAAGGTTTTATCGAAATGACAATACCTGATAAGCCCACCAGCCCGGAACAGAAATATCGCCTCACCCAAAAAGGCATCCTATTACAAAAACAATTAAAAGAAAAGTAATAACAGGAGCAAAATTAGAAATAAAAAGAGCGATAGAATTAAAACCCAATACCGGCTTGGATTATAACACAAAAAAAACAGAAATTGCCTATACTAGGCGGTTTGAACGCAAGCAGGAGAAAATTTAATAATTGACACTTTTTCCTGGCTTTATCACTTATTTTTCATACCATTTACAAATGACTGATTATTAGAGCTTTATCATTTCTGCGACATCTTTTTGGGTGTCGCAAACAAAAGTCATCTAAATTTGCAACATGTATGTACGCAAAAAGCCAAATAGATCAGGTAGCACAAGCGTTGTTGTGGTCGAAAAACGCAACGGCAAGATTCATTATCTCAAAACCATTGGTGTGAGTTCTGACCCTATCGAAATAGATGATTTCTATAAACAAGGTAAAAGATGGGTCTCAGAGCAGACAGTTAAACGAGATATGTTCTTAGATCAAGTTCGCCAAGAAGAAGAAAAGCTCGTTGTAGAAGGGCTTTTAAATAAAATTGAGCACATATTGATCAATAGTACCCAGTTGATCTTAAATCCTGTTTATCAAAATATTGGTTTTGATAAAATAAACGAAGATGTTCTAAAGCATTTGGTTGTATCGCGCATCTGTCAACCACAAAGTAAAGTTGTCACATCAGATTATTTGAAATCCTATTTTGACGAGAATGTTGATTTGAACAAGATTTATCGTTATTTAGACAAACTTTCCGACACTCAAAAAGACAAAATACAAGAAACTAGCGTAAATCTACCAGAAAGGTTCTTGGTGGCAGTATTGGAGTGGTTTTTTACGATGTAACAACACTTCACTCTGAAACTACGTTTTGAGAAAAACAAACACAGACACAAAAGTATTAAATGGAGCAAAGTAGAAGCCAAACTAATAAAGCTACCAAAAAAACTGTGGTCTCTAAATAAAATGGAAATAACCGGTGGTGAGCCGGACGTTATAGATTATGACAAGCAAGAAGATGTATTTATTTTTTGCGACTGTTCAACTGAAAGCCCCAAAGGGAGAAGAAGTTTATGCTATGACCACGAAGCATTAGAGTCAAGAATAGAACATAAACCCAAAAACAGTGTTGTTAATATGGCTAACGAAATGGATATTGAAGTTTTAGATGAAAAACATTATGAATATTTACAGTCATTAGAGGATTTTGACACAAAAACATCAAGTTGGTTAAAAACACCAGAAAATGTGAGGGAACCTGGCGATGCAATCTTTGGTGATTTCCGGTTTGGACGAGTGTTTTATTATCATAATGGAGCAGAATCTTATTATGCTGCAAGAGGTTTTGGAGGACAAATAAAAGTTTAGCAACAAGAAAACAAAAAGGATATGTATCGAACTCATAAAACGTATATAAAGTTGGACATGAAAATGTCAGATTTAATAAATGAGAATTACTCATTATTAATGCTATTAGAACATTTAAACATTGATTTTGCTGTTGGTGATAAAACTGTATCCCAGATATGTAAAGAAAACAATATTAGTAAATCAGTTTTTTTAGTTGTCAGTAACCTTTACAATGGATTTTATCCTGATAAAGGAGATATTCATTCAATAAGCGATATCCCAATAATTATAAGACTATTAAAAAACAGCCATCGTTTTTATAAGGAAGATAAATATCCTGAAATAAAGGAATATCTTATGAAGCTGCACGACAAACATAATACAGAGGATATTAAGTTGATTGAAAAGTTCTTTAATGATTATTTTAATGAAGTACTGGAACATCTTGATTATGAAGAACAAACCGCTTTTCCTTATTTCTGTCAACTAATAGAAAGTGAATCCATTCAGCAAGAATCAAATTTTTCGGCAAGAGAATACAAAGAACATCACTCTGATATTGAAACCAAACTTACTGATTTGAAAAACCTGATGCTGAAGCATATTACATTTAAAAATGATTTACCCCTTAGGAGAAAATTCCTTTACTGTCTCTTTGAACTGGAATTTGATTTAAATATCCATTCAATGATTGAAGAAATGATTTTGTTGCCTCTTATTACTAAGGTAGAAAAACAACTTTTAAATGGATAAATGCAGAATAAATATTGTTATTATTGAACCATCAGATATCATCTTTGAAGGACTTTCAATTCTTTTGTTAAAAACCGGACAACGTATCTATTTGTATCGAATAAGTGATTTTGACGAATTAAGTAACTTGTCAGAAAAAGAAAAAATCAATATTGTAATTCAAAATCCGGTCATACTGCAAAACAGAATGAACTATTTCACTAAACTCAAAAAGCAATACCCTGATATTTTATGGTTTGGATTAGTTTATTCGTATTTTGACAGCGAACTGCTTAATAAATTCAATGAAATTATCTCAATTTCAGACACCATCGAAATAATCACAAAGAAATTAAATAATCAGTACAAGCAATGCGGTTGCAAAAACAATCTGCAAGAAGAACTATCTGAAAGGGAAATTGACGTATTGGTTCAACTTGTAAAAGGCTTGTCAAATAAACAGATTGCAGATAAGCTAAACATCAGTATTCATACTGTAATCAGTCACCGAAAAAACATAATTGAAAAAACCGGAATCAAAAGTTTATCGGGAATGACAATATATGCTATTTCAAAGAAAATCATATCGTTAGACATGGCCGTGCTTTAGATGCTGAATTATGCATCCCTATTAATAATGATTTAAGGTTCGGAATTTACCCTTTTTATGTGATTGTTTACATTTTTACTTTCCTCTTATTTTGCATTAAAAAATAAATTTTAAAAAAGGAAAGAAATAATGAAACAAACTCTCATTTTGATACTTGGGCTTTTGATTTTGGTACAAGTACAAGCACAGGATAAAACTGATGTCTTGCTTTTTGGTGATGTAAAATCAGTAAAAACCAAAGAGCATATACCTTATTCATCAATAATGGTAAAAGGAACAAATATCGGAACAACAGCCAATGGTGATGGACATTATAAACTAACAAATTTACCTGTTGGGAAGTACATAATAGTTGCTCATTCAATGGGATACAAGTCACAAGAGAAAGAAATGACTATGGAAAAAGGAAAAGAAATAGAAATCATATTTGAATTGGAAGATGATGTTCTTAACCTTGAACAAGTTGTTGTTACTGCCACAAGAACTAAGCATTATTTAAAAGATGTACCTGTAAGAACTGAAATAATCTCAGCTAAAGCCATTGAAAATAAAAATGCCTGCAACCTTTATCAAGCTTTAGAAGGTACTCCGGGTGTAAGAGTAGAAAACCAATGCCAATATTGTAATTTTTCTATGGTTCGTATGCAGGGGCTTGGCGCTGAACACACGCAAGTACTTATTAACGGACAGCCAATGTATTCAGGATTAACAGGGGTTTATGGTTTGCAACAATTAAGCACAGTTGATATAGATAAAATAGAGATCGTTAAGGGCTCTGGTTCAGCACTTTATGGCAGCGGAGCTGTTGCCGGTGCAATAAATATTGTAACAAAAGAACCAGATTTTGTTCCATCAACTAAGGTTGACATTCAATTGGGTAATTACAAAACCAACAAGTTTGATGTTAATTCATCTATGCGTAATGAAAAGGGAAATATCGGCTTGAGTATTTTTGCTCAACGATACTCAGAAGGCGCTATTGACGAAACAGGAGCAGGATTAACCCCAAATGAAGTAAAGAATAAGGATGGAATTTCCGATAGGGTACTGACAAATCTTACCAATGCAGGTTTTGGTTTATTTATCAACGATGCTTTTATGCAAAATGACAAACTGATCATTCGGGGAAAATCGGTATTTGAAAAACGCGAAGGTGGAACTATGACCGATGATTATTTCCGCAATCCATTGACCGATGGAACAGAAAACATTACAACTGACAGGTACGAAGCATCTCTCAATTATAATAAGAAGATAAAAACCAACTCAGAAATTAATTTGAGCCTTGCTTATATAAATCATAACAGAAATGCAACAAATGATTCGTATTTAAGTGATTATATGGCAACACACGGAGACACTGTTCCCGATTTAAGAAATATGAGACCCTATCTTGCAAACGAAAACTCTTTGATGTCAACAATAACTTTTAACACAAGAATCAACAAACACAGTTTAATTGTGGGTCTTCAAAGCTTTTACAACAAACTTGAAGAATCGGGAATGTACGTTATTGTTGATGAATCAAGTAGTTACCTTGGCAAATCGTATCGTTCGGTAGCAGATAAAGTGGCAAAGGAATTCGGATTATTCATACAGAATGAGTGGGCAGTTAACGATAAATTAATAATAGTACCCGGCATTAGGCTTGACAATCATAATTCAGGAGAAGAATATACATCAGACCAACAGATATTTGGAACCACCAATTTTCCAAAAACAAGTTTTGATAAAGCTGCAATAAATCCAAGATTAGCAATCAAGTACAAACTATCTGAAAAATTTATTTTGCGGGCAAATGCAGGAACTGGATTTCGTGCTCCTTATGGCTTCTCAGAAGATTTACATCTTTGCAGCGGATCACCACGTGTTTGGAAATCATCAGAACTAAACCCGGAAACTTCAAGAAGTTATAACATTTCTACAGATTATTACAGTAATAATATCAGAGTAAGTACAAATATATTTCGGACAGATTTGAAAAACAAAATAGGGTTTACTGATGCCGATGCAAGCATTGCCGCATTGGGTTACAATTACCAATGGAAGAATATTGATGATGCTTTTGTACAGGGCATAGAACTATCAGTAATTGCTAATTTGGCAGACAACCTTGACTTAGTAGTTGACGTTACGTATAATCAGGGAGAATACAAAAATGTGAGAGAAGACTGGATTGGAACTCAATATGAAAAAGAAAGTAAGTTCATCTCTAGATTTCCGACTACAACGGGTAATTTGAAAATTGAATACAGCCCCAAAACATGGACATTTGCTTTTACCGGAAATTATCAGGGGAATATGTATATTGACTATTATAGTGAAGATGAAACTCTGTCAAAAATTAAGAAAACTGAACCTTACATGCTTTTTAACGCAAGAGTGTCCAGGAGACTAAACCAGTTTAAATTGTATGCCGGAATAAATAACATATTTAATTATGTTCAGGACGAAAGACATTTAGACGATGCGGCATTTATGTATGCCCCCTTGTATGGTGTAATGTTTTATGGTGGCATAACAATTAATATAAACCATTGATTTAGCATGAATGCAAAAATGAAAAGCAAATTATTAACTCTCAAAAACAGTACAAAAAAAACAGCATCAAAAATGTCCATTAGAGAACATCGTCTAAAGAACAGCATTAATTTTGTCCATTAAACCAGAATTTTCATAATGCGTCTTAGAAAAACAGATTACGTTATAGCTGCAATCCTTGGGATCTCGCTTACTCCTTTAATTCTCAATAGCGCTGCAAACATTGATCTCCTAAAAATTCTAATGCTTGTAATACCCATGATATTCTTTGTGCTTGGATTAGGATTTGCAACCGGAATATGGCTAAACCTAATAGTTTATGATAAAGGTATAAGGGATGCGGAAATGTTTTTCAGCCTGATTGACGAATTTTGCAAAGAAGAATAAAAATCAGAATTTTAACAAAAACAAAGTAAATTGGCTTTTTAAGGCTTGACGACTTAAAAGTAAAAATATTTACAGACAGCAATTCTCGTAGAGACGTTCTAATGGTAGCTAATAATTCCTGCAAAACTCTGTAAGTCCCATAGGGACGACCATATTGCCAAAAACAAAGTATAGTAAAAGGACGCCCCTACAGGGCTATTTTTTTGATTTGGGAGCATATAATTACCAAAAATTCGCTCCAACGGAGCTTAATATACTTTGTTTTTTTGGGGAATATTGTATATTTGTTTCGTGGAAAAGGCATTGTACAACAATATCATAACATAAAAAGAAATGGCACTATTTAATATCAACGAACAAGGGAGACTTGTTCAAATAAAAGAATTCCCTTTCAAACTTGAAAAGGAAATCCAGAATTTAACAGAGCAAAATTTAGCAACAATCTTTGGTATTGATTTCGTATGTTCTGAATTCTCACTTGGCAATTTTCGTATTGATACACTGGCTTTTGACAAAGGCTCTTCCTGTTTTGTAATCATTGAATACAAAAGGGATAAAAACTTCAGCGTAATTGACCAGGGCTATGCTTACCTGGCATTAATGCTTAACAACAAAGCAGATTTCATTCTTGAATATAACGAAAACAATAAAAACACATTAAAACGTGATGATGTTGATTGGTCGCAATCAAGGGTTATTTTCATTTCACCGGGTTTTACAACTTATCAAAAAGAGGCAATTAATTTCAAAGACTTGCCTATTGAGCTTTGGGAAGTGAAAAGATATGATAATAAAACAATTAACTATAATCAAATTCAAACATCCGGTTCACAAGAAAGTATTAAAACAATTAGCAGACAAGATGAAACAATTCAGAAAGTGTCGCGAGAAATAATAGTATATACCGAACAAGATCATTTGGACGACATTTCAGAAGAAATAAAAGAGCTTTACGAAAAATTCAAAAATGCAATTCTTAATCTCGACAATATAGAAGTTAAACCTAAAAAATTATATATTGCTTTTGTTTCAGGCTCAAATATTGCTGATATCCGAATCCAAAAAAATAGCCTTAAAATTTGGATAAACCTACAACACGGACAACTTGACGACCCAAAAGGTATTTGTCGTGATGTTTCACAAATCGGACATTGGGGAAATGGCGACTATGAATTACTTGTAAACTCTGACGACAATCTTGAATATATAATCAGCTTAATAAAACAATCACTAAAAAAGAACAGAAAATAGAGGATTACACCAAGTAATTAACAGACTCACAGAAAAGCTCTTACGATCAAAAAGCATTTCATTTAATATGGTATCACAACCTCGTTAAATATAATTGCTAAAAGCTACATTCCGGCAGACGGTTCAGAAATCCCCCCTGCCTCAGCTATTTTACATCTGATTTACAATTTCCCATACAAAAGCCTTCACTCCTACTTCTTTATTTATCCGATCAAGTTTACGTAGATTATCGAGTAAATCTTCTACAAGTTCATCAGGAATTATTGTAATCAAAGCCGAATTCATTTCAGGCCATGTATGAGTGCCCATACGTGGCACTCCTGTTTCCGAACCACGACCTTTTACATCGCTCCACCATGTGTAACCTCTGATTTCAAGCTTATCGAGAATAAATTCAACCCTCTCGGTATGTGCCTGATTAAATGCTATAAAAACTGCTTTCATATAAGAAAAAAATAAAATCTTTAAATTCAATATAAATCAAACCCTTGAAAATCAGGTTAATCAAGGAACTGGTATTTACGTCTGAGTTTCATGATCTTGTCACGTTCGCCGGTTCTGGCAATAATACCATACATAACCGGAATAAGTACCATTGTAACAATAGTTGAAAAAACTAACCCGCCTATCACACTTATTCCCATCGGGCTCCAAATCTCAGAACCTTCGCCTGTGCTTAATGCAAGAGGTAACATACCAAGCATAGTTGTAAACGCAGTCATTAATACAGGACGAAGTCGCGAACGACCAGAAACTACAATAGCATCATACAGTTTTATGCCGCGGTCGCGCATTAAATTAGTATAGTCAACCAGAACTATTCCGTTTTTCACAACAATACCTATAAGTATAACCGCCCCAAGAGCTGCCACCACACTAAGAGTGGTGCCGGTAATCAGTAAAGCAAGTATAACTCCTGTGAAAGCAAAAGGAATAGAAAACATTATTATGAAAGGCATCTTGAATGATTCAAATTGCGAAGCCATAACTATAAATACAAGTATAAGGCTGATAAACATAAGCAAAATGAGATCTTGAAAAGCCTCCTGCTGATCTTTGTATGCTCCTCCAATAGCAATCATTACCTCCCGTGGTAGTTCAAGATTTTCAATTTCTTTATTAACACTTTTAGCCAGTTCACCCAGAGATACCTTGTTAGGTTTTACCGAAACAGTAACTATCCTCTCTTTACGTTTATGTTGTATGGATGGAGGACCCCAATATTCTTCCACCTCTCCTATTTCTTTTAGTTTGATCATCTTACCCATTCCATTACGGATAGTGATATTTTCAATATCGGTGAGAGAGCTTCTGAATTCTTCGGCAAACCTTATCCTGATATCATATTCATCACCTTCTTCCTTAAATTTTGAAGCCACCATCCCGCTCACCCGGTTTCGTATCATACTTGAAACCATTGTTGTGGTAAGTCCGTGGGTAGAAAGTTTCTCACGATCGAAAATAATCTGCAGTTCAGGTTTATCATTCTTACGACTTATTGAAATATCGGTAGCACCTTCAATTGACTTTAACCTTTCCTGAACCTCGATAGCGAGAGCATTTGTTGTATTGAAATCATATCCATATATTTCAACATCCACAGTGTTTGAACCCATGCCCATACCAGCACCAGAAGTATTTATGTTAAATGTTACAACTTCAGGTAACTGATTTATCTGTTCTCTGAGGTCATCAGCTATTTCCCACACTGTCCTGTCACGTTCATCAATGTCTTTCAGTCTTGCCATCAGGTTTATGATGTTCGATCCGGTAGCCGAAAACAATGAAAACATGCTACCTTCATCATCTGCCCCTGAAGAAGTAGACATCAAAGTAATTTCAGGATAGCGCTCTTTAATGATAGCTTCAATATTACGGGCTGTTTTCATTGTTTCCTCAACTCTGGTTCCCGTTTGAAGCTCAATAGAAACACTAATCCTCGACTGGTCGGTTTCGGGCATGAAATCGGTTCCAACAAACTTAAATAAGTAAATAGAAATACCAAAAATGATAAATGAGGTAATAATTACAAAAGTCTTATGATGTAAAGACCATTTTAACGTGGCAACATAGAAATCGTCAACTTTATCAAGAAAAACTTTAATGGTTCTGTCATAACTAAGACGGGGGATTATGTTTCTTTTCTTTTGTAAGCGCATCAAACGTGACGCGAGCATAGGTGTGAGCGATATTGCTGCAAGAGTTGATGTGGTTATTGTAATGGTTACTATCCATCCAAGTTGTTTGAATAATACTCCGGTCATTCCGCCTACCAAAGTTAAAGGCAGAAATACTGCTACCACAACTAAAGTTGTAATGATAACCGCAAGCCATACTTCGTTGGTAGCATATTTAGCAGCTTCACGCGGACTTACACCACGTTCAATATGAAATGAAATATTTTCCAGTACTACAATCGCATCATCCACAACCATTCCTATAGCTATTGAAAGCGATGTCAGTGAAATTACATTAATGGAATTGCCAGTTAAAAAAAGATAAATAAAAGCAACAATAAGCGACACCGGTATAGTAAGAGCAATAATAAAAGTTGCCCGCCATTGACCTAAAAAAAACAAAATTACCAAAACAACAAAAATAAAAGCCCACATCAATGTTTCGGACAGGTTGTTTATTGAGCTTTTAATAAAATCAGAAGAATCCATTATCAGGTTTATTCTGATATCGGGAGGAAGATCTTTTTTAAGCTTTTCAAGTTCTGTACGAACCCCTTTTGCTACTCTTAAAGTATTGGATCCCGACTGTTTCATGACAACCATCCTCAATCCCGGTTCCCCATTGATTTTTTCATCCAACGAATGATCTTTAAGGGTGTCTTTAACCATAGCAACATCATGGAGATATACCAGTTTGCCATTGAAATTTCCAACAACAAGATCATTCAGTTGTGAACTTTCAAAAAACTCACCCTGAATTCGCAACTGATAATCTATCTCTCCCATTTTTATATTTCCCGAAGGCATATTCATGTTCTCGCTTGCTATTACATTTCCAATCTGTTCAATAGTAAGATTATATGCATCAAGGCGCTGAGGATCAACCTCCACATAAACAACACGACGGGGAACTCCCATCATTCCAACAGAACCGACACCATCAATTCTGTTAAGCGGATTAATAATCTTTTCGTCAAGTATTTTATCCAATCCGGGATAACTTTCATCAGCAGTAATAGCAAAAAATACTATCGGCATCATATTGGTGTTGAACTTGAAAATTGATGGTCTGTCAACACCATCGGGCAAATTGCCGTATACCCTGTCAACCACATCACGAATATCATTTGTAGCTTCATCAAGATTGACTTCCCAGTCAAATTCAAGATATATTACCGACATGTTATCGCTTGAGGCAGAACCAACCTCTTTGACTTTGTCAACTGTATGAAGAGCATTTTCAAGCGGTTTAGTAACATTTGTTTCAATGTCGGCTGCATTAGCTCCAGGATATGTTGTTAACACGGAAATAAAAGGCGGTTCCATTTCAGGATAAAGGTCAACAGGTATTCGGATTAAAGAGTAAATGCCTATTACCATTAATGCCGTAAATATCATCAAAGTTGTGATCGGCTTATTGACAGCGCTTTTATATATGCTCATATTCTATATTGTAATTCCTGGTTTATATTTAAAAGAATTATCATTTGCATTTAAGATATTAAATTATTGATTATCAATTAATCTCAACAAATGCTTCATTTAACAACTGTTACCTGCATCCCATCTTGAAGACGAGCCTGTCCACTAACTATTATATGATCGCCTTCATACAGTCCTTCGGCAATTACTTCCACATTCTCATCATATCGCTTGCCAAGGCTAACCCCTATTCTTTTGGCTATACCATCTTTTTCAACAAATATATAGCGTTCGTTTGAACCTTGAAGCTTAAGCACAGCAATAGCAGGAACGATCATGGCTTCAAACCTGTCAAGGCTAAATCTTACACGGCTGAACATACCAGGTCTTAATGAATGGCTACGATTATCAATCGAAATTTCAACATTAAATGTTCGGCTTGCGGGATCAACAGTAGGATGTATCCTAAAGACTCTTCCGGTAAATTCTTTATCAGGGTAAATATCAGTAGTGATTATTACCTCAATTCCTGTTTTTACCAAAGGGAAAAATTTTTCAGAAACGGGTACAATCGTTTTCAACAAATCAATTTGTGCCAAAGAAACTATAGCAGCCTTGCCAATCATGGCAACAGGTGTACCTGAATACATTTCTCCCGATTCAAAATACTTCCCTGTAATAATTCCACTGAAAGGAGCCAACAGACGTGTGTTATCGCGCAAAAATGCAATATTGTTCTTTGCAATTTCCACCTGAGCCGCCAACTGATCGTACTGCTGCTGAGCAATACTTCCGGCTTTTTGAAGGGTATCAAAACGCTTAAGATCGGTTTCAATGGTTCTTAGCTGCACTTCAGCCTGATGCAGTTGTGTCCTGTCCATCTGAACAAGTAAATCGCCTTTGGCAACCCTTGCACCAACTTCAACATATATTTTTTCAATCCTTCCGGGAGTAGCAGGCGTCATATGAATTTCTTCGTAAGCCTGCAAATTGGAAGTATATTCAACATCACGAGTAACCGTCTGATAATCAAGAGGGGCTACTCTTACCGGCTCGATACGGGATTGAACATCAGAAGCTTCCTGATCCTTTTTATTTGAAGTACAAGCTGAAAAAATAACAGCTACCATCATTACAATTAAAAATTTTGACTTTGACATATATTCAAATATTATAGTTTTTAAATTCCGGATTTAAAATTTTATGTTTAACTTTTAAAATCTTACAAAAAACACAACTCCTTTGTTATTTAATTTCTCCATGCAACTTATCCAATTCCAGCCTTGATCTTAACACCTGTAACATCGCTGATATAAAATCGGTTTCGGCTTTCAGGTAATTATTATCGGCATTTATCATATCAAGTCCTGAAATCAAACCCTGTTCATATTTTAGTTTCAGGCTTTCGTAAACCCGTCTTGAAACTTCAACATTGTTTTTCTGATTATTGTACGTATCAATTGCATTATTCAGATTGAACCTCAGTTGTTTTTCCTGAATATTAAGCTGATCGTCAAGTAAAGCAATATTGTTCTGAATGGTTTGCAAATCAATTTTTGCCTGCTTGGTTTGAAAATGTCTGACCCCACTTGAAAAAATAGGAATATTCATCTGTAAGCCAACAATGTTTTTTGGTGTCATATCGAAATTAGGTATGATAAGTTTGTGAGTATATCGGTAAAAACCTGCAACAGAGGGCAATGCATTTGCTCGCTTCATATCTATCATCTTTTCTCCTATCAGCTCCTGATGCTGCAACATTCTGGAATCAATATTCCGGCTTGCAACAAACTGTTTTGTAAAATTATTTTCAACACCTGCTTCAGCAATCAACTCATCAATGGTTTCAGTAAGCACAATTTCGGTATCAACAGTAACACCTAACTGAAGGCGCAAAAGATTAGTTGCAAGTTCTACCTGCCGCTCTGACGATGTCAATGCATTCTGAAGATTATTAACCTGTACCCAAAGTTGGTCGAGATCAGTTTTTTCAATAATACCTACATGCTCAAGAACTGAAGTTTTTTCATAAAGTTTATTCAGATTTCCCAGATTCTGCTGAAGAAACCCGTACAAACGCTTTGATATTAAAACCAGATAATAAGCATCAGAAACCTGTGCAATGACTTCAATTTCAGTTTTTTGACGACCCAACGAGCTAAGTTGATTGTAAAGTTTGGCAGTTTGTACCCCAACAATATAATTACCACTGAAGATCAACTGACTAACATTAAGATACAGATTACTTTGTGGTTTAATATCTATTTCGGTAGTAGGCATATTCTCATCAAACTGAATGGCAATTTTTGCTCCAAGCGCATTTGAATAATCAACTGATGCATCCACCGATGGCAATCCGTTTAAAATAGCTTCATTAAGAGCCATCTTCGATTTTTCAACTGCATAGTTTGAGTTGATCATTGCCTTATTATGTTCAAGAGCATATTTTCGTGCAGCCTCAAGATCAAGAGTTAGTGTTGTTTGGGCTGGTAACGTAAGGTTCCCTGCCATCAGCAAAATCATTAAAACAAGATGTTTTATTTTCATATTCCTTAATTAATTATAATCTGATAATTCGTCAAAATATTTATCCATCAGCTTAAGACCCTTAGCAGTACAAATTCCCTTTAAGTATGGTATAAATATACTACAAGCAACCTTTCTGTCAGAAGGTTTAAGCAAACGAATCCGGTCACTTGTATGTATCATAGAGATGATCTCATGAATGAAATTATCTACCAGGTCAATTCTGAGATCTTTACAAAAAATTTCTTCTTTCAATCCTTTTTCAAGTAAAGTGTAAGAAGCTGAAAACTGCTTAAGCCGGTCTTTATTAGAAAAAAATGATGCCTGTACAAGCGGAAAATACTTTTTTATGTCCTCAACAAAAACTTTGGGAAATTCCCTGCGATACTGTTCCTGCCTTAATGTGATTAAATAAATTGCTTCTACAACATTTTCAGAGCTTTCAATAATCTCAAGCAACTCTTTGTTATTCTCAACAATTATAAAGTGTATACTTTCAATTACCAACTCCTCTTTGTTTCTAAAATGTTCATAAATTGTTCGTTTCGACATTCCAAGAGATTCGGAAAGCAAATCCATTGTAACATTGCGTATTCCAAGACTGAGAAGCATTTCACTGGCTTTTGCCAATATTTTTCCTCTTGTTTCCATAACATTATTTCCCGGCTGCAAAACTATAAAACTTTTTTAGTTTACAGAGTTTTACAAAAAAAAGAAATTAAAAAGACCATTCTGTTTTATTCCTTTAAACCATTGGGGGTTGAATTGATAATCAAATTATTATGCATTTGTCAAGATTTATTTCAAGTCAGAAAGTCTCAGACAAACACTTTGAAATTTAAGAATAATTAAGAATTTTGCAAAAACTGTAGTTTCTATGCTCTTAAACAAAATAAATGAATTATAAATAATTGTAATATACTGACAAACAATGGATATCAGTATTTTAATAGTTGGATTTTCAATGATTGGAGTAGGTTTTTTGGTAAAATATGCTCCTTACCTGATTGCAGGATATAATACCATGCCCAAAAGCAAAAAGAAAAATGTTGATATTGAGGGATCAGCAACCTTCATACGTAATGGATTGATTACTATGGGCTTAGCAATTATCTTAGGGTACTATTTGTTCAAATGGCTGGGTTTCATATCCATTGCCAATTCAATGATACCGCTAATTACTTTGATCGGAATACCTGTTTTATTAATAAAATCACAAAAATTTGATCATAATAAAGAAAAGAAATCAAAATTCATTTTTATAAGTCTGGGATTAGTTACATTGTTTGTGATCGGATTAATTACTTACGGCTTTATTCCATCAAAGGCAAGTTATAATAATGAAGTAGTTAGGTTTTCAGGAATGTATGGATTTGAAATAAATATAAAGGAGATTGAAAACATAGAACTTACCAATGAATTACCAGCAATTCAACAGCGCACAAACGGGTTTAGTTTAGGATCTGTAAATAAAGGATTCTTTAACCTTGACAAATTTGGCAAAACCCATCTTTTATTGCATTCAACCCAACCGCCTTTTTTAATACTATCAAAAAACAATGGCGATAAAACAATTATAAACTTCAAAAATAAAACAGATACAGAAAATATGTTTAATAAATTTAATACATTGAAAAACTATTAATTATAACCATAACCTGCCATAGTGTAACAGGGTTTGTAAACTTTATGATAATACATGACTTGTAACATAAATTGAAACAAACTATTTTTAAAACCTACTAATCCATTTTACACCAAACCGTGAACAAAGGTAAAGTATTCAATTTCCGACAACTACTTAATACTCAAAACAATAAATATATTATTTTGCTGATATCGTTATTGTTTTCTTTAACTGCCTGTAAAGTAAGAATCCCTTCGGAAGAGATAGCTGAAGATATCTGGTATATAAACAATGAACTTAACATTGCCCTTAAATTTGATACATTCAGCAAAGGGCAATACATCTCCACACAAAAAGCTATTGCTGAGGAACAATCATTTACAAAAAAACAGTCGGGTAAAAAAGTGGTGTTTAAATTCAAAGATCTGCTTCAGATCCGCGGGAAGATCACAACATTACATGGTAAATTTTATATTCAAACAAAAGATCAGATTTTTGAATTCCGTCAATACTCTACAAAAGCTTTTCCAAAACCACCCTACCGTTATAAAAACATATTGTTTCCGGAGCCTGAGATTAATGAAGTGGAATATGGCAGGGCTTCAGGCTATTATTCATCAAAAACCGTTGAAAAACGCGAAAACAAAAGTTACACTCAGATTATTTTCAATGTTGCCGAAGGAATTACTTCCAATATTTCAAAAAAAATAATACCACTATCAATGGATATCTATGAGCCAAAGGATGATACCGTACTAAACAGACCATTGATAGTTCTGTTACATGCCGGTGCTTTTATTGCTGGTGATAAACGCGATGAACTGGTTTCAAAACTTGCTCTGGAATATGCCCAAAGGGGCTTTGTAGTGGCATCGGTGAATTACAGGCTTGGATATATATTCCTGCCAGGAATGTATTCCAATCTTGAACGTGCTATATATAGCGCTGTTCAGGATGTTCGTGCCGCGCTGCGATATCTTTCCCATAATCATGAAACGTATAGAATTGACCCTGATATGATATTTATTGGTGGGAACAGTGCTGGTGGATTTCTGTCGTTATACACAGCATTTATGGATGATACCGAGATCTGGCCGAGTGTTGCAGGAAGTACCATACGTATGCAATCTGATCTGGGCTGTCTTGATTGCTCAACTAACGATCTTACAGGCCCTTTTAAAATCATGGGCGCAATCAATATGTGGGGTGCCATTGACGATCTGGCTATTATAAAACCTCAGGATCAAATTCCTGTTTTGTCCATTCATGGCGATCATGACCAGGTGGTAGCCTATGGATATGATTTCCCGTTTGCAAATGTCAGCGCCAGGGTTTCTTCATTTTTCTCAAAGAAAATGTACGGATCAGCAAGCATTGATGAATATGCCGAATCAATCGGTATGAATCATTCACTTTATACATTTAACGGACTTGAGCATGAGCCGCATTTTGACGAAAATAATCAACTGATTGACGAAAATTATGAGATTATCAAAAACCTGATCTTAAATTTCATTAATGATCAGTTTATACCACCAACCAAGATTGTTCACGGACCGCAGTACCTCTCCCGGAATGATCCGGCTGCTGAATATTGGATTGAACAAGAACAATACAAAGAACATTATTTTTCATGCGAAAACTGTCTTATACTAAGCCAGACTCCTAACTCGGCAAAGATCGTATGGATTGCCGGAAGTGATAAACATCAGTTATTTATTGCAGGCATAGGCAAATATGGGCAGGTTTATATTGATACTTTAAACGTAAGGTTTTAACTTTGCCCCGAGTAAAATACAAACCCGGATGACGCATTGATTTTCTAAATGAAAAAACATGGTTCGTAAAAGACTATTAAAAAATTAAAAAAATTGAAAGTATTAAAATTTCCCGGAACTTAGTTATAAAGCACTAAATATCAAAGTATTACCAAATAATCTAATTTACCATGAGAACAAATATTTCAGGCTTTCTTTTCATAATGCTTGCTGCAGGAATGATTTTCATAAGCGGATGTAAAAAAGATGATCCTCCTTCTGATCCTCCAACCATGAAAAACATCAGCATTTCGGCTGATAACCAACTAATTACTATTATCTTCAGCGAAGGCGTTTACAGCAAAAACGACATGAGCGGCAGTCTTAAAGGTGAATCCTTTGAGGTTATCATTTCAGGAGGTGTTGCAAGTTATGGTGGGCATTATTTTGTTGAACACACTGAAGGCTCAGATGAGGCTATCATTAAACTAATCCTTAACGGAGTTGCCACAGGTAAGGAAAGTATTACCATTAAACCCAAGACCGCTTCAAGTATTTACAATGCTGATGGTGTAGCCATGGAAACATCGCAATCGCTTTCAAGTGGTTTGTTTGATACAGGAATACTCGGGAAATGGTATTCAACAGGTACAAATATAGCGCCGGAAATACAAGCCACCGGAGTTGATTCGGTTTTTGCGGAATTCAAAGCCAATAAAACTTATATCATTGAAACGTTTTCAGCAAAACAACTAAAAACCACCCATAAAGGTACTTTTAACCAATTAAGATCAAAAACCGGAGAAATATGGGACCTTGCCCTAAGCCAGAATTCTCCGGCTGCAGCTACTAATGAAGGTATTTTTGAGATAACTTCAGGTCAGACCACTACAATGATCTATGAAGTAGTACAGGTTCCCGACCTTGTGCCTCCAACTGCGGAGGCAGGATTTGGAAGCACCGCCGGTGGCGCTCACGGAGCTGCTTATGTTCAAAACTTTATCAGAGTGAACTGATTGATTTCTCAATAACGGATATAATTTCCTTTAACAGGTTTTTGTACGAATTGTATTTACAAGATAGTCCAAGCTGTTTTGTAAATTATGCCCGTGGTTAAAACATTAAGAACAATTGAGCGGAGCGATAATTGGTCTGTTATATTTTGCCATCCGGTAAAATTGGTCTATTATATTTTTCCAATCGGTATAAATAATAATTTTGAAATACTGTATAAAACTAAAATCCGTTTATACTTGTTTGATTAATGAACATTTAGTGGAGAGTATTTTAAAACTAAACCTTCCATAAGCGTAACTCTTTGAATTCCAAATTATAGCAAATATTAAATTTCAATAATCATGAAAAAAGACAGACAAACTTTCGATTTGATTGAGCAGGAATACGATCGGCAAATGCATGGACTTGAATTGATAGCATCAGAAAATTTTGTAAGCAGTCAGGTTCTGAAAGCCATGGGTTCGGTTCTGACAAATAAATATGCCGAAGGATATCCCGGACGCAGATATTATGGAGGCTGTATGATAGTTGATGAAGTTGAACTATTGGCAATTGATCGCGCAAAAGCATTGTTTGGTGCAGAATGGGTCAATGTTCAACCTCATTCCGGTGCTCAGGCAAATATGGCGGTGTTAATGACTGTTCTCAAACCGGGCGATACATTCCTTGGACTTGAATTATCGCATGGCGGACATCTTACCCACGGATCACCGGTAAATTCTTCAGGAATCATATACAATCCTGTTGCTTACATGGTTAAGCGCGATACCGGCACAATTGATTACAATCAAATGGAAAAAATAGCTATGCAGCAGAAACCAAAACTGATCATTGCCGGTGCATCAGCTTACAGCCGTGACTGGGATTATAAACGTATGCGTGATATTGCTGACCAGATCGGAGCTATTCTTATGGCTGATATAGCCCACCCCGCAGGTCTGATAGCAAAAGGTTTGCTCAACGATCCTCTCATTCATTGCCATGTCGTAACCACTACCACTCATAAAACATTGCGCGGACCTCGTGGAGGGATGATAATGATGGGTAAGGATTTTGAAAATCCCTGGGGTATAAAAACTCCCAAAGGTGAGTTGAAAAAGATGTCGGCTTTACTCGATTCTGCTGTTTTTCCGGGTGTTCAGGGTGGACCACATGAGCACACAATTGCGGCTAAGGCTGTTGCATATCATGAAGCTCTCAGCGATGATTTTATGGAATATGCAATAAAGATAAAGAAAAATGCAAAGGCAATGGCAAAAGCATTCATTAACAGAGGCTATCATGTAGTTTCAGAAGGCACCGACAACCATCTTATGCTTATTGACCTGCGCTCCAAATTTCCGAATATTACCGGAAAACTTGTGGAAAACACTCTTGAACAAGCCAGCATTACCATAAATAAGAACATGGTCCCTTTTGATAGTCGCTCACCATTTCAAACTTCCGGAATACGTCTTGGAACACCTGCTATAACTACCCGCGGATTAAAAGAAAATCATATGGAAGCAATAGTGGATATGATTGACGAGATCATTTCCAATATCGAAAATGAAACTGTAATTGCTGTCGTTCGAAAAAGAGTAAATACCATGATGGAAGAATTTCCGCTTTTTGTATAGAATCCTGAACCAGGCTATAAGAATTGATCTCAAAGGAGAATTTAGAAAAAAGAAATTATTTTGTTCTCTCGTTGTTCTTTGTCACAGGCTTAGCCCCAAAAAACTGATCCCGAATGAGAGGGGTCAGCATCACCGGAATATCCATCATTAACTAAATTTTTTATTTGTTCTTTTAAATTGTTGATTTCTGACATTTTAATAATTTTTTAAAAAAGAATTTATTATTAAGCCCAAACCCTAACTTTTTAGGTAATCGATATTTTCATCTGATTAAGTAAAATTTTGGTTGACTTGTTCATTTCTGAAAATACGAACTCTTTCTGAGTAAATTTGATTTGCTTGATTGACTTCATATG